>JACCDG010553410.1_pt1 | contig 12426 bp, 18 predicted proteins | sample 7442471 | NCBI WGS metagenome assembly JACCDG01 (sample SAMN15323444, study PRJNA562643) | freshwater metagenome | isolation source: river surface water | place: USA:Blue River Watershed | collected 2017-08-17 | reverse complement strand
AGCGATTCGATCCGTCGCGCCAGTGCTGCTAGTTCGTGTTTCCTCAGCCGCCAGTGGGTCGAGCAGATCACCCGCTGGCATACCCTGCAGGCCCAGGCGTCGTTACGTCGCCACATGGCCATGGCACACTTCCCGCACTTGGGGCATCCGAAATACCAGCGGTACCCTCCGCGGGCTTTCATGGGTACGGGTACCAGTGGCACGAACGTGACGCCCTTCTGGTCAGCGATATCGACCCCCGACGAATCGTCCCGCACCCGCCACTCCATGACAGTTTCGTTCTGCCAGAGCAGTCGCCCAGTTGCTCCCGGTGCCATGATCCCGTTTCGGTTCAGTTCGGTGATGTCGAGGTTAGGAAATAGCTTCCCGTCCACCCTCCGCACTAGTGGTAATTTGGGTCGACCTTCCCCGTCCGTCGATTGTGTTTTGTTTTTTTGTTTTGTCATGCCAGTGGATTCAGTTTATGCAAATCCCGTACCATTGTCGAAATGCGAAACACCCCTTATTTCTCCATTGGTAGCAAATTCAGTAGCAAATTCGCCTCCGCAAGTCGTTGAAATTAAACACCTTAAGAATTCCCGCGTAATCTATGGCAATTGCCACCAGTAGCAAATTATTCGGTCGTAAGTCGTTATTATATAAGGAGATATATTTTCTATTTTGATTTGCTACTGGAATAATTTGCTACTACCCACACATACCGCGACCGCCCGTTTTTGCCGGCCATGTCAGTAGCAAAAGAGTTTTATTCGCAAGTCGTTGATTTGCAAGGACTTAGTGGCAGTAGCAAATTCAGTAGCAAACCAGTAGCAAAACAGTAGCAAACTGCGTTTCGCTCATGAAAATCGCGAAAATGACAAATGCCACTCGGACATACACTATACAAGACGTGTACGGATTTTAGGCCAACGAAAAAGCCAGCGTCTAGGCTGGCTTGTAGTGGAACGGCGGGCGTCCTGGCCCTGCATTTGGAACTTCCACGCGGAGGATGCGACCACTTTCGATTGCATCTTCCAATACGTCTTTCCGTTCCTTCGGTCGCAGGTTGCGAAGGATGTAGTGGACTTGTCGTCCTGTTAGGAATCCTTCGCTGGCATCCTGTGACGCCCGCACTAGACGGTTGACCCAGGCTTCCCACTTGCTTTCCGCGACCCACCTGGTGCATTGATAGAGAATCCTGCGTGATAGGAATTCTTCGAGGGCGGTCCCCCACGCCACTGACTGGTAGTCGATTCTACCATAACGGGGCCCACTTGCGATAGAGTTTGCTAGGATCAATTTTGCTGCGCGTTCGGGGGACCTAGACCAGATCGGCCGATGTCCCTTGGGCGATTCCCGCCGGATCGATTCGATCTTGGCTATCCATGTTTTGAATAGTAGTTCGGCCTCCGGGTCGAAACGCCATGGCTGCATGTTGGGGTTGATCTTTGAGTCTGCCCTCCCGTTGAACGTCCCGCCTGGTTCGTAATCGTTCCACGCGCGCCCCAGTTCCACCAGGTCGGCGGGCGGGTCGGTGTTATCTGGCAGTTCCTGCAGGCTGACATATTCTTGCGGGGCTTCGAAGATCAGCATGCGCCCCAGTACGCCATCCCCCACCGATTCGACGCCCAGGGCGTCCCAGACGCTGGTGGGAACGGACGATCCCAGAATGGTCAAGTGCGGATAGTACAGTTCCAGATTCTTTTTCGCGTCCGCGTATCCGCGCGGGACCCAGTGCGGTGTCTTGCTGTTGTTGTAAAGCGTCAGTAATGCGGACAGATTCCCCGCCGCCCCGTTGTTGTCGTTCTCTCCGCCTCGCCAATGCCCTAGTATTCGCCCGATCTCATCGATCGCACAATTGGCCCGGTTCCCGCAGCTGGCCACCGCGTTGAAAATTGCCGCGGGGCTGGTGAAGTTTTCGGGGCCGATCGAGTTGGCCGATTCGGTCCCCGACGCCCGAAGCAGATCGAGCAGGCATTCCCGCGGCCGCTCTTTCCCTTCTCCGGATTCGGCCAGCAGTAACACATAGCCGTGGGCGTAGGTTTTCGATCCTTGGAATAGGGAGAACACCTTACGCGATCCCAGGGCCAGCATAGCCGCCACGGCGGACCCCAGGGCCAGCTCACGCTGTGGTCGTCGGTTGGTGGTCGTGCACCATTCGACGTATTGACGCATCAGTGGGTGGCAATTCGCGAACGCGCTGGCGGGCAGGGTTCGCGGCGTGTCGGACTTGCTCCATGTGTCGGTGATCGACTGCTCCCAGCCCTCGATCGTCGCCTGGGCGTCTTGGTTGGCTGGAATGGACGCGCAGATCCTTCGGGCCATGTCCAGAACTTCGCGGTCTGGTAATGGTGGCTGACAACGGTTGACATTTTCCGCGCGAAGGTAGGACGCCAGCGACGGCTCCCCCGCCCCACCACGTCGCAAGTAACACCCGATCCGATAGAGGATCATGTTGCGGGTCCCGTCGGTGATCGGGATGGTTGGGTCGGTGCGTGTCTTGCGGTAGCTATCGTGTGTCTTGTCGGACGTCTTGGACTTAATCCAATTGAGGATCGACTGGGGGACGACTTGCAGTCGTTCATAGGGTACGTCGAGAAACTGGCCGTGCTGCCAGTTGTATTGTCCGCAGTCGCGTCGACTGGGTGGCACCAGCACATACCCGCCGTCACTGCGAACGTCGACGCCCTTGGCTGCCTGGCTTACTGAGTTGGGGACCTTTTCGCCTAGTGGCAGACGATACCAGTAATGCATGCCACCATTGCGGGGCGTGTCGACCATCCAGTTGGTGACTTGTGCCATTTCGCTGAATGTAGCCCAGTTGTCTTCGCTCCATTCCGCGCCGTCGATGTCGATCACCAGCATTCCCACGCAGTGGATGGCAATGTTCGCGGTCGGCCAGTCGTTCCACCATCGTTCTACTTGCTTGACGTCGGACGTCGCCAATGCGGGCCAGTTTTGGACCAATGGCGGGGCCTTGTCCATGGGCTTGACTGGAAAGACTTTGTATCCCATTTCCGCATATCGAACTGCCGCATCTTTAAGGGTCGCCATATCGTTTGCTTCCGTTCGTTTCTGTCCGTTCGTGCCTGCTAGTCTTTGTGGTCGTCTTTCTCCAGCGTGCAATCAATCGCGTCCATGGCATGCCATTTGTTTATCTCGCTACAAATCAGATTGATCGAAAAGATCAGGTCTTCCAGCCGTGTTTCGGCCCGTATTCGGCGTTCCCGCTCTTTTTGAAGCAGGTCCGCCAGTTCGTTGTATTGCTTGATGTCTTCCATCATTCCTCCCACTCTAAACCCCACACATCCCCTCGCACTCATCTTGCCACAGCAGTCGTTGACCACGTTCCACATCTGATCGAAAATCAATCTGGTCTAACGGTTTGCAGCTTGGGTGACTGAATCCGAAAGCTTGCCTTTCGTCGTCCGCACCACGCGGAACGGCAGTTGCTTCTCTAGCCAATCCAGCCATTGGTAGACCTCCGGCAATTCGTCTTGCGTGTCAGCGAAAACCGCAAAATCCGGCATCGGCCCAATCTCACCGTGCGCTGCCAGCAGCGCCATCGTTGACGACTGCACGCCTGCGCCCAGGCTGATCACGTTCCATTGTTTTTGCATTTATCCCTCCCCGTTCAATCGGCCCCTGACAAACCCTCAACAGCAAACTCTATCCACTCAATCAGCCTTTCCCCGCTCGACACATGTTGCATTATTCGACGACTGCCGCGAACGATTGACGCCCGCATTAACCCGTCTTTGTTTGGCTTGTTGGTTTTCCCTGCGAAGTTTTCCAACACAATACTGTGCCCATCAGGCAACAGCCTCAGTGCTTTCAAAAAGCGGGTGTCCGTCACTCGAAATCTCCCGTAACAGCGTCTCTAGCATGTGGTCATATCGTGCGATTCCCGACCCGTCGCAAGTGTCAGCCCCTATCGAACCAACTCGCACGATTCGTGCTGTTGCATTTTTGCAGGGCTTAAATCCATCAGGAACTTCATTCCTCACCCCTTTCCAGCATCATCACATAACGCCCGACAAGCTCCGCCACCTGCGGAACAACTGCGTTGCCTAATCCCCTGACTCGATGCTTGTAAAGTCCTCCGGAAAGCCCATCATCCATTCCACTAATCGCACTGGCGGCCTCCATTTGCCATTGGTCAGGCGCAACATCAATTCCGCCGATTCCCGCCGATAACGCCCTTTTGAACGCTCCGTGTTGGCGAAACCGATGCCATGCCCTCCCCAACTTGCCGTCGGAGTTGGCAATAACGAACACGCGGTCGCGTCTGTGAGGTGCACCAACGTAGGTAGCCGGTATACAGTGCCATTCACAATCAAACCCGATCTCGGCCAGTTCCCACAGTACGGCGTCGAATCCTCGAGTAAGCAACGCTGCAACGTTTTCGATGACCAACCACCTTGGCCTGACTTGTTTCGCAATGCGAATTGAATCATAAAAAAGTCCGCTCCTGCTTCCCTGCAGTCCAGCGCCTTGGCCAGCCTGCGAAATATCCTGACACGGAAACCCAAAACAAATCATATCGACCTGGCAATCCCAGCCCTCTGGCGGGAAGGTTTGCACGTCGTCCCACTTAGGAACTTCCGGCCAGTGCTTGGCTAAAACCTTCCTGGCAAACTCGTCTATCTCGACCTGCCAAGCGCACGTCATGCCTGCACGCTCTAGGCCAAGATCCAACCCGCCGATGCCTGCGAATAGAGAACCAAACTTCATGGCTCATTCCTCCGGCCAGTCAATGTGTTCGTCGAGCGTTTCTAATACCGCGTCAATGTATCGCTGAGGTATCATCGGCGCACGCTCAATATGCTCCCGCAGTTGCTTCCTCCAGATCGCTGGCCAGTCGCGTTCGGGGCCATCTGGTTCTTGGGCTGTCTTTTTGATGATGTCCATGTGGGATAGGGCGAGGCTTCTCGTCAACCACTCTCCAGATACAGCGTACAAATGCGCGCCGTCCAATCCTTCGATTTCGACATCAAATACAAGCTTTCCCGGGCTTGTCGTGAGCATGACAGCCTGCGCTCGCTTCAGGTTTTTACCTCCCCGTGTCTGCAGCTGCGATACATCGTTCCAATCGTCTATTGATAGGATCATTTCTGCTCCTTCCACCGAAAAGCCTTTACGCCACTGTCAAGCTGAATCCACTCAGCGTAGCCCCTGTCCACCGCCTCACTGCGTGTCTTGCTCTCATTGGCCGTTTGGCTTACTGTCGCGTAAATGCCGCAAAAAGTGAAGCCGAAAATGGCCATCACGAGACATACCCCTAAGCACCGAATGAAAAAGCTCCCATCCTTATCGAGCCTTTCGATCGCATCGCTTGTCGTGTAACTCATTTCTGCTCCTTCCACCGAAACTGCTGTTCTGTTTCCGAAACGACTGTTTTGAATTCCGCAAATCCGCGACGAACAGCCTCCGACTGGAGGTGTAGCACTTCAAAGCGAAGATTTTCCAACTCGCTTTCGCATTTGCTGTATTGACGCCTTGCGCCGTTGCGGTACCCGATAGCCGCTGACGCAAGGTTTGCCGCCAGCAGTGCCAAGATCGCGAACACAATCTGAAGTCGTGCGTTGTCATTCCAATTTTCGCGCGATAGGCTCATTTCTCACCTCTGAGGCGTTCGATGTAATCACCTACACACGACACCAGTCTCCTTCGCCCGTCTGAATCGTAGACGTGCCCGCACCCTATTTTTCTGCCAATTTCCCGAAGGCACTCCACGGCATCTGCCATGCACAGCAGATCATCAATCTCTTGCCGCTGCCTAATGCACAGCCGCCGTAGGTGGGTGTTCTCAATTTCTAATTCCTCGCGTGTTAGGCTCATTCCTCTTCCTTCCACACAACGTCAAAATTGCTTAGGCTATCGTTGGCCCAGTCAGCCCATTCGTTTTCTACGGCATTTGCTGCCAGAAAGCTAAGATTTGCACTTAAATGCAAAATCCTCTCATCTACTGCGTCTCGCTGACGCTTGAGATATTCAACCTCAGCCTTAAGAAGTCTCATGCGAGACTTGACATGCTGCATATCGTTGATGCGTTCACTCATTCCACCACCTCCGTGATGCGGACTTTGACGTAGTCGTTATAGACCTTGTCTTTATTTGTGGACGCCCAATACCTACCGCCATCCACGAAAAGGCCAGGATGCACCCACGCCTCCACGCTTCTCGGCTCTGGCTTTGGCTGTGGCTTGGGGATGATGTCCTTCCAGTCAAGGCTGTGGCCGAATCGCCCGCTTTTCTTGACTTTCCAAACTCTACCATCGGCCATTTCGACGCATACCGGAAAAAAATTCCCAACCCAATCAGGCAAAACGAGCACACGCGATACATCACCGCCATCCCTCGCTTGCAGCTTCGTGACATCGCTCCAATCAATCTCACCGCTTTGTTGCTCTTCCATTTCTGCGTCTGCCATGTTATCAGCCGCCTCGATTTCGGGTTTTAGGATGATGTCGAACGCACTAACACGACCACGCTGGTATGTTCCATCACTAAAGTAAGAGCGAGCCCAACCACCAGCAGCCGCGAATGCCTGCTCCCTGCCTGTGTTTTCTATCGCGTCGAAGTAGCAGCACTCATCCACCGGCACACCGTCACGCCTCTGCAGCCTTGACGGGTCGTTCCAATCTTCTCTTGTTAGCGGTCTTGGCATTGTTCTTGCTCCACAAATTAAGATGTTTTGTTTACTGTCTCTTCTTCAACCAGCTCCAATCCTTCGGTTCCCACCCATCAACGTCTTGCCGTTGGTTCTTTCGTTGCTCGGCAATCGCCTCGATGATTTCACGCACGATGGCCGGATTGGCAACGAACGAACGAATCTGCTGGCCGGCTTCCGACGTTACGTCGAATTCGCCAGCCGCCCAATCCAGCCATCGCAGCCCGTCGCTTGTTTCGGCAATCTCGTCTAGCGTCAGGCCCTTCCATTTCCCGAACGGCATTACGTAGTCGGCTGGGTCTGGTGATTGTGGTATCTGTGGCATGTGTTCACCTTTCTACAAAATCCCAATTTGCATAATCTGCGGCGTTCCGTTCCACCGTCTGCCAATGATCTCCGGATACTTCCCCTTCCTGTTTAACTTGACGTGGCTGGGGAATTTCACCGCGCCAGAATTCAGTCGCGCAATCGCTTCGACGGCATTGGACGGAACTGGCGGCTTCGAATTGGCCATCCACCATTGGCGGAACGGCTCGACTCGATGGCCCTCCGGAAACTTCCAGTCGCTGATCTCTTCGCCACTGGCTAGGTGATAGACGATCCGGACACACTTCGAAGACTCTGGCCAGTTTTTGACTCTTGGCGTATGAAGCAGACACTCGACGTATTTGATTTCTTCGTAGCCGTCGCGCGGCTTATCCATGTCGACGATCACCGCGGTCGTGTCGGCTGCCGCGTTATGGCTGAACTCTCGCGTCATACGTAACGCCGCACCACACTCGACGCATTCAATCGCACTTATCTCATTGGCTGTCCTGCATTCGGGACACATCCGCACCGCGTCTTCGTCCGTTTCACGCTTAATCCCCACGTCAGCCACTAGGCGGTCGGTCTTCACTTTCATGGCCAGGCGATTGACGGGGCCATGGGCCTTGGCATTCCCTGCGAAGTCAAGCACCAGGCAGTCGGATTTGCTGGGGTGAATCCGCATCCCACGCCCGACCTGCTGGTAGTACAGACGTTTGGACATAGTTGGCCGAAGCAGGGCCACGCAATCGACGTCTGGCACATTGAATCCGACGGCGCAGATATTGATATTTACCAGATACCGAATATGACCCGACTTGAATCCGTGGATCACTGCCGCGCGGACGTTGTCCGGTGTCTCGTAAGTCAAGATTGCCGAATCGGGCAGTTTTTCCGCCATCATTTCGCAGTGGTCCTTACTGCAGCAGAACACCAGGCACTTTCGACGGTCCTGCATGGCTGCCATTAGTTCGGCAGCAGCTTGGGCCACGATCCGCTTTTGCGTGTAGGCTTCGTTCATGCTCGACTCGGTGAATTCGCCACCGGATACCTTAAGCCCGGCCCGGCTTACTTCCCCCTTGGCGATCCTGGTAATCAGCGGTGACAGATACCCGTCGTTGATCAGATCGGTGATCTCCGCTTCATAGCAGACCTCATCGAACAGGCAGCCATTTCCCCCGTATATCATGCCACCGTCCAGCCTATACGGGGTGGCTGTTAGTCCGATCAGTCGTAGCTTTTCATCACGCGCCCTCAGTTGTGATATTACGTTGTGATACATGCCGGTGGTCCGCGCGTTCGGGATCGTGTCGCACTCGTCGACAATGGCCACGCGGAACATACCGATCGACGCTGCCTGATAGTGAAGCGACTGCACCGACGCCACCACCACACGACCCGACAAGTCCTTTTTCCGTAGCTTGTTGCAAAAGATCGACGGCCTTAGTTGCGGGGCCATTTCGCAAATTTCGCGGTGCGTCTGCTCGACCAGTTCGGGGGAATGGCTTATCACTATCGGCCGATAGCTCCAATTGACGATGTCGTTTGCCAATTGGCACATAATGCGCGTTTTGCCTGCCCCCGTTGGAAGAACCGCCAACGGGTTGCCGTCACGGGCTCGGCAATAGTTATAGATCGCGTCAATTGCTTCTTGCTGGTATGGTCGCAGTGTGCTCATTTTGTGATGTATCTGAATGAAATCGGCATTCCCGGGTACTTTTCGCCACACAGCAAAAACCCCCAGTCCTGCAGTTCGTTGACAGTAAAAACCAACATCTTCCCGCCGCCCCTAACGTGCTTGATTCTTCCTTCGGTTTCCAACCGGCCCGATTCAGCCAGTGCCCGCAGATCCACAACGACGTATTCGCTGATTGCCACATCGTGCAACCACACGGTCGCCATAAATTCGTATTGTCCGCTGGCAATCCTAGCGGTCTCTTCGTCCTTGCCGTCGATCTTAATGGCGACTTCACGGGCTCGGCCGCCGATCCGAACGGGTATCGTCGTGTAACCAGACTGGAATGGGCCGCGCACGAACTTGTCGCAGTCCTTCGCAATGCGATTGGCGATCAGCTCGGCGTGCACCCAGTTTGTCAGGAATTCAATCACGGCCAGACGCCTCCAATACGTCGTAAGATTCCACGACACGGATAACGACGAACGAATGGTCCCCGTGCCATTGCTTTACGCTGTCGTGTCTTACCACCTGGTTGTCATCCAGCCACACCACACCGGTCAGCGCGTCCTCGACGGCTCGTATCAATTTCGACAGGTCCGGTTTGACTGTGTGGAATTCGGGGGCAGTCTTTTTAAGCGTTGCCCCGTTACGTCCCAACCCCCAATGGGATTTCGGTCGAGCGAAGTTAAACGCAGTGATAAGAATCACCTGTTCGTCGGTCGGCGGTCGCCCTTCCATGGCTTGGATCGCTGCCGACTTGACGATCGCCTGCCAGGCTGCCAGGTCGTCGCAGTCGGGTCGGACGACAGCCTTGTATTTCCCGGTCTTTCGCGACCGCAGGCCGAACGCTTTGTGACTTCCCGCCGTTGCTGGCTTGCCTGGAACGACAAAGTGGACTTGCATAGTGGGGGGGGTACTTCCGTGCTAAAGAAAACGCGCCAGGATTATTGCACCTGGCGCGTTGAATCAGTTCCAACTAGAACGGCAGGTCGTTTGACGCTGCAGCAGTTGCCTGGCGGGCTGGCATGGGTACCTGCCGACCGTCACCGTGGGAATAGTAGGCGGTGATTCGGTTGAATCCCTTGTCGATTTCCACGTCGACGAATAGCGGGATGCCGACCAGATCGTCGGTCGACTTGGCCGACGGTCGTTGGCATGCTCGGCAGATCGCGCTGATCTGTCGCCGACCTTGGCCTACCTGCCGCGACTCGACGTGATCGACAATCGGGAACGACTTCACATGCGATCCCTTATAGTCACCTTCCAGGATGGCAAAAGTCATATGTAGGCAAGTCCCGTTTCCCTTTGCCGTCGACTTCTCGATAGCTTCTTCCAGTGCCACCAGGTAGCGGCCCTCCGGAACTAGCGTTCGGTTGAAATCACCCTGATTTTCTGCTGCGTTCGGGTCGAAATTGATGTCCATGTGTGTGTCCTTTTTTCTATGTGTCACAAAACGAAACGAAACCAAAAACTAAAACAACAAACCTTCCACTTCCCCCAGTTTGGCACTTAGGGAATTGGTGATTTCCTTGACGATCCGCATCGGTGCCGCGTGCGATACGGATGGTTCGACAATAGCCATCAGGCGACGGATGTAATCGCTGACGAAACGCAGTTCAGATTCTTCGGTTAGCGGAACTGCAAATGGTTGGCCAGCACCTTCCGCTACGGGTTCGGTGCTCGTTGGCTGTGGTGGTCGTTGTTCCCATCGTGGCGAATCAGACGGTATGACTTCACTCCGCCACTTCAGTAACTCCTGCCGCTCGCGTTCCAGTTGCTGGCGTTCTTCCAACAGCCTGGCCTGTTCTGCGCGGATTCGTTCCTGCTCGGCTTCAATGGCACGTTGCATTTCCGCTTCCCGTTCCTGCCGCTCGATTTCTTCCTTCTCGCGTTTGGCCTTGGCCCGGGCTGCGTCCTCAATGTCTTTCATTTTCTGCAATGGCTGCTCGATCCCCTGGATCATGTCAACCAGACGCTTTGCTTCCGCGTCGATGGCTCGGCCGATTTCCAGGACCGGCTTTTTTAGTTCCGTCCTTTTGGCCTCGACTTTGGTTCGCAACGTTCGACACTCGGCAATGCCGGACCGGACGCATTCATAGTCGGCCGGGGTTTGAATTGCCGTAATGTGGGCCAGTGACCCGCGCAGTTTGTTGAGGTAGGCAGTGCTGGAAAGCTCGGCGAATACCTCATTTTCGATCGATGTTACAAGTGTGGTTTCCATGTGATGGTCTTTCTGTTTTTTTTGGTTGGTTAGAGATACTTGGCCAGTGCTTGCCAATCCATTGGCATTTCGGCGGGCAGTGCGATCCGCGACTTGGCCGCTGCTGCTGGGTGGTCGGTCGTGTACCAAAGTCGTTCCTGGGTACCCAGCACGATGTTTTTGACGTTGCCGAAACCAGTGTCTTCCTGCTTCGTGTAACGTCGGTAGTTGGCGAACAGGCAGATATCCGCCCACTCAAAAATTAGCGGCCCCGACTTCTTGCCCAGACGGATCTGGTGCTTGTCATAGGTGGCCAGCATGGGATCTTCGAACTTGGCCACCGTGTTGTGGGCGATCACCATGATGTTCATCGATCGCATTTCCCACAGTCGCGTCAGCCATGTCAGGACCGCATTCCATTTGCTGGCTACCAATCCCGGCCCCTTGCCGTAGGGGATCTCTTCAACGGCATCCTTGCCGTTCTCGCGGCAAACCTCCAGTTCGATCAGCGTTTCCAGCCGATCCGCCGAATCGATGCACAAGGTTGTAAAACCATGCTCAAGCGTTGCCAATTCACGCAACTGTGTCCGGACTTCGTCCAGCGTCCGCGGGGTCGGCAATCGGACAGCCCTTTCCAGATGGCCAGTCCCGTTTTCCAAGTCGATGAAAACATGGTTCGGGATCTGCGAAGCCACGTAGCTTTTGCCGATCCCTCCGGGCCCGTACTGCAGAATCCGATACGCCTGCTTTACTTTGCCCTTGGTAATCTGGGCCAGAAAACTCGACGGAGCAGGAGCAGCTGGCGCCACTGGCTGCGCTGGGGCTGCCACGGGTGGCGCATCTGCAGGCTGTGGCGGATTGGTTGGCGCCGTAGACTGTGGCACTGCTGGCTGCGACGCCGCAGGTTGTGGTGCCGCAGGTAATGGCGGGGCTGGCGTATCGGCAGCGTTCCGGATCTCGGGCGGTGCTTGGCCGTTGCTGCCGCGGTTGGGCGGTGAATAAACACCAGGGGCCATATCGGATTCGGTCAGTGGGTCGAAAAAATAATCTCCCAGACCGGTCGATGTAATATCAGGCATGATTCGGGGACCTTTCAATATCGTGTCGTAGTTGGCCAAGTGCGTGCACAATTTTCTGTTCGGCTTCGTACAGTCGATTCTCGGACAGACGGATCACGGTACAAGTTGGGTTCTCCTGCTTGTCAACCGCAATCAGGAAGACCTTGCTTTGAACGTTGCGGATCTCCCGCCAGAGCATGCGATAGAATGCCATTTGTATGTCGTACTTGTACGCGATTATTTGATCGCTGAATTGCGCGATGTCCTGGGTCGTCTTGAAGTCGACAATGCACCACAACGGTTTACGTATCCAGTCGACCAGTGACTGGCATGGCAGGCCGTACAGTTCGCCGCGCAGGCAAATTTCATGGGCCCCGCCAGCCAGCAGCGACGCCACGGAAGGATGTTCCGACATGGCGCCGGCCATCTTTTCAATCAACTCCATTTCCTCGATCGTGACGACCGGCTTGCCCTGTTCGGCTTCGTACTTGCGAAACGTTTCCGTGTCGCGACCGTAGGTCTTGCCGGTCTT
>JACCDG010547014.1_pt1 | contig 12426 bp, 10 predicted proteins | sample 7442471 | NCBI WGS metagenome assembly JACCDG01 (sample SAMN15323444, study PRJNA562643) | freshwater metagenome | isolation source: river surface water | place: USA:Blue River Watershed | collected 2017-08-17 | reverse complement strand
GGATGAGGATGAGGATGAGGATGAGGATGAGGATAGCCCTCAAAGAGTCACCCTCACCTCCTCTCAAGAGGGCAGACTTAAGCTCTTTAACCACTCAATGTTCCAAGAATGGAACCGGCCTTGTAGCGGGCAAATCGATATCCCGGTCCTCATTATGGACATCGATGGACTTCGCCGAAACAAAGACCTTGATGCTCTACCTCGGTTCTTTATGACCCAGATGCGAGCAACAAATGGCAACTGCCATATCCCATTCACCTTTATGGAAGATTCCGATGGATTCGAGACCCTCAACCACTTTATCGAACAACTCGGGTTGGGGAGTAAGAAGGCACCCGGATGTGCAAAGTTCCGCGAAGCGATTGAGTCCAAGCCAAAGTTTGAAGAGCTTATGCCCTTCTACGAAAGCGTCAATATCTTCCTCTACTGCACCTTCCTCCTGAAACAATTTGCCCCTATCTTCGGATATATCCCACAATTCTATTCACCCATTTCCGATGATGCCAAGTACTACTTCTACATCTTCTTCGACTACCTACGTCGTAAGGCGATTCGTCGCGGTACCCTCCTCCGGAAACGCGTCATCGTTGAACTCGTCCGAGATATCGGCCGCCTCGATGGTTTGTGCCTCTCTCCCGAACGAATCGTCCAATGTGTCGGCGGGATCGATCACGATCTCTTTGATCACGAAGGCTTCCAACTCCTTACGGCCTCGGAACCCTTCTCCATCTCTGCGTAAATAGCTACGACTCTGTTGGCTCGACAGAGTCGAGCACAGAGTAGCAGGAAGTCGACGACTTTAGCGATCATTGATCATTGTTTGGATCCATTACCCAATCCCTTTATGGGAAAATAAAAAATAAAAATTATAATCTCCATCACTTCAAAGGATAAAAGTACCCCTCCTGATAAAAGTAACTCTTATACGCCGGTTGATAGTAAGGATCTGAGATCTGCGCCGTCCATAACTGATCTGGATAGAATGGAACCGTATTCGGTGCGTGCGAGAAGAAGTTGAGATGCCGGCCTGAATTGTATGGTTGATACAACGCATACGTCTGAATATTATCCGGGGAAATAATAAACTGATCCTCGTGTTGGTCCGTTGTGGTTCCTTCCTCTACTGGTGCAAAGTATTCTTGGGTTTGGATTGGATAGTTCCGTTGCCCATATACCCAATAGATCATTACAAGAATCGCAATCAACAAGAGCGTATTCATATGAATCAATGAACACATTTTATACATAAAATCCGAGATAGAACTACTATATAGAGTTGATATTTGAATTTGATTTGGTTAGATTATAATTTTTATGGTTTTATGGTTATAGAATGGTTATATGTGGTAATATATAGATGGGTACTGGGTACTCGAGAGTGATTTACTTCTTGGGTGTCGAAGAAGTCTTCGCCTTGATCGGCGTAAACGTCACATTCCCATCCGCATCAATCTTGCTCTCTCCCACGTGCTTCATCTTGTTCGCCGGATCGAAGGTCTTGTTGGTGTGGTAGCATATGTAATACTCCTTACCCTTAATCTCCCTCGGAACCGCGATCATATACCGCGTATCATTGTACTCCAACTTGGTGTACTTCTGATCGATCTCCTTCAGAAGACCAATCTCCGTACCATCCTCCAGATAGACCGTTAAGGTTGATGGGTCGACCGCAAAAGCAGTGCCCTCATCATCCTCTATGCCATCTGCCTCTATGCCCTCTGGGGCATCCTCAGGCTCTGGTTCGGCCTCTTCAAGAGTTGGCTCTGGCTCTGCCTCAGGCTCTGCCTCAGGCTCGGCCTCAGGCTCTGCCTCAGGCTCTGGCTCAGGCTCCGGCTCGACCGCAATCATTGAAGCGAGGTCTGCTATTGAAAGTGCAGCGGCACTCTTCTTGGGAACTGGCTTTACGGCCGGTTTCTTCTCCTCCTCTTCCTCCTCTTCCTCGTCATCCGAGTGATCAGAGTCAGAAGGCTCTTCTCCATCCTCAGCAAGCGCCTGCAAAACGGCCTCCTTCGAGTCCGCTAACAGCTTCTTCGCCAAAGAGGGATTACTATTGATGATCTCCGCAAAACAAGTGAGCATCTTCTCCTCCTTTGTACCCTTCTGATGAACCACGATATGATAGATCGGATTCTCCGCAGAGTCAAAGGTGTAATTGAGAAGACGCTTCTCGTCCGGCTTACGGCCACGTGTACCCCGCGTAGCGAAGTACTTGTGACTCTCATCCATAATCCGAGAGACCGTGCACTCTCGCACCTCCTTCTCAATCTTCGCGTGAAAAGCCTCCCCCGTTTCCAGGGATGCAAGCAAGGTATCGAAACGAATACGATCATTCGTATCCGAATCCTCAGTGTGATGATGACATCCATCTCCTGCCGGACCACGCTTGTAAAAACAACACGTGTAGGCTCTGCGGGCAATGTTGTTGCCCTTGATGTACTTCACCTCAACAATCGGCTTCTTTGGATTCCTTGCTAAAGCATTAATCACATCCGTCTTGTTCTGAAAACACTTCGTATACGGGCATCGATCATCTACCGGCGCATCTGATGCTGCCGGTGCTGCCGATGCTGCAGATGCTGCGCTCTTCATACTAACGGTTGCTTTGGTCGCCATTCTTAATAGGTAAAATTGATAAAAAATCCGGTACAAAACGAAAATGTTGTGTATTCGGTCACTCTATCTACATACGATACCTATTCATCTTACTCTAAAATCAATTTTTGGTTTTGATTCATCAAATCCCTTTTGACCACCTTTGGCGTTCATATTATAATATATCTATGTAAAATCCTATTACCAACGTAGGTAATAGGATCAAAATGGTTTATGTTTAACCTGGATAGTGGGGGATTGGGATTGGGATTGGGATTGGGATTGGCATTGGCATTGGCATCGGCATCGGCATTAGTAACCTTTATTGGTATACATCTGCTTTGTTCGCTTCACCAAGTACTCTTTGTCAACCTTCACTGGATCACTCTTCTTCTTGAAGATATCATAGAAGTCAAGTGCCTGTGACTCACTCATCTTTCTCGTTGTGCCCGGATAATAGGTCGATGTTAACAACTTTACGGCATCATTCGAGCTCTTGCTGTTCACTACCACCTTCTCAATAAAGGTCAAATACTCCTTATCAATCATTCTAAAAATAGGGGGAATTACAACAAAAAGCTATAAGTCACACTCATCTTACCCATATAGATGACTCCATTTTATCCATAAAATCATTTTTTTGTTTTTAGATGGGTGGGAGGAGATTACTTGGTAAAGTTCGACTGTTTTCCGAAGCTCTTTAATAGCTTACCAAGGCTACTTTTGGGCAGCGAATTGGAACTGGAACTGCTACCTTTACCCTTCGCAACCCTCTTTTGCCCTGTACCTCGCTTCGACTTCATTGCGTAAACCAAAAAGCGACTGCACAATGTGAGGAACTTCGGCTGAAGGTAAGATGCCGGGATCAATCGATTGTACTGGAAGAGAGGCACCTTCGCATCTTTATACAGATAGTAGAATAACCGATCAAATGTATGAAGATAGCCGGGATTTCGCATCAATGGATACAACTTATTTCGAGACTTGACCATATGCTTTACCCCTCCAAAAAAGCTCCGCTTGGCCTCAATCTGAAATGCCCACATCGAGGTATGCTCAATCAAATCCTGCTGCGTAAACCGATTTCCACCCACCATATTGATCATCGCCATAATCAACTCTGGCTCACATACCAAAAAGACACGATCAATCACTTGGCCTTGGCCTTGACCTTGGCTCTGGCTATCTCGATACTCCTGAATCATCGCCAGAAGTGAGGCTACCTGCGGAGATTGATAAGCACCCAATGAACTGTACCTATCATTCTGCGTGATCGACCAATCTAACCTCACATTGGGCAATGGCAAGAACTCCGTAAATGAACTGTACTTCGGCTGTGCCATATAATTGTTTACGTCACTGTTTTTACCAAACATATCCATAATCGAACGAATCTGCGACCGCGTCTTCGTATACCTCGATGATGCATTTGCATAAGGTACCGGATAGACTCGCCTCGGAGATGATCCCGAAGTATCACCCGCATAGACAATTAATGCCGTATCAATCGCCGAAGGCTTGGTAGCGACCAAATAGAGCGACCGGTTGTTCTCAAATAAGTCCGTATTCCTCGTATTGTGATTGAAGTAAAACGACTCAATCAACCCATAGTCACAAATCCCTGATTGCGTAACAGATGGCGACGACGATAGACGGCCCATTTTCATCGATTTTTCTACAAACTCACAGGTTGTCCCCTCACAAATTAAGTATAACGTAAACTTATTTTGGTTTTGGTTTTGGTTTTGGGTTTGGTTTTGGTTTTTGCTTTGTTTCTGGTTCTGATTACCATTCATCTTTCTTAAAATGATCTGTAAACCGATCTTCCTATCTATATACCCTATTTTTTTATCCAACGTAAGAAGGGATAGTGAAAAGGGAAAGTGATTTTTTCAACTCATACTATCCCATTTGACCTGGAAAGAGTACGAACGTATCGAGGATTTTCTTTCGATTCATTCACCTTTTTACATAAAATGCAGTGCAAGCCGTCATCATCATCAAAAGCAGAAGCTGCTGCTGCCGCCTATGCAATGATCGATCGCCTCGGAATACTCCCCGATAAATACCACCTCGTCGAGGATTATGTTATCTCTTGGATCCTAACCAAGGATGAATACATCCCCCGATGCTATGTGATTATTTTATACGGGATGATTCGGAAACGCGTTGAGAACGCTCGCCTTATCGGCACCACTCTCGATGCACGACATATGAAAAGTGTTGTCTACGCCCTCTTCTCGATCCTCATCTACCGTCACCGAATGGACGAAAAGGAGGCCGAAGAACGACGACTCGGATGCACCCGTGATCCATCCCCCCTCAACAACGCAATCGATGAACTGATGTACCTTTTCCGATACTACTTCGACCAAGTAAAGCGGTTCGTCCAAGATAAAGAGTTGGCGTTCTCCCAGCGCGTTCGCAAATCACTCTCTCTCGCCGATAAATTTCGAAGCGGAAGTGCAGGCGGAAGTAAAGAAGTTCAAAAAGAGGACTATCAATACGAGTTTATCCGGGAAGGCATTGCCCTTATCTCTCGTTACCTCGACGCATCCTCTCGACTGGAAAAGCGCGAAGCAATCCATAAGATTGAAACCCATTACGCCATCCAAGAGATTCTTGATCAAAAAGTCGCAACTTACCACGATCTCTACTTTGATCTTCGCGTCGATCAACTCAACGAACAATACCAAAAATTACCCATCTTCGTCTACCTTAGTGCCGCTGATGTGTAGCAGGGAGACCTTCTTGGGTGATCGAAGATAAACAGATGGTTGCAGGAGTCGTCATCAACTCATTCTATTACCATAATTCGTAATAGAATAAACATAAAAATTATAAACTTAGAATCCTGTTAAGAGAATCGCTCTCTTCTCATCAATCCATACATTATGCTCCGTCTGCGCCACATACGACCCCTCCACATCATAAATCGGTGGATACTCCTCCATTAGCTTTGCATCAACCCACTCCTTTAAATGGTTTTTTATCTCCTGATGCGTATCACATCCAAGAATACTCGGTGCTAACTCCTCTAACCATCGAAGATTAAAAGGCAACGTCTGATACTCATTCCGAATATACTCATAGAATCTTGATGGGGATGGAGATGGAGATGGAGATGGAGATGGAGATGGAGATGGTAATGATGATAGCATTCTATAATGCGATATCTCCGTTCCATAGATATTTACCCCATTCCCCGTCGTAATAAACGGCTCAATCGCATACTTCTCACCTGGTCTCATCCTCTCCCGATAGAGAATCGGTGGTGATTGCTTACTCAAATTACAATTGGGAACCGCCTTTCCCGAATGTATGATGAATTGCCCAATCGAATGACCACACAACTCCTTCATCGTCTTCAATGGATAGGTTTTTTTACCGGGATCTATCGTAATCTCCTTACTCGTTACATACTCCTCTATCGCATCCCCGATCTCACTCAATAACTGATCCGGTCCCGACATCTCAACACCTATCATCGTCGCCCTCCTCGATACCCCAATCAACTCATCAAATCGCGTCGTATTGATACCTAATGTGAAAGCCGCGTCCGTAATGTGACCACCCACGTGCACCCCAAAATCGATCTTCAATAAATCTCCATCCTTTATCAAGATTGGGGTTTCCGTTGATAATAACGGCCCATAGTGCGCCACACAATGATTGATCCCGATTCCCACCGGAAAGGCAATCCCCTGATTCAACCTTCTTGGCTGACCGAAGGTCGGCAGAAGGTCGCAGGGAGTCGTCAACTCTGTTGGCTCCCTTCGGGAGCACAGAGTATCTCGGGTCTTCGACCCTTGAGCAGCGCAAGTCGTCAACTCCTCCGGTAATGCAGCCCTTATCTCCCCCTCAATTCTCCGGACAATCTCTAACGGACTCTTCCCCTCATAATCCCACGTTTGCATCTCTTTGGCTATCCTCTTATGTATATAGGCCGATTTAATCACCTCGCGCGGTATCATCCGTTAATTTTTCCGCGTTCAATTCTCCCAAAAAATATATCACTCTATGGTGTAACAGCAGAAATCCCTTTATACCCAGATCCTCGGAGGAATGCTGTTACCCCTGTGTAGATAATGTATCTATGTATGATTCTCTATGTCAATCTTGGCTCTCCTCACTTCGTTCGTTGAGCAGATTGATCGCTAAAGTCGTGTGTCTATGTGTGTATATGTATGTCTATGTATATGTATATGTATGTCAATGTGTGTATATTTTTAGATATAGTCGTCCCTTTCGCCATCCAATCATACCCCATACAGCCAAAAACCAACAAACCAACCCAAAATGCATTATCAACGGATCTCTTTCGTACTTACTACCGGGGTAATCTACCAAGATATTCGATGATTCCGGATGGATCAATCTATCCCTCTTCGGGATAATTGAGAAGTCCCTATTCTTGTTTCGGAGTTCTTCACAAAACTGTTGATCTTTTATTATTCTTTCAAGAAAAGAATCTATCAGATCGGCAATGGAGTGGATATCTCTTCGCAATTGAGCGGATAGGTATGATTATGGTACTTATTCGCACAGAGGCGATCAACATACTTTACCAGATAATGGTAAGGTATGCTGATCGCCTTTCACAAGAAAATAATTTAAAAACTATTCTTGATGAGAAATGCGGATTTCCCTTTTTTCAGATGGCGATCTACTACCATCGATGGTAATCATTAGTCGATGGGAAGTCTAAAATTCATTATAAGTGGATCTTATAATGAATGGTAAGCCCCCTCTGCGAGAACTATATGGTAAAGCTATAATGGGTTGTCGATTTCTTATTACTGGAAATAACTCCGCATATAACAATACCGAATCATTTATCATTTATATATGTCGAAATCTCTTTATATAGGCCGCAAAGGGACCTTTTGCTTATTTGATTATTTGATGAATCATAGACGACTCGCGATCAATCTGCTCGCGCGAAGGGAGAGCCAAGATTGACTATGGTTAGTATAAAGGTTTTTTACCATAGATCAGTAATGGTATTAAGATCATTTATATACAATGGATCTTGCTGAGTTGATTGAGTCACAAAAGAGTGATAAGAGCTACTGTGTCCAGTGCTATATGGGTAAGTGCGGGGGCGGAAATGGAAGCGGGAGTGGACGGGCAAAATGTACGAATCCTCTGAAAGGAAATGCCAGCTTCAAAAAGCTGGTCAAGTACCTCAACGATCCCCTTCTCATCCCCAATGTCCGAAAGAAGATCGTTGACGACTCCCTGCTACCTTCTGCTCCTCTAAGAGGAGCGAAGAAGGTTGTTGACAACGATAAGAAGATCAAAGAGCATCTCGCTTTCGAAGAGGGTTGCGCTCAAGAGATCCTCGGGAATGGTCTTATCTACACAACCTGCCTCTTCTGTTACTCAAAGAGCGGAAGCGGATGGAATAAGTGCAAGAACTCAAAAGAGGGACGTTGCGGAAAGATCGATCTCGGGAACGGGAAGTACGCAACCTTCTGCTACCCCGATGTCAAAGCCGTCAAACACCGCATCCAAATCGGACTTCATATCAACTTTGTTTATCAGATTCAAGAGGATCAGATCTCTTACCAATTCCTCGAAGATTCCGCATCTATACCACTTTCAGTACCTATATCTTCACCTGAATCTCCAACTCCCTTGATCACGACTTGCGATCAATCTGCTCAAGCGCAAGCTTACAAGGGAGAGCCAAGATTGATGACGGCTCCCAAGTCTCCGATTCAACCTTCTTGGGAGATCGAAGATCTCCAGAAGGTAGCAGGAAGTCGTCAAGATCCAGAGATATTGCACCAACTTCGCTCTGAGAATGAGGAACTTAAGGCGAAGATTGAAAAGATCGTTGATGGACTCTCTATCGTGAAATCTCCATCTATTCTTTCGCTCTCAGATGAGGAGAAGAAGAGTGTTAATGATCGGGTGATGCGCGAAAATATCTCACTCAAAGCTCACATCCATCTCCTGATGATGGCGATCCAAAAGATGGGTATCGACCTCGCCTCTTTCGGAAACTCCGTAGGTTCCTTCGCTTGATTGCTTGATTGCTTGATTGCTCAATTCTTCGTATCAATTTTATCGATTATAAATTCTCTATCAATAGTATGATTGATAGAGTTTGATATAGATTGATCTATAAAATGCCATCGATTATTCCCCCACAGAAAAAGCCAAAGAATTGGAGGACATTACCCCTCTACAAAAAAGTGCAGGTATATCAACAATATCTCGGGAAGTTTCACGCACCCTTCGTCGATAAACTCCTCGCTAAGAAGATTGTTACTGAGGTATGTAGGGGTGAAATTCTGGTGGCTCCCGTAATTCGCATTCTTGCATCTCCCAATGATCTTCGCCCCGAAGATTTGTGTCCAAACTGGATCATCAAGGCAGCTCACGCATCCAAATGGAACATAAACCTCCAAGATAGGTCTGAGTCTGGGTCTGAATATGGACCTGAAAAGATCCCCATAATGATCCAAAAACTCCACCAATGGAATCAGACATATAGTCCCGGTCTCGAGAAACAATACCAATATATCCAACCGCGATTCTTCATCGAAGAGAAGATTGTCGATAAATATGCCCATTGTTACGCTGGAATTGGTGAAAAGAGCGATGATGCCATCGTCTATATGTTCCGATGCATCTACGGAAAAGTCGTCTCCATCAGCGCTCGGCTCGGAGAACGCCGAAATGACTATAACCCCCACTGGGAAGTGATCGGCGGGTTCGATATGCCCTTTATCCAAAAACCGGAAGGAGATCTCCTCCAACGAATGATCCGAAATGCCGAGAGACTCTCCTCTCCCTTCGAATTTGTCCGTATGGACTTCTACCTCGGTGCCGGTGATCATCAACCCATCTATTTTAGCGAATTTACCTTCTCTCCCACCTGCGGACTACCCACTCTCCCCGGTAATCTCGAATATACCCTCGCAAAATCGTGGATTTAATGAGCCTTCCTACATACAAAATAGATTAACTCCCACTTCAATCGATATGGAAATAGGGATGGAGATGGTGATGGAGATGGGGATAGAGATGGAGATGAAGAGTTTAAATGGAGATGATTTCGGACAAGATCGAGGATCTTTTGCGGGAAATCCTGGATATTCTCCCTACGCATATAGAAGAGATTACCCATAAAGTCAATCACCTCCTCCTCACTCCGAAACTTCCACTCCATCCCCTTCCTCTTCACTATCACCTCTTCAAACCCCGCCTTTTGAAAAGGTGAAATCTCTTTATCCTCAGCAAAAAAGAGCCCTCGATGACCATTCGGATTGTACCGATCCACAATTGTATTTAACCAATACGCCTCTTTCGTCCCCTCCTCCACATCACCCACCACAAAAATACCACCTGGGCGAAGAATCCGATAAACCTCCCTATAGAGATCTCCTCGATCTTTGTACTCCATATGATGCAATGTCGCATTCGCCGCTACACGATCCACTGAACTCGATGGAAGAGGAATATGTTGCGGCCTATATAAAGGAACTCCGGAATACTCCGCAAACTCTCGACTCGACTCCATTACCATATACTCGATATTATTTGGTATGGATATGGGTATATATCGACACAATGGTGATGCAACCCCATCTAAGTTGAGAAGCCGTACAGGTCCAGCAAGATGGTCCCCTATTAACTCCTCGATCATACTCTTAAACTCATCCTCCATACAATGCGGATAGGTATTCACCGCATACATATATGGACCTACCCTATTCTTAAATGGATCTGCCATTACTATCACTATTACTATTATACGCTTGATAATGTAGATCATTATCAAACGGGTATGGTATATTATATGTTATAGTATGGAACGGAATGGAATGGAATGGAACGGAATGGAACGGTATGGAACGGTATGGAACGGTATGGAACGGTATGGATCTACTTAGTCAAGGTATGATTGATAACACCATCTCGGATGTGATTGAGAATCATACTCCTCACCTTCTTGTCATCCAACATCCCAATAAATGACTGATTGTCCACAAAGTCATTCACATCAAACTCCTCCTCCTCAAAGAACTGGTTGTTGATCTTCGTCATCAACATTTCAATATTCGAACAAATGATATCAATCAAATTCGTACCATTCGTATCCAAGATCCAATGACCCTCCCGATTGAAATACTGGAAAGTCTTCGCCTTGATCATCCGAATCGGATAGATGTCCCGCTTCGTCTTCTCCTTCGACTTGTAGAGATAGTCAAAGACCTTGATAAATGATGTCGTCGTCTTCGCCTTGATCAACGACTTGATATAATCATCATCCACCTCCCTCAATTGCATAATCGTCTGACCACTCTCCTTATGCAACGGCGTCAAATGCGAATAATCCTCCTCATCATCCACCTCACCCAGAGTCGCTGCAATCGAATCCGCCAATTGCTGGGGACTCTTCTTCGATGATGGACGCCCCGGACCCCGCTGAATGGGAGCAGATGCCATCGTCGCCGTCGTTGCTATCGTATCCACCTTCTGATTCAACTCCTTCAACTTGAATCCCAGATCCTGACGCGTCTCCGTTACCGATGCCTTCAACTCCATCAAATGCGACATCATCTGCATCTGCGTCATCTGATTCATCTGAATCATCTGATTCATCTGAACCATCTGCTCAAAACGCGTCAACATCTCCTCAAAACTCTTCGAGACCTTCTCCAACCTTCTTGGCTCTTCCATTGGAAGAGCCGAAGGTAGCCTCATCTTCCCTTCCTCCTTTGTGATCTTCTCTTTTGTGATCTTCTCTGCCTTCTCTGCAGTCTTCTTGGTAACAGATACTGGAGCCTTCTTCCGGAAATTCATCTTGATCGTATATTTCGTACCCACCTTCGCCTCACTCATAATCGCCTTCTGCACCGAATCATTCAATAACTCCCGATCCTTCAATGTTCCCCTCTCCGTCTCCTCATACCCCTCATAAAGAGACTCCACGTTGGATGCCATTCTGTTATTGAGTGTTGGTACTCTTGATCTACTCTCTCTTCTCATTCCCCCTTTATCCTCATCCCATTCTTTCAATTTTCTCTTTATATCAACCATTTTCAATGGTTGATCCAATTTTTTTATTCATAAATAGTAGATGATTTGTGATCAGTGATCTATGATGGATAATACCAATAAACCTGCGAAAATATCCAGAAAGAGAGGTTCTAAGATCCCCTCCTCCAAAAAGTTCCAAAAGGAATCCCCCTCCCAATCTCGCTCCCAATCTCCCTTCACCTTCACCATCGTTAAAAGCAAGAATGACCTCGCAATGCTCGATAATCCCCAAGAGCTACTCGCATTTCAAGGCGAATTTAGCCCCGTTTCCGGTAGCGAACACTCCTATGAACCCGAAAAGTGGAATGACAAAAATGCCATCCGCACCACCCACAACTGCTATACCTACGCCCTCGGAAAAATCCGCCCAAAGCTGAAGTCGAAAGCCCAACCCGGATACGCATCCGGACATAACTACATCGATGATACTATGGACTATAACTGCAAATCCTTCTATCACCGCGTCAAAAAAGATAACCCCTTCAGCTACCTCGAAAAGTTCGATACCCCCTGCAGCAAAAAGTATTATAAAGTCTTTTTGGCACTGGATGTGGGAAATGATTACCATTGGTGGCGCCAAGATCGACCAATGGTTGAACGCGGAGAAAAAGGCGGCTACTGGAGCCATAAACCCGGTAGCACCGACGTAACCAACGTCGACGCCTCCGGAATGCGCATCAAAAACCCTATGCTCGCCGATCGAAAATACCCCACCCTCAACTATAGTACACCCTGCTTCTTTATGTGCGTCAATAAAGACCTCTCCCGCTCCATCTC
>JACCDG010853129.1_pt1 | contig 12429 bp, 27 predicted proteins | sample 7442471 | NCBI WGS metagenome assembly JACCDG01 (sample SAMN15323444, study PRJNA562643) | freshwater metagenome | isolation source: river surface water | place: USA:Blue River Watershed | collected 2017-08-17 | reverse complement strand
AGTCTTATCCCATGATTTACGATTTTAATCGGAGAAATTAAATCAAACATATAAAAAAGATGCGACCGTAGATAATAAATAATAATTACGTAGAGACTACAGCCTCAAAATACGTTCTAAACGGTCGCAAAACTAGATCTTGCATCATAGATATGGCAAGAGAAATTATTAGAAATATAGGGCAGGCTCCCACTGTGGATTGAACACAGGATTAATCATTACAAGTGATTTGTTTTACCATTAAACTATAGGAGCGTAAAGGATAGTTGAGCTATGTGGAATGCTACATAATACACAATAGATAAGCTAAAACAGTTTACTATATTAGATATTTTTATAAATATACTGTTTTAATTTATTTTTAATACTATATATGGTTCGTCGAGAGATATTATGCTTACTAGCTATATCTTTAATAAGCATTTTATGGCTTAGAATATCATATAAAATATTTCTATCACGGTCAGAGATACTCAACTTGGAAGTCTTTAGCATATCTAGAATATTGTCTCTATTACAACTTATAAAAAAGTCTTTAACCTGATTATCATCTAGGACATTCTCATCATAAGATATATTCCATCGTTTATTTTTAGATTTGTTATCTCTCAAAATATTTTGAGCAGTATGGCGAGCGCAAAGAAAAACCCAATTAATTTCATGAAGATCCGATTTGAAACCTTTTCTATTTTTTATTATTCGATAAACTATTGTCTGACAATAATCATCAATATCAGTCTTTTGAGAATATGGAAAATAGTGCCTGCATACACTATAGACAATATTCAATATATTTTTACCGTCTACCATGATTTGTAAATATCATATTTATGTATCATTGCAAGAAAGATATCAAATGTCATTCTGATATCCTCGCAAGCCTGATGGTGATAACCTTCATTATAAAGAACACCGTACTTATTGCAGAGCAATTTAAGATTAGTTTTTAAATTTCTTTCATGATATTCGGATAATTTAATTGAAAAATCTCGAAACTCATCTGTTCCAACTTGAGGAATTGGCAGCGATAAGACTTTGGCCTTCTCTATAATTTGTATATCGACATGTCGATTTAAAAAATCTAAATTAGGCTTAATACCTAATCTAGCACATACAATTTTATGCATCGCATAATCAAAACCATAACCATTAGCTGATACTGAGATTATATTCTCATTATCTAGATAGGGGATAAAGTCAGATATAATAAACGATGGATCTTCAGCACGAGAAATATACTCTTCTTCATTAAATCTATTAATATACGCTGCTTCTCGGCCCCATGTGCGCATTATATCAATAGTATCTGGCCAATACAGATATCGTTCTTTGGTGAATTGTTGGTGCTTATACTTATGTAAACTATAACCTAAGCTCCAAGGAACTGTAATATCAGTAGAAACTAAATTAAGTGCTGATGTTTCAAAATCAAACGTTAAATATTCTTGATTAAAATCAAATCTAAGCAGTGACATCTAGGCAAAATGTATCAGAACTACAATGAGGTAGTTCAGGGTTGGTTATACCACTTCTACGTTTAGAGTGGCTATTAAGAACTTTTCTGCCCTGCCAAGCTAAAAAATCAGATCTCTTGGCATAGTAGACCGATCTTACTTCTTGAGTTAAGTAGTTATTCTCCTTAGCAAAATCTATAACTGACTTTCTTAGAGTCTGATCATAGATAAGATTATGATCTTCTAAAAAGAAGATTGGCTTGTGGCCATTAAAATTAGGAATACAAGTATTAAACGAGAATTTATTCCTAAATAAGAAACTGTCATAGAATGGAATGGCTAATTGGAAACTCTTATCTAGATAAGGACGTATTGTTGGATAGTCTAATCTAGGATAGTTATAAAAGTAATCTGTAGACGCTATACTAGATATTTTGATAAGATCTTTATATCCTTCACTTGATTTAAGTAAAAGTATATTTTTGTGTTCTGATTTATTAGATTCTTCTGATTTATCTAAAACATCATTTACAAATGAGATGCGTAGACCAAAATAAAAATTTATGCTGTTTGCTTTTAGCGCATCGTCTAATGCCAGAAACCCGGATATTGAGTCGTCTATAACAACACAATCTTTAATATCATATCTAAGGCACAGATCTACAATATTTTGACTTGGCTGATCTGGTTTTTTAGATACCTTTTCATCCACTTGTATTATAGATCTACCCTCGCCAGAATAATGTGTTTTAAATACTATTGTAGAAATCGGCACTGGTATATGATTTTATATTATGTATTGCTATTTCGATATCACGAGATAGTGCATCGTTTTCAATACTTGAATTACATCTATTTAATACTTTTACTATTGACTTAATTACATCTTCAGGAATTACAAAACCAGGACCTATGTGTGGAGAGAATGGTTTAGTGATTTCTTCTTTAGTGGTATTATCATACCCATAACAATATGCATTGACTGGATTTTGAATCGATAGGTCTCCAAGCGGAATACATGATTCAATGGACCCCTTTTTAATTTTACTTAAAATAGATACAAGTTCTTTTTCAGAAATATGTGGTTCGGCTTTAGTATAGGTAGACGAAGCTGGATTATCGACATCGGCGATGTCCTTCTGAACAGGGTGTCCTAGAGGGGCTGTGCTGATTGATTGATGCTCAAACTTAGTGAGACCTATCTCTTTTGTAAGATTGTCTGTTGTGTGTGATTTCATAACAATTTTTGGATCAGTAGAATCTATATGATCGATAATATTTATATAATCATAAGAGGCGTACATAGGAACACCGGACTTGTAGTAATTATTTTCTATAGACATTATTTATTTTTATAGTAATTTTGTTTATCGTAGAGATACCAGTCTAAAGCTCCTTTTATATCTTCATTTCCTTCAAAATATGATTTATTTATCAGTGATTCTCTATTATTAGCATTAAGAGGTAGGTCAATTAAGCGTAACAAATTAGGATTGTTCATATGTCTAGGATGAATAGCTATACAGTCTGCGACTCCAGTTGGGAACGGTTCGTATTGATTAATAGGTATAAGTTTATTATAGATAAGAAATGTAAAGTATCCAAATTTCGTCTGTAAATAATCTATAATATCATTTGGTGTTTTGTCAAACCATTTTAATGTAAAAAGATTTGCTTCAAATATTATTGGAGGGGTCCAGTTCTTGATAACATTCTCCATTCCTGCAAAAGTTGCTAATTCATGTCCTTCTACATCTATTTTAATGAAATCAATCGGCCCAACGTTTAAACTGTCTATAGTAGCGGCTGGAACGCTTACAGATGCTTCTGTACAGCCGTCAAACGATAAGTGGCTACTCGGGCCGTTAGAACAAAACTGAACGCTTCCAGACGTATTAGAAGCTGCTAGATTATGTAGTTGGGCATTTTTAACATTATTTTGATCAATATTAATTCTAAGCAATTCAAAGTTTTTAGGCTCAGGTTCGATACAGATTATATTAGCATCTGTGTAAGTTGACGCAAGCAATGAAAAAGATCCAATATGTGAGCCCACGTCTAATACATTAGAATGTGAGCGTAAGAAAATTTTAGCGAGAGAGATGGTATCTAGTGCCCATAGTTGATCATTGTCAAGGTGGTATGATACAGGACTTTTCTCGTCTTGATCGTATGTAATAACTAATTCCTTTTTCTTAGCATCGTTGAAAGGAATAGGTAGGGTTTTTGTTTTATACATTAGAATAATCTGATTTTAATTTAATTAACTTATCTATCTTTGCCGATACCTTACTCTCTAATAAAGAAAAGTCAAGACCTAATTTTATATACGCTAAACGAATTCTTAGATATAAATCTGCTGATTCTCCAATCCATTTATCAATATCGGGTAAATGTTTTCCTTTTTTAGTAAGTAATTTCATATTTACTTCTAAAAATTCAGCCGCTTCTTCAGCGGCTTTCAGGAGAGTATATTGTGTACTATTGTGATTGTTTATTATTTGTAATTTTTCGGAATCGAAGCAATTCATATTCTTAGGAAGAAAGTTAAGTCATCTGTGTTTTGAGGTCCTTTTGGCCCAAACCATTTTTTAGGAAATATCGAGAGTCCAAAAGGGTCTTTTTTCATTAAAGCAGCCCATAGACTAAATGTTGAGTTGCTACCGATTATTCCATAGCAACTAGCTAAGGATGAGAAATCAGAAACATCATCTCCACCTTCTAGAAATATAGTTTCGTAATTACTAAAATTTTGCTTAGCCCATTGAATATCATCAGAAGAAATTAGCAAAGGTCTTTTATTGGTATAGTAACTTAGTGCGCGAATATAGTAATCAATATCACAAACAGGATGTGTATCGGGAAATTTTAAATAATCACCTCTACGAACGTGAATTCCGATATAGTCTTTAAACTCATCTTTATAGTCTATATGAAATAATTCGCGTACTTTATGTAGATTGTCAATAAAATATTTATAAGATTGAAAATATCCATTATAAATTGTCCCATCTATAAATGGTAATCTTTCATAAGTAAAATCTGTCTCGTTATAGACTGATGTTGGGGTAAAGTATATATAAGGTATATTTTTAAATATATTGTCTTTATAGTTAATAGCATTACGCCCCTGCAATGGGAGGTAATGACTATCTAGATTAACAGTATATTCTGATTTATTATTAAGTGCTAAAGAATATACGGCGGCTATTTGGAACATCATATTGCCAAGACCGCCTGTTAGATTTGGAGATATCATTTTTTAAGTATTTAATTGGCGACGCACTGGACGAGACATAAGAATATACTGTGCAGAATGAATAGATCGACAAAACTCATCAGACTCATAGGGATGAAGTGGTTTTAACATAACAAACAAATTCCAGGCCTCTACTAGTTTATTCATTACTGCTCTTTCTTTGTCAGATAACGCGGGTATAGGTGTGTCATCGCTATTATACTCTTGTATCGCTGCGTAGGCGGTTATAGTTTGGTTATTCATATTTTTGTAAATGACTGACGAAATTAGCTCGTCGGTCTCGAAGAAGACCGATAAAAATCCAAGTCAAAGCGACAGCAAAAGTAATGAGTCAAATTAGGTGGATCTTGTGAGTAGTATCCATTATTTTTATGCGTCATATCAGCCAATTTGAATTGAACGAGATGTGCCACGGACTCCCGTTGGCTGATGCTCAGATTGCGGAGCAACTGCGCGATCAAGGATCGGGAGGAGCCATTTCTTGATATAAGATAATGCGTCTCTAAGCGCTTTATAATACTCCAATGATTTTTCACCGTGACTTAGCAGGGTCTCCATTAGATCGTCCCTTACACACTCCAACATTCTTTCGGGAATACAGCCCTGCTTATCGGACACTTCCGAAGTAGAACAAAACGATGGAGCCGACCCGCTACCTGCGGGGTTTTCAAACGCGGCTTCCGCGAGCGGCGTGGAGCCTGATTCAGCGGTCGGCTCATCTTGGACGTTCGGTCCAGCGGACGGCTGCATTACTGATTCTCCGTTGACGGAGGTTGTGTTTTCGATTATGTTTTTCATAAATTATTAGTATGTCTGAGCAATTGCAGGCTGTGTATTTTTTCTCCTTAACGTTCGTTGGAGCGTTTTCTCTTTACATACTGTCGAGAAACAAGGGGGGTTAAGCCTTTTTCGCTATTCTATGCTATAAATATTTCTGTAGGCCCGAGAGCAAAAGCCAGAACTATTATTTTAGATTGTGTTTTGACATCTCTACTTGGGGCATTTCTTGCTTATGCTATGACGCAGCCGACTACCAATGGCCAGGCTGTCGCGGCGGGACTCAGCTTTACCGGTATCATTAATAGCATCGCCACCAAAAATGAATAAAGAAGAACACGAATACAAGAAATGGACTTCTGTTGGGAGCGGTATTGCTCTGGCCGCATCCGGAGCAGCGGCATTTACTACCGCCGCCCCAGTTTTAACTGGAGTTTTTATCGGAACCGCTGCTTTGAGCAGCACTATAGCCGCTTATAATTGGTATCGAAAGATGAAGGAGGACAACGAGGATGGCAAACATTCCGAAGGTGACACCCTGAGAGAATCCAGCAACGATGGCTGATACCCAAAGAGAGAACAGAGGAATACTTTTCTTGCTTATACTCATTCAATTTTTTACACCTAAAAGATGTAGAAGTGAACTAAATCAGTCAACGGATGCCCACCCCTAAGCCCGAACACGGCGATGGAGCCGACCCGCTACCTGCTTGCGCTTCAAGTGCGGCTTCCGCCGGTTTCACTTGCGCCGATTCAGCGGTCGGCTCATCTTGAACGTTCGCCCAAGACACCCATGAGTTTATCCATATCTCTTCTCCCTCAACAGGTTCTCCAGTGGCATAAGCAAACGAGCCAACAATCGTGTGCTGCCTCTGGCATGGAAATGATTCTAAAAGCGCATGGATTAATCCCCTTGGATGATTTTTCCATTCAAGCAAAATATGGGGATCAGAATATTGGATATGAGCAAGCGCATGAATTAGAATCGCGGGGCTTACAGGTTGCCACATCTTTGAGACTCGCGCCTGATCTACTTGATCACATAGAAGCTGAAATTCAGCAGGGTAGATTCCCTTTAGTTTCTCTGCCAGTTCACAGAGAACAGAATAAAATGTGGTTTCACATATTTGTAGCGGAGCCGAGTAATGATTTAATTCGGATTCTTGACCCAGCGACTGGACAGAGCTTAACGGGCAAAAAAGAAGGTTTAGCCACGGCATTAGGATACATCCTTCGTGCCTTCGGACTTCCAATGGATTACCAATTCCATTGCCTTTCATATCAAAAGAACGAAAAGGAATGAAACACTCAAAATCGAGGCGAACAAGGCGCTGCACCGAACCTGCTGCTGGCGGTTCCGCTTCGGTGCTTGCCTCAATTTCGCTGTTTTTACCTGACGGTGTTGCCGCGCTCTCGCAGCAGGTCGGTGAGCTTTGATCGTTCGTCCCTATCGGCTCTTGCATTGCTTTAGATTCTGTATTGTAGTTCATTGTTTTATTAACATTAATTGATTATTTGTATGCCCACCGAAGCCCAACTAGCATGGATCAACCAGATTTTTGACGCTCAAGCCGTTGAAAAGGGTGGAATTGTTCGGAGAAACAAAGATGATGTTCATAACTTAGCTGGATTCGATAATTTGCATTTTGCGGTCCTAGAACGCGGATTTCATATGATTGAGACTGGAGATCAGTATATCATTGTTTGTAACAAGGGATCTTTAGTTATCCACTGCTAAGGGAACAGGGGGACTAATCCGCAATGGTCTTTTTGACTCATTACAGTATCAAGATACTTTGAGATTTGGGCGCTGGCCATTCTCAATTTCCATTCAAGGGACTTGTTTTGAGTCACGGCGTCCAGTTTCCAGACTATCTCATTCAAGGCTTTTATCCCCTTCTCGCGCTCTTCTATAGATTGAGTATGTATCCATTCGGGATTTCTTCCGAGATCACCAAACATCGCTTCATTGATTACTTTTTCTGAATCTGCTATTCGCGCTCCAAAACCGGACGAACAAGGCGCGGCAGCTAACTCGCCGCCTGTTTGCGCCGCGCAATCCGCGGGCTTTTCGTTTTCGCGGCTCGTAGCTGCGCTTTGGTCGTTCTGCTTTGCCGACTGCACTGTTGCAGATTCTTGATTTTTGATTAGATTTTGTTTCATATGAGTGATTTAGATAATTTTCATCGTTGGTTCTGTGATCCTCTTGCCAAGTTAAAGGAGGTGCCAGATGGGGGCGCCGGATTCATTGTAATGAGCATCGGATGTATGCTTTGCGAACGATGGCACCGGATCGAAACCGGAGAGCAGGATAATTGGAGAGGGGAGAAATTTAAAGATGCAGCAGCGGCTTACCTTAATATTAACAAGGATTTCTTCGCTGATTTTTGGGATGTTTACCGAAACGGAATTCAGCATCAAGGCCAACCCAAATGGAGAAAAGGTGATGGTAAAGATAGGAAGCCTTACAGATGGCTTTTTCACGATTCGTTTTCAGACAGGCCCACTTTAGGAACTGATCAAACCGGATTGGAGTATATCTGCATCAACCCATTCAAGTTTACGGACCTTTATATAGGTTTGTTTTTATCTGATCCCCAGAAACTCTCTCAAGCAGATCTTCACTCACTTGGTGAGATTGGGAACACCACTCTACAAACCATCGAAGAAGTTCGTCCATAGCTGCATCCTTATATTGGGGCATTCCGCATAGGGAGGCGACTCTTGGGCAGATGAAATCTATATAAGATAATACTGCTGGATCGGATACCCCAGAAGCAGAACAAAGCGATGGAGCCGACCCGCCGCCTGCCTGCGGTTCAAGTGCGGCTTCTGCCGGTTTTGCGGAGCCCGATTCAGCGGTCGGCTCATCTTGGACGTTCTGCTTTGACTGCACTGTTGCAGATTCTTGATTTCCGTTTAGTTTTTGTTTCATATGAAAGATACTTTTATTTCTGCGATTCATAATAAAAAGATAGTCCGAATAACCTTTTACTCAAAGGAGGATAACTCAAATATTGTCAGAAGATGTGCCCCTATGGATTTTGGTCCAAGCAGACGAGCTAAAGATAAAAGTGATAGATACCATTATTGGGACTATGACAGTGACAAGGAGCGCCATCCTCTGAGTTTGCTTCCTAATCAAATTGTTGATTTAGTTGTTCTTGATCTTGATTTCAATCCAGCCGAATTCATAACTTGGGATACTGATAAATACCCTTGGTTTATAAAACGTGATTGGCAGGAATTCTCTTGATAGATCGAGAAATTAATTCAATTAGTTTCAAGCAGTCTTCTTTGCTTTCCATTCCAATGAAGTCTTCTGATGGTGGATTGTTACCACCAAATGATAAACCCCATTTCACTCCGTCTATTTCATGGGTTTCCAGTAATATTGGCAGAATCTGACACGGACGCTCCGCTAAAGCAGAACAAGGCGATGGAGCCGACCCGCCACCTGCTTGCGGTTCAAAATCCGCGTTAGCACCGGGAGATTGCGCCGATTCAGCGGTCGGCTCATCTTGGACGTTCTGCTTTGCCGACTGCACTGTTGCAGATTCTTGATTTTTGTTTAGTTTTTGTTTCATTGTATTTATCTTAATATTATGTTTTGGATTGATGCTACCAGTGCTTTCTTAGGTGCTTTTATTGGAGTGGCTACACCATTCTTGATTCCGAAGTTATTTGACTTCTTACTCCAAAGGAATTTTGAGAGGTTTAAGCTCAAGATGAGTCAAACTCAAAAAGCCGAAAAGATTAGTGATTTGTTTGCTTATTTCCCGTTGCTTTTATCGGGGTGGAAGCCAGAAGTAAAGGATATCCTCCATTTGAACAAACTTATTCTTGAACTTTCTTTATATTTACCACGGGAATTAGTTGATGAGTTAAGCCAAACATTGTGTTTAGACGCTAAAAGGTCCCTATACAAAGATTGCTTTATTAAGGTCCGAAAACATTTATTGAACACTGACGATGGACTGATCGGGGAAAACATATCCCACATTACTCTTCAAGATACTTCGCTGCATGGCGAGCCGAAATAATCGTTCCCACAATCAATCCTAGAACCCACGCTCCAGCGAGCAAGAGCAATACTAAACCGTTAGATAGGTCGTGATCGCTCATTTCGCCCCCCTTTCGCAACTCTGCTTATCGGACGCTCCTAAAGCAGAACACGGCGATGGAGCCGACCCGCTACCTGCCTGCGGTTCACGGGCGGCGTTCGCACCGCCCGCTTGCGCCGATTCAGCGGCCGGCTCATCTTGAACGTTCGGCTTCTGTTGTTGCTCTTGCATTGAGCCGCAAGCGGCTGTAGTTTGGTTATTCATTTCTTATTACTATTATGATTAAAAGACTTGTCGTTTATTCTATCGAAGATGAAGCTGTGAGATCAAATTTTGAGGCTGCTATTCACGGAATTGATCCGGATTGTAGAACTCTTATATTAGATCATTGCATCTTGTTTTTGAGTGATCAAAATCTGATTGATCTAGCTTCCATTGTTCCTGGGTTGCCAATTGATACCATTGATGAGATTTTCTTTTTTGAGATCACTGGTCAGGCCGTTGGATTCGTGGAGGCTACCACTTGGCTTTCTCAGTTTATGAATTCTTAGGACTCCATAAACTTTTTTAGCCACTCAATCTTTTCTCTGTTAGAGCTGATTCCACCGAAGCTCTCCCCCATCGCAAATGAGATGAGTCCGTTTTCGTGAGTTTTTTCACACCAAGCCGAACACGACGATGGAGCCGACCCGCCACCTGCCTGCGGTTCAAGTGCGGCTTCCGCCGGTTTGGCGAAGCCTGATTCAGCGGTCGGCTCATCTTGGACGTTCTGCTCTGTCACCTCAATCCCCATTCCGGCTGTTGCTTCCTCGATAATTTTCACTATTTTGGACTTACCCGATTTCATCGGGCCAATTACATTTACTTTTATATTATTCATATGACTGACGATACTATTTTTATATTTAAGCGAGTTACTGAGTGTATTTCTGCCCTCTCAGACAAGCAAGCTATTATTCTTGATTTGCTTTCTGAGCACTTACCAAATTTGTCTGATGAATTTCGGAAATCACTTTCAGATTCTGCACAAGCAAATCGGAAGATTTCAAAAAAGCTGAATCAAGAGATTGAAGCTTTGAAGTAATTTCTTCGTAGATGATTCCTTGCTTACCGAATTCAGACGCGGCTTCGGACACGCTCCGAAAAGCAGAACAAGGCGCGGCAGCTAACGCGCCGCTCTCATTTTCCGTGCTATTTTCGTTTTGCGCGGCGCGTAGCTGCGCTTGATCGTTCGCCTGACTCAATCCCGTTTGCGGGTCGCTGATTTCTGTTTTATTCTGATTCATAATTCTTATTTAGATTTTACACTTATGTTTGCCATTGCTTTCGACATGGACACCAAAGCCCTAGAGGCTCAATTTGGTCCGAGTTACACCAATAAATACAAAGAGATTGAAAAGTTCTTGGCAGAACACAATTTTCATTGGCAGCAAGGGTCATTGTATTACGGTAGCAAAGAAACCACTACGATTGGAACCCCATTTTTGGTAGCTCGTCGTTTATCTAATAATTTTCCGTGGTTCAAAACTTGCGTGAAGGATATTCGCGTGCTCAAAATTGAAGATGACGATGATCTGAAACCTCATTTAGAGTGATATTCCTGAACAATCTCCATCCATCGAATCGCATTCAAAAACCTTTCGTCGTGCTCCGAAAGCGCAGCGCCGTCAGGCGAACAAGGCGCGGCAGCTAACGGCTCGCTATCGCGCAGCGTGCTTTCTTTTTGCTCTGCGCTCGCCGTAGCTGCGCTTAGGTCGTTCGGCTTATTCGATTGCGCCGATTGCAATTCTGATTCTAGTTTGTTCATATTCTTATACTTATGGCTGATACTACACTTAAATTCACAGAGACATCCGTTATTATTGTAGAGGTCGGAGGACAGGAGACGGAGGTCCCTGATTCTGACTGCAATACCCCAGAAAAACTCTTATCATGGTTTTTATACTTGATTCCCCGCGCTTGGGTTACTAAGGATTTTATTCACGAATTCATTAGGGCCGAGATTGAGCGCCATAGCATGAAGGTCGAAGAGCCTTTGTTTTGATCGTTCGTGATGATGTTGTGTCGCCACTACATCGAAGCATTTTAGGCAGAGCATTCCTTCTGGAACTCCTACTGTATTTCCCGTGGGCAGATTATTCAATTCTTCGCAGGATGAGCAAACGCTCAAAGCCGAACAAGGGCGCGGCAGGCAACCGCCCGCTGTCGCTTCTTGTGTTTCCTGATTATCTTGCGCGGGCGGTGCCTGCGCTAAGTCGTTCTCCCCAACGGGAGCGTTTTCTGTTTCTATTTTCTTTTTCATAATATGACTTACCTAATTGAAGTTCCTGCTGAAGTTAAATTTAAGAAGTGGTATTCCAACGCCATTGAGATTTTGGGCAAGCTCAATCATGGCGATGGGGGTATTGCCGCTTTGATGGTCGCCCTTCCACTTTATGAGCGATATTTGACGGATGTTACTGGCGGAGACGTTCATAAGCGTGCCTCAGTTATTAAAGACGAACTTGGGTTTGCTGATGATTTGCAGGCTCGCATTTTCTGGAATGTTTTTCGCGATGGATTATGCCACATGGGAACATTTTGGGAGGAGTCCGACAAATCAGTCGAGAAAGGCTGGGTTCTGCCCAAGGTTGGTTTAGATGACAAACACCCTCCAATTCCAACTTTCACCAAGGACTCTGATGGCAAAGATGTGATTATCGTCAACCCTTGGAAGTTTGTTGAGTTCATTCTCGGCAAATACTCCTCCAATCCAAATTTACTTCACAGTGCTACTGCACAACTCCTTCCGCTTTACTTTGTAGTAGAGTATAAAGCTCAGGGATGAGGGTTTTCGCTGCGACATAAACGTCATTATCCGCATGATTCATCGCTT
>JACCDG010160257.1_pt1 | contig 12429 bp, 9 predicted proteins | sample 7442471 | NCBI WGS metagenome assembly JACCDG01 (sample SAMN15323444, study PRJNA562643) | freshwater metagenome | isolation source: river surface water | place: USA:Blue River Watershed | collected 2017-08-17 | reverse complement strand
CCTGTTTACGCACCGCCGCCAGTTTTCGGCGAGAGGTTGCCCCGAACGGGTGCGCGCGCTGCGCGTGAGGCGGTGCGCTGATGGGCCCGAGCTCGAATCCCGGGTCGCGAGGGCCGGTGCCGAAGCCGAGTGCAGTGAAGGCGGCGCGCGGAACCTCGAAGAAGAAGATCAACCGGCGCGAGCCGAAGATCGGCGTTGCCGCGCCGACGATGCCGGACGACATGACCGAGGCCGCGCGCGCCGAGGCGCGGCGGCTGACGGCCGAAGCGATGACGCTGCGCGTACTCACGCGCACGGATCGCGGCGTGATCCTCGCTGCGGCCCAGGCCTATGACGTGTGGCAGCAAGCGGAGAAGTCGATTCGTAAGCGCGGCGTGCTGATCCGCGAGCGCAACGTCGGCGGCAACCTGATCACGAAGGCGAATCCCGCGACGAAGATCGTTGCCGACGCGTGGCGTCGCTACGTGAGCGCCCTCTGCCAGCTCGGCCTGACGCCGGCGATGCGTCAGCGCGTGGTGGCGCTCGAGGACACCGACCCGAGAGACGACCCTGCGGCGAGGTACATGCAGTGAAGCGCGTCATACGATGGCTGATCCTCGCCGCGATGATCGTCGGTGCGCTGCCGGCGGTCGAAGTGCCAGTGGCGGACGCCGCTACGGTCGTGGTCTCGCAGACGACGCTGCCGCGGCTCAGCAACGGGCGGATCGACCGCGCCTACCCGGACGGCAACGACTCTGCGCCGCTTGTGTGGGGCACGTGCCCGAACCTCACGCTGGCGGTCGGCGACGACACCGACTTCAACCTCCGCACGCTGTGTGCGCTGACCGGCACCAACGCGCTGACGGCGACGCTCGCAAAGGCATCGGGCACGCTGCCGACCGGCTGCACACCTTCGACGGACGGCATCGACTGCACAGATGCCGCGGAACTCGCGACGTCGACACTGGTGTGGCAGGCGACGGACGGTACGTCGAGCGTGACGGTGCCGTTCACGATCACCGTCAACGCGGTCGCGGTGAGCGACACGACCGCGCCGACCGTGCCGACCGGCTGTGCGTACACGAGCGGACCTGGCACGGTCACGGTGACCTGTGACCAGGCGAGCGATCCGTGGGTGAGCGGCGCGGGCTCTGGCGTCCGGTACTACCGGGTCTACAAGGACGGTGTTCTCGTCGCGACGGCGACGGCGCCGTCTGCGAACGTGCAGTCCGACCTGGCGGCGCTGACGGTTGGCGGCGCCGACGGCACGCAGTCGTGCGCCCAGACCGGGGCGGACCGGCTGCTATCGTCCGGCGGAACGGGGCTCGGCAGCACGACGGATCAGTTCTTCGGCTGCGGGTACGCCATCACGGGCGATTTCATCGCGACGGCGAAGGTCAACTCGTTCTCGGGGGCGGTCACTACTGGCACGGCGGGCTGGATGCTGCGGGCGAGCGACGCGGCCGGCAGCATCTACGGGACGGCGCGCGCGCGCGACAGTGACGACAAGGCGAACAACCGGTTCCGATCCTCGACCAACGGCAGTGCGAGCAACGGCGAACTGAGCGCCGCGCAGACGTATCCGTATTGGCTCAAGCTGCTCTACAGCGGCGGCAGCGTGCAGCCACTGCTCTCGTCAAACGGACTGACGTTCACGGCGATCGAGGCGGCGCGGCCGCTGTCGCTCGGCACGAGTCCGTACCTGCTGGCGTTCCTCGCCAGCGGCGACGCGGGCGACACGGTCACGAACAACCTCCAGCAGATCAACATCGCACCGGTGGCGACCTGGAGCACGGTCGTCAGCACCTCGACGGGCGGATCGTTCACGGTGAAGACGGAGGACTTCGCCGGAAACTTGAGCGCCGCGACGACGGCAGTGACGGCCGCACCGGAAGCGGCGAGCTGCACGGGCACGACGAACATCACGACGCTGCACGCCGACGACTTCGAGTACGGTTCTAACGGCGAGCCAGTCGATCGAACTCCGGCGACGAACGGCAACGACGGATCCTACGTCAACAACGCCGCGCGTTGGACCACCAGCGACGATATCAACGCCACCTACGACGAGCCGCCGCTGATCAGCACGGTGCACGCGCGCAACGGCACGCGCTCCATGCGGACCTCGATCACCTACCACAACGGCACCGTGTTCCACACGATGCCGAACGGACAGGTGCCGCACCGAAACGAAGTCTCGACCAAGAACTCGACGGCGGATGGCTTCCCGAACCCCACGGACGTCCGGGCAATCGGCGGTCACTACTGGTTCGCGTTTTCCCTGTGGTTGCCGGGCGATGCCGACACGGACGCCCAGACGAACGAGACGGACGCGTTCGGCGATCCGAAAATGCCGGCAGCGAACTATCCACCGGGTCAGAAGATCTTCTGGCAGCTGAAGAATGCCGCCGACGCCTGCGACAACGTGCAGTCCAATCCGACCCTGCAATTCGATTACGGCTACCTCGGCGCCGACCAGGCGCAGCCGCGCGAGCATCTGCGGATCAACCTGCAGCACGCTCGCAGCAACCACACGCAGAACTGCCAGGGCGATCCTGCGGCGGCGTCGTTCCCCGCCGGCTTCAACTCGAGCACCTACAGCGGCAACACTGCGCCGTTCTCGCACGCGGTCACCACGCTGTACACCGAGGACTGGCGCACGGATCGCGGCCAATGGGTCGACTGGATCATCCACTGGGTCCCGGACTACGACAACGACGGCATCCTGCAAATCTGGAAGGTCAAGGCCGGGACGACCACCGAGGTGGTGCGTCGGCAGGGCCCGACGATGCAGCGCGATGCCCGGGTCAACGGCGCGATCAAGATCGGTCAGTACATGGGCGGAGCGAACGGATGGGGCATAGCCGCCTCGCCGACCGTCTATCCGTCGAAGACGGTGGTCTATCACGACGACCTGATCCAAGCCGTGGCGAACGGCGCCTCCGGATTCGCGGAGACAAGCGACTGTGCGTTCCGAGAAGTGAGTCCCGCCAATGACTAAGCTGCGTGCCCTTCTCGTCGGGCTCGCGTTCCTGCCGGCGCTGGCCGACGCGGCGGCACCGACGGTTCGGTGGGCCAAGGTCACACAAGCCGCGCTGGCCGGCACCGGGACTCAGGACTTCACCGATGCCACGGCGATGGGCGGCAACACGCCGGAGTTCGCGGCGTGCTTCTCGGCAGGAACGTCGACGACCGACACCGGCCAGGCGGGCTACGCGTTCACCTTGGGCGCTGTCGCTGGCGGCGCCGAAGGCTCGATCGCGCTGCTGGGACCCGACGCGCAGGCGACCCAGACGACCTACGCCTACGGCAACAAGACGACCTACGGCTATCACCACGTCAACAGCGCGGGCAACGTCGACGGCTCCGCGAACCTGTCGCTGATCACGAACGGCGTCCGGCTCACCTGGGACGATCAGAGTGTCGGTGAGACGATCACCTGCGTTTTCGGCGACGGCGAGATCCAGGCGGCGAAGTCGTCGCTCACGTCGAACAACGGCACCAGCGCCCAGGCCGTCACGCATGGGCTATCGGCAGCGCCTGACCTGATCATCGCCTGGGGCAACGGCAACGCGACGGGCGACAACAACGGAAGCCTGAATCCCGGCATTGGTTTCTGGACCAGTGGCGCTGAGGTCGGATTTTCGCAGCTGAGCGGAAGCAATGCTGCGACGACGACGGTGAGCGCGCGCGCGTCGTCGACCGAGGCCATGAACCGGGTCGGGTCTGGAACGACGTTTGCCTACACCGGCAACATCAGCAACGTCGGCTCGAGCACGTTCGACATCACCTTCAGCGCGAACCACACGCACGTCGTTCACTTCCTGGCGATTCGCTCGACGACTGACACGCCGCTGTACGTGAAGGCCGGCAATTTCACGACCAAGACGTCCACCGGTACGCAGGCGGATGTCGCGGGCATGAGCGGGTCCCCGCAGGTCCTGTTCACCATCGGCACTCAGCTCACGGCCATGGACACCGGCTCGACGGCCGATCTGGCCGATGCGATGTCGTTCGGCGTCGCGCTGAAAAACACTGGAACAGGCGCCACGCAGTACGGGGTCGCGGCCGTCAGCGACAACGACAACACCGCCAGCAGCAGCGCGCACACGTGCAACCAGTGGTCCGACACCGTCGGTCTTAAGATCCTCGCAACGAACTGCACGACCGATGTCGCGGCAACGGTGAGCAGCTGGGACTCGGGCGGGGTCACGCACAACTACACGGCCAACGGCTCTGCGGTAGCAGCGCAGGTCCTGTACTTGGCGATCGGCGGCGCGCCCGCGGCCGCGGCGCCGACCTACACCTCCGACCCTGTGGTGCAGTCTCGCACCACGTCCAGCCTTGTGTTTCGGGCGACGACCGACACGACGGGGACTCGATACGGCGCACGACTGACCGACGGCAGCAGCACGCCGACCTGCGATCAGCTCGAGGCGCAGACGGCGACGGGTGGCGTGCAGTACGGATCTCAGGCCGCGACCGCGACGGTCGCGAGCGATCTGACGCTGAGCAGCATCACGTCCGGCACCGTGACGGACTACTACGAGTGCATCGAGGACGGCAGCGGCAACGACAGCGCCGTGAAGGCCATCGCCAACGTCTACAAGACGCCCGGGTGGACCGTCACGCCAAGCGTGACCGCGCAGACCGACACGGCTCTGACGATCACGAAGACTCTGGACGGCGCCGGTACCGTGTTCTGCTCGGCGTGTCCGAAGGACTCCACCGCACCGTCCGCCGAACAACTCGGCGCGGCGGAGTTCTGCGGCGACGGCACCACGGACGTTCTCGCGGCCGCAAGCGACGATGCGACCGGCACGATGTCACTGAGTTCGCTGGTCGTGCCGGTGGTCGACGCGTACTGCGTCGGCAGCTATGGCGGGCTCTATGGGGCGGTCACCACGCTGGCGGACGAATGCCTCGACCCCGCGACCGGCAAGACCATTGTCAACTGCCCGACCGGCCTCACCAGCATCGCGGCCGGTTCGCCGATCGTCACGTTCAATGCCAGCGTGACGCCGGACGTCGTCGCCGGCGACATTCCGGTCTGCGACGCGAACACGATCCCCGGGGCCTGCGCGATCACGCATACCGCGACCGGCCTCTACAGCTACGACGGCAGCTGCTCGACTTCGCAGTACTTCGACTGCAACTTCTACGACCTCAGTGCCGGCGCGAATCACGCCGACACCATGCGGAACTACGTCAACAACGGTGATCCAGTTCCTACCGAAGGCGAACTGAACATCGAGTTGACGAAAGACGTCGCGATGTCCGCCATCGACTTCTGCGCGGACTACTTCACCGACCCCGAGGGCGACGCGCGCACCTGCACGACTTCGGACACTGGGACCGGCACCGGCGCCGACAAGCGCCCGGCCGGCACGACGCTGACCGCTGGCGCATGGTCGGGCACGCCGACGAGCGACTACGACAGCGCCGGCAGCTTCACGGTCACGGCGACGGACGTCGCCGGCAATACCGCGCAGCTGCCCGTGTTCTGGTCGATCCCGTCGCCGCTCACCGTGCCCGATTGCGCAGGACTCACCACGGCGGCCTGCGAGGCCCTGGCCGAGGGGTTCACGCTGTCCATCTACCCGCAGTGCTACGTGAGCGCGCCGACGCCCTCGGACACGGTGATCTCGCAGTACCCGGCGGCCAGCACCAGCGCGCAGCCTGGCGCAAGTCTGTCGCTCGCGGTCTACCTCGGCGTCTGTCCGCTGTTCGTCGGACCGACTGTCAGCAACCTCAAGTTCGCGCGCGGCGTCGCGATGCCGCTGATCGACTACGCGAGCCGCTTCCTGATGGGCGACGGGTCGTTCTCGTCGTGCTCGCTGATGCAGATCAGCAGCGCGACCGACATCACGACAGCGAATGGCGCTGGCACGGCCTCGCAGACGCTCACCCTGGCGAGCGCCGCCGGCGCGTACCCCGGCGCCTGGCTTCGGATCGGTGCCTCGACCTACCGCCGCGTGCTCGCCGTCGACTGGTCGACGAACGTGGTCCGCCTCGCGTCAGTTGCCACCTGGTCCAACGGCGCCACGGTGTCGGTGATGACCGTCACCGCGGCGTCGGTGCCTGGGGTGAGCTTCGGCGCTGGCAATTGCCAGTTGAGCGGCACGCCGAGTGTGAGCGCGTCGAACTCCCGTCTCGTGATCCGCGCGACGAACAGCGCGGGCCTGACAGCGGACAGCCCCTGATGCCTATCGATATCGACATCGTTGACCTCGATGACTACGTCGGTGACGACGTGGCCACGGCGCAGTCGGCGATCGAGGCGCTGGGCTTCACCGTGCGACTGGCCTACGACTACGACAACACGGCAGCGATCGACGAGGTGATCGCGCAGGACGTGGTCTCGGAAGGCGAAGCGCAGATCGTGATCCTGACGGTCTCGCTGGGCCCGGGCGCATCGATCGACCCACGCCGGACCCTGGGCCGCCTGCGCGGGGGTCGCACGCGCCGCACGTTGCGGATCCGGTACACGCCATGAGCACGGTGGTCGTACTGCCGCGAACCCGCAAGAAGCCGGCGCCGAAGGCGAGGGCGAAGGCGCGGCCCGCGGCCGACCCGACGACGCGCTACGCCGACGACGTGGTCCGCGGCCAGATCGTCGCCGGACCGCTGGTGCGGCTGGCCTGTCAGCGGCACCTCGCCGATCTCGAGCGTGGCAAGGAGCGCGGGCTGGTGTGGAGGCCCGAGAAGGCGGCGCGCGTCATGGGCTTTTTTCGCGACGTGCTGCGCCTGAACGGCGGCGACTTCGAGGGAAAGCCATTCGAGCTGCACCCATCGCAGCAGTTCATCGTCGGGAGCCTGTTCGGCTGGTACGGCGAGGACGGGTTCCGGCGGTTTCGCGTCGCGTACACGGAAATGGCGAAAGGCAACGGGAAGTCCCCCGCTGCGGCCGGCATCGGCCTCTACATGATGACGGCCGACGATGAGCCGCGCGCCGAGGTGTACTCCGTCGCGACGAAGAAGGAGCAGGCGCAAATCCTGTTCCGTGATGCCGTCGCGATGGTGCAGCAGTCGCCGGCGCTGGCGAAGCGCATCGAGGTCCTCGGCGGCCTGATGCCGTGGAACATGATCCACCACGCCAGCAACAGCTTCTTCCGTGCGCTGGCGTCGAGCGAGGGACAGTCAGGCCCGCGCCCGCACTGCGTCCTGGTCGACGAGCTGCACGAGCACCCGGACGACACCGCGGTCGAGAAACAGCGCGCCGGCATGAAGGGCCGCCGGCAGCCGATGCAATTCGAGATCACGAACAGCGGCTTCGACCGCCTGTCGGTGTGCTACCAGCACCACGACTACGGCCGGCGCCTGCTCGAGGGCCACATCGAGGACGACGAGCGATTCGCCTACATCTGCGGCCTCGACGAGGGCGACGACTGGCAGGACGAATCCGTGTGGGTCAAGGCGAATCCGCTGCTCGACGTCACAGTCACGCGCAAGTACCTGCGCGGCCAGGTGCACGAAGCGCAGGGGATGCCGTCGAAGCAGTCCATCGTCAAGCGCCTCAACTTCTGCATCTGGGTCGATGCCTCCGCACCGTGGATTGACGGCGACATCTGGCGCGCCGCGGTGCGCGAGATCGACCGCGACCGGCTCCGCGGCAAGCGGTGCGTCGCCGCCCTCGACCTGTCCGGAAAGAACGACCTGACGGCACTGACCCTGTTCTTCCTCGACGAGACCCCAGCGGCCGCGATCAGCTTCTTCTGGACGCCCGCCGACACGCTCGCCGCTCGCGAGGAGCGGGATCTCGCGCCCTATGCGCAGTGGGTCCGTGAGGGCTTCCTGCTGACGACCCCGGGCAAGGCGATCGACTACGGATTCGCGGCGGCGAAGCTCCGCGAGCTGATGAGCGAGTACCGGATCGTCGAGCTGAGTTTCGACCGCTACCGCATGGACGACTTCTGTCGCGAGCTGGATGACATCGACCTGACCTATGAGGTGGTCGAGTTCGGCGGCGAGCCCGAGAACAGCGTCGATCTCGTCATGCACAACCACGGCCAGGGATTCCGCGACATGGGCCCGGCGGTCGATGCCGTCGAGACCGGCCTGCTGAACGGCGACATCGTCGTCGAATACAACCCGGTGATGAACATGTGCGCGGCGAATGCCGTGCTCACGCTCGATCCCGCGGGCTCGCGGAAGTTCGACAAGCGGCCGGGCAAGTCGACCGGTCGCATCGACGGCGTGGTCACGCTCGCGATGGCTGCGCGCACCGCGCAGCTCTCGCCGCGCGATCGCAAGAGCTTCTGGGAGTAGCGCATGCGCTGACCACGCTGGATCGCTGACCGACTGCCGAGCCGCAAGATGGACTCGCTGGACCTGTTCCGCGAGATCTACGGCGCGCGCGCCTCGTGGTCGGGCCGCGTGGTGTCGACCTCTCAGGCGCTCCAGAGCGCCACGGCGCTGTGCTGCACGCGAGTGATCGCCGAAGGCGTCGCGATGCTGCCGCTCAAGGTGCTGCTGAGCGTCGGCCGCACGACGCAGATCGCCCGCGATCACGCGCTGTCGCGCCTGTTCGCTTATCGCCCGAACCCGGTCCAGTCGCCCTACGAGTTCGTCGAGACGCTGGTGATGCACCTGGTCCTGTGCGGCAATGCCTTCGTGTGGGTTCCGCGGGTCGGGATCGCCCGGACGCCGGACCAGCTCTGGCTGCTCGACCCGGGCTGGGTGACGGTCAAGTACGAGTTCGGCCGCCTGCCGACCTACGAACTTCGCATTCCTGGCCGCGCAGCGACGACGGTGACGGCTGACGACATCTGGCACCTGCGCGGGCCCTCGTGGTCGACCTACGTCGGTCTCGATCCGGTGGTGCTCGCCCGCGAGGCGCTGGGCCTGTCGATGGCGATCGAGGAAGGGCAGGCAAAGCTCGCAGGCTCCGGAATGCGCGCGCCTGGCTATGTCTCCGTCGACGGCTCGCTGTCGGCCGGGCAGCACGAGCAGCTCACCGCCTTCATCGCGAAGGCGAGCGGTGCTGCGAACGCCGACAAGCCGCTGATCCTCGATCGCGCCGCGAAGTGGATCTCCACTGCGCTGTCGAACGTCGACGCGCAGACCCTCGAGCAGCGGCGGTTCCAGATCGAGGAGATCTGCCGGTACATGCGCGTGATGCCGCTGATGGTCGGCCACACGGCGGCCGGGACCAGCACCTACGGCACCGTCGAGCAGCTCTTCATGGCTCACGCCGTCCATACGCTCGGCCCCTGGCTGCGGCGGATCGAGATGTCGGCGGACGCGGTGCTGCTGAGCGAGGAAGAGTTCCGCTCCGGCTACTACACCAAGTTCAACGAGAAGGCGTTGCAGCGCATGACGGCGACCGACCAGATCAACTTCCTGGGTTCGGCCACCGACCGCGGTGTGATGACGCGCAACGAGGCCCGCGAGGCGCTCGACCTCAACCCGATCGACGGGCTCGACGTGCCGCTGACCCCGACCACGGCGCGCGTCGGCGCCGATCCCGAGGCGACAGGAGACGGCAATGCTTGACCACATCGGATGCGAGATCGAGGTGAAGTTCGCCGATGACGAGACGAAGGCCGGCACGTTCACCGGATTCGCGTCGGTGTTCAACAACAAGGACCTGGGCGGCGACGTGATCGCCCCTGGCGCCTTTGCCGACACGCTGGCCGAGTGGGGCAAGAAGGGCAAGCTCCCGCCGCTGCTGCTGCAGCACGGCGGCTGGGGCTCGTCCGTCGACGACATGCTGCCGATCGGCAAGCTCACGTCCGCCGTTGAGAAGCCGAAAGGCCTCGCCGTCGAGGGCGAGCTGTTCGCGCTCAATACCGAGCGCGGCCAGTACGTCTACGAAGGCATGAAGGCCGGCGCGCTCGACGGCATGAGCATCGGTTACCGCGTCAAGGAGATGGTGAACGGCACGAAGCCGACCGAACCGCGGCGCCTGCTCAAGAAGATCGACCTGATCGAGATCTCGGTCGTCACGTTCCCGATGAACGAAAAGGCCCGGATCTCCACGGTCAAGAGTTTCGACGAGCTCCAGACGCTCGCTGATGTCGAGACCTACCTGCGCGATGCAGGCGGACTCTCGCGAAAGCAGGCGCGGGGGCTCATTTCACGCATCAAGGCTCTGTCTCCTCTGTGCGATGCCGAGGACGAGCTCGACGCGATGGTCGCGAAGGCGCGGAGCCTCGCCGACCGAATTCGCCTCTGACGGCAACACCAACAGGAGCCAATACCATGTCTCTGGAAAAAGACCTGACGGACACAATCGAAAAGCTGGGCACGGCTTTCGAGGAGTTCAAGTCCACGAACAACGCGCTCATCAAGAAGGGCGTCCAGGATGCGATGGCCGAGGCCAAGCTCGACCGCATCAGTCAGACCATCGATGACCTCACCGGCAAGAAGGACGACCTCGAGAAGCGCATCAAGCTCGAGGCCGAGGAGCGTCAGGCGCTGGAGCGCAAGTTCAACCAGCTCGCCCTGGGCGCGAAGGCGCCGAGCGACGAGGTCGAGCAGAAGGCGCTCGCGATCTTCAACGTCGAGGTGAAGTCCCTGGCCCGGCAGCGCAATCTGCGCGAGCCCGGCGAGGTCACGGTCGAAGCGTATCGGCTGTACAAGCAGGGCTTCGAGAAGAGCCTGCGCGTCGGCACGAAGGGCTTCACGTCGGATGAAGAGAAGGCCATGCAGATCGGCATCGACGCCGATGGCGGCTATCTCGTGCCGCCGGACACGACCGGTCGCATCACCACGAAACTGCGCGAGATGTCGCCGATGAGGCAGATCGCCGACGTGCAGCTGATCAGCTCGGACAAGCTCGAAGGGATCGAGGATCTCGACGAAGCCGACGCCGGCTGGGTGGGCGAGGCGGGTACGCGCAGCGACACCACGACGCCGCAGGTCGGCAAGTGGGAGGTCTCGCTCAAGGAGATGTACGCGCAGCCGAAGGCCACGCAGTCGCTGCTCGACGACTCGATCGTCGACATCGAGTCGTGGCTGGCGGCCAAGGTCGCGGACAAGTTCGCGCGTATCGAGGGCTCGGCGTTCTGCATCGGTGACGGTGTGTTGAAGCCGCGTGGCTTCACGACCTACACCACGGCGGCAACGGGCGACGACTCGCGCTCCTGGGGCCAGTTCGAGCACATCGTGACGGGCGTCAACGGTGACTTCCCGGCGACGGCGAACAGCCCGAGCGACAAGCTGATCGACCTCGAGTCGGCGTTCCGCCCGGGCTATCTGCAGGGTGCGGTGTGGACGATGCCGCGCGCGGTGCTCGCGAAGATCCGCAAGTTCAAGGACGGCAACGGCATCTACATCTGGCAGCCGGGGCTGTCGGTCGGTTCTCCGGCGACGCTGCTGACCTATCCGGTGGTCCTGATGCAGGACATGCCCGCGCTGGCGTCCAACGGGCTCTCGCTGGCGCTCGGCAACTTCAAGGTTGGCTACCAGATCGTCGACCGCGCGGGTGTGCGCGTGCTGCGCGATCCGTTCACCGGCAAGCCGTACGTGAAGTTCTACACGACGAAGCGCACGGGCGGCGCGGCGGTCAACTTCGAGGCCATCAAGTTCCTGAAGTTCAGCACCTGAAGCTGAACCTCAGAGCGAAACGAAACGAGGAGATGTCACATGCATGCGCATGATCTGCACAGCAAGGTGGTCACCCGGCCGGGGATTTCCCCGGTCGCGGTGGGCACGACGGGCACTGGTCAGACCGGCAAGGTCATCGACCGGCTCGGCTTCGGCGGCCTGGAGTTCGTGATCGGCTACGGCGCGATCACGGCGACGGGTGCCGTGTTCACGGTCACCATCAAGGAAGGCGACGCCACCGGCTCGCTGACGTCGGTCGCTGACGACGATCTCGTCGGCACCGAATCGGACGCCGGCCTCGCCGCCGCGGCCCGCGTGTCGGGCACGACGATGAAGGTGACGAAGAAGATCGGCTACAAGGGCGGCAAGCGGTACGTCCAGTGCAACATCAAGAGCACTGCGACCGCCGGCACCCCTGTTGCTGCTCTGGCGGTCCTGTTCAATCCTGAGTCCGTCGAGGCGCTGGGTTGACCATGGACGGCTCGGCAGGCAGCACCGAGCCGCGCTGCGTCCCCGGGGCGGGCCCCCCTCCCGCCCCGGGGCACGTTGCGATTCGCGGCCTCGGCCCATCGCTGAAGGCGTTCGTCGACATCGCCAAGAGCCTCGGCGGTCGCAGCGCGTACTGCGACGAGGTCTGGGGCATCAACGCGGTGGGCGACGTCATCGCCTGTGACCGCGTCTTCCACATGGACGACGTTCGCGTCCAGGAGATCCGCGCGACGGCGCGGCCCGAGTCGAACATCGCCAAGATGCTGCGCTGGATTGCGCGGCATCCCGGCCCGATCTACACGAGCCGGCTGCATCCGGACTATCCGGGGCTCGTCGAGTACCCGCTGGAGGCCGTCATCAACGACCTCGGCCAGGCGTACTTCAATTCGACGGCGGCCTATGCGATCGCCT
>JACCDG011682644.1_pt1 | contig 12431 bp, 13 predicted proteins | sample 7442471 | NCBI WGS metagenome assembly JACCDG01 (sample SAMN15323444, study PRJNA562643) | freshwater metagenome | isolation source: river surface water | place: USA:Blue River Watershed | collected 2017-08-17 | reverse complement strand
GCTGACCCGAACCAATCGCGGCCAGCGGGGGCAATTCGGGATCATTACTTTCACGCCGCTCAAGGGGATGAGCGAAGTGGTGCGCATGTTCCTGATGCCGGACACGCATTAGGCGCAAAACCATTCCACGAAGTGTCGCCGATCGCGGCGAAACACTCGATCACGAGGAATAATTTTCTGTCCAGGCACGTCACGTCGATGACAATCGACGATGTGGAGCATTACACGGCCGCAGAAAAGGCCGCGATTATCGCGAGCTATCCCGCGCATGAGCGCGAGGCTCGCGCGAAGGGCATCCCGACCATGGGCTCGGGTCGTGTGTTCCCGGTGCCTGAAGAGATGATCCGCATTCCAGTCCAAGCCATTTCGGCGCATTGGGTGCAGATCGGCGGCATGGACTTCGGCGTCGATCACCCGTTTGCAGCCGCGCGCATTGGCTGGGACCGCGACACAGACATCATCTACGTCACGCACACGTTCCGCCAGAAGGGCGAACACAAGGAAGGTGCCTGGACGGGTTCGCCGCTGTTTCATGCGCAGGTTCTGAAGCCGTGGGGCGACTGGATACCATGGGCATGGCCGCATGACGGTCTGGAACGCGATCGACAGTCGGGCGAAACGCTCGCCGGCCAGTACCGCTCGCACGGCCTCAAGATGCTGGACGAGCGTGCCACGCATGAAGATGGCGGCAACGGTGTCGAGGCCGGTATTTCGGAAATGCTGGAACGCATGCAGACCGGGCGCTTCAAGGTGTTCGAGACAAATGCGGAATGGTTTGAAGAATTCCGCATGTACCACCGCAAAGAAGGGCTGATCGTCAAGCTGATGGATGACCTGATGAGTGCCACGCGATACGCCGTGATGATGCGCCGGTTTGCGATCGCGCAACCACGTCCGATGATTGCTCGCAAGCCCCGCCTGGGGACCATCGCGTGAGAGACGCCATCGACGGCACGATGACAGACGACGATTCGGACCTGCTCGGGCTTCTCCAGAGCGAGGAAACCGACGCGTCGACGTACTACACGTCGGAGCTTGCCCAGGCCCAAGCCGAGGCGATGGACCGCTATCACGCGCGCCCGTATGGCGACGAAGCGGCTGGCCGGTCGAAGGTCGTCACGCATGACATCGAGGACATGGTCAACTGGATCATGCCCAGCCTGATGCGGACCTTCGAGCCGTCCGACGATCTGATCACGTGCGACGACGACAACGTCGAGGACGGGGCGCCGAACCTTGTCGCGACTGCCCAATACCTGCGGCACGTGTTCTTCAAGCAGGTGGGTGGTGAGGATATCATCCACGACTTCATATTCGACGGGCTGCTGCAAAAGGTCGGCATCATCCGCACGGCATGGGAACCGCCTCGCCCATCCGCGCCCATGGTGCGCGAGGGTGTGACCGTCGAGCAGTTGCTGCGCTACCTCAACGACCCGCAGTATCAGGTCATCGCGGTCACGCCAGACGATGCCGGCGACGAGCCGGACATGATCGACGGCACGGCGGAAGAGATGCCGCCCGAAATGGCCGCGCCCGATACCGGTTTGATGGCTCAGACCATGTCGGCGCCGCAAGGGTTGATGCAAGCGCCACCGCAGCAGGCGCCACAGCCGATGCTGCCAGACGATATTCCGTTCGCCCGGACCTACAGCGTCAAGCTCCAGAAGGTGCCACGCACCGGTAAGCCGTTGGTCGAGACCATCCAGCCCGAGCGGTTCCTGATCTCGTCCCGTGCGAAGTCGATCGAGGACGCGGCCTATCACGGGGCGCACTTCCCGACGTTCCTCGCCCAGGTCGTGACGGACTATCCCGAGCATCGGCATAAGCTCGACCCGGACGGCCAGTACATCGGCAAAGGCAGCGACGATCTGGAGATCAGTGCCGACACGCGGCAGCTTGCGCGCTTCCCTGACGAGCCCGACGTCGGCCGGCACCATGACGACAAGTTCCGTGAACAGGTCACGCTGAAGATTGAATACATCCAGTGCGACTATGACCGCGACGATATCGTTGAGCTTCGCCGTATCGTGCGTGTCGGGGACGTGATCCTCGAAAACGACGTCGTCGAGGAAAGCGAGTTCACGGTGTGGAGCCCGATCCGGGTCTCGCATCGTGCGATCGGCCGGTCGATCGCCGACACGCTGCTGGACATCCAGAAAATCCGCACGGTCATCACGCGCCGCGCCATGGATTCGCTCAGCCAGGCCCTGACGCCGCGCACGTTTTTCAACAAGCGCATGGCGGACAGCGATCCGACGTTCGTGGACCAGTTGCTCGACCACGATGTAGGTTCGGCGATCGGCGTCGACGGCAACCCGGCTGACGCCGTGATGATCCAAACGACGCCGGACGTCACAGCCTCGGCATTCCAGGCCATCGAGTATTGGGACCGTCGATCCGAGGAAGCGTCTGGCGTCAATCGCCACGCGATGGGCATTCAACCCCAGGCGATCACGGACACCAAGGGCGGTATCGAGAATCTGCAATCGGCGGCCAATCAGCGTGTCGAACAGGTCGCCCGCCACATCGGCAAGGCGCTCTCGATCGCACTCGGAAAGCTGCTGCGCATCGTCGTCCGACACCAGCACACGCCGCAGATTTTCAAGGTGAGCGGCAAGCGCGTCCAGTGGGATGCGCGGCAGGTCTCCGATGAAATGACGGTCTCCGTCCACGTCGGCATGACAGCGGAGAGCCGGGAGAAGCGGCTGGCCTTCCTGAGCAATATCTTGGGGGCGCAGAAGGAAATCATGATGCAGATGGGGCCGGCCAATCCCATCGCCGGCATGAAGCAGATCAGGCACACACTCGGGCAAATGGTCAACGTCGGCGGCTATCGCGATGCCACGCCATTTTTCATGGAGATCCCTGAGAACTACCAGCCCCCGCCGCCCGGTCCTGATCCGAAGACGGTCGAAGTCGAAGGCAAGCAGAAGCTCGCCCAGGCCGACATGGAAGCCAAAAACCAGCTCGCGCAATTCCAGGCCCAGCAGACGACGCAGCTCAAGCAAGCCGAGTTCCAGCGCGATGTGCAGTTGCAGGGCGCGAAGCTCCAGGCCGAGCAGCAGAAGAACGGTGCCGAACTCGCACACAAGCGCGAGTTGGCTCAGGCTCAGCTCGTGGCCGATGCTCAGGCGAACGCACAGAAAGCCGAGTTTGAGCGGCAGATTGCGGAGATGAAAGCCGCAAACGAGATGCGCATCGCCCAGGTGCGCATTGCAGCCGAGACCGAACTTGCTCGTGAGCGCATGAATAACGAGATGACGCTGGCGCGCTGGAAAACGATGCAAGAGATCAAGCTCAAGCAGGCCGCTCTCAAAGCTGCATCGAAGGATGGCGACGGTCCCGATGATGACGGGCCAAGCGATGGTGGCGGCAACGGCGTGGACGCGGGCGATGATGATCTGCCCGGCGTTCGGTTCGGGGGGAACATCGGATGACCCTCGCCAAAGCTTACGGTCAGGACATCAACGGAGACTGGATTCCGCTCGGCGCCGATGAGGTTGGCAATCTCCTCGTCTCGATGGGCGTTGGCTTCAGCAGCGACCCGGAAGGCGACCCGCAGATTATTGTGCCGTGGTCGTATTCAGCCGCGTCTGGTGGCATCACGGACACGTCTGAGGTCACGCTCATTGCGGCGGCCGGCGCGGGACGGTCGAACTACCTCACCAGCATGCAGGACTGCAATACGTCGGCGACCGCGACTGAGGTTTTGATCAAGTCGGGATGGCGTGTTCTGTGGCGCTGCAAGGTCGGCGCCTCGATGACGCGGGCCGTGGATATCGAATTTCAGCGGCCTCTGATCTCGGCGAATAACACCTCGTTGTCTGTGGTCTGTCTCACGACAGGCACTGCGACCTACATCGACGCGCAAGGCTATCAAGACGAGACGATTGAGCAAATCCAAGCGGACATCACAGCGGCAGTCGAGTTGTTCGATGCGGCCGGAGATGCGATCTACGATCAATCCGGCGTCGTCATTACACTGCCTGGCTCAATCCAAGACAGTCCGCTGACATCCACAAACGTCACCGACCTTCTCGCGTATGACTTGCTCGGCAACGAGACGGACGGCGTTGCGATTGATTTCCGCGACGGGTCGATTGTGATCCGCGACACGACAACGCCGGCGAACACGTTCTACGGCTTGGCTACGTCGAAACTCACATACACCGCGCCGAGCACGAAATGGATTCGCAATTCAGCGGGCCTGCTCGTGTCGGAAACGACGCTGCGGACAGAGTATGATTCGAGCCTCAATCCGCTGGGCATGAGAAGCGAGCCAGCGGCGACGAATCTACTCACGTACAGCAATACATTTTCTGACGTGAGTTGGCAGAAAACGGCGAGCGGGACCGGCGTTGTCGGCATCGTCAGCACGGTTGCGGGCGTCGCGCCGGATGGCAGCGCCACAGTAGAGCAGATCACGTTGGATCGCGGCGCTGGCAATACCTCAGGCGATCAAAGCGTCATCGCCAAACCATTCACGACGGTCGCGGCTTCGGTCTATACAGCCGGCGTGTTCCTTCAGGCGGGGACGGCCAGCGATATCGGCAAGCAAGTGGCCGTGCGCGGGGCTGGAGGTGCTGCCCATACTGTTATCACGTTGACATCTGCGTGGCAACGCGTCGAGGCAACGGAAACGGCGCTGGGCACAGCATCTGTGTTCTTGATTTGCAGTCGCGGCACGATCACCGCAGACAACAGTGTGACTGTCAATCTATGGACGGCCCAGGCCGAACTTGGCCGGTGGCTGTCCAGTCCAATCGTCACAACGTCGGCCACAGTCACGCGCGCAAAAGATACCATCACGATGGCGTCGTCTCTGTTTAACCTGAGCGCGACGGCTGGCACGCTGTTTGCAGAGTTCTCGACGGCAAGCCCGGATTTGACAGGCGGCAGCGTGTGGTGGGGAGTCACGCTTAACGACGGCACCGGCGACAATGCCTTTGGATTGCAGCGTTACAATGCGACAGTCGGCGGCGGCGTGAGGTTAAGCGCCGCGTTCCAGGCGGACCTCCGCGTGGCTGGTGTTGTTTCGGCCGGTTTGCAGATGCACCGTACAGCCATTGCCTGGGCCGCCAATGATGCACAGGCATGTACGAATGGCACGCTATCGGCCGCCGATGCGAGCGTCACACTGCCGACAGTGACGCGGCTGGAACTGTCGCTTGGGGGCGCGCTGCAAGTGGGAGGCCACATCAAGCGGCTGCTCTACGTCCCCAGGCGCATGTCGAATGCTGAGCTACAGGCGGTGACAGCATGATTCTTTTCGGCGTCTGGTCGCCCGACCAATCCACATTCTGGCAATCATGGATCGGCGCGGGCATCGCGACAGAACCGGGCGTGCTGGCGCCTACGTATGCGCAGTGCGTCCAGACGACGGCCGATAGCTGGCACGGCATCGTCACGCGCCAGACGGGCACCGATGGCGAGGGCAATCCGATTATGGAGCCCGTGCCCGGCTGGCATTGTAACGTCCGCGTGTTCGGCGCCGTCGAGGCGCAGTTCACGGCGGGCCTACCGCAAACCGGCTCGATCTGGGAGCGCACGCGCGCCGCGCAGGTGTTCGGCCTGACAGAGCAGCCGGCTGATCCTGAGACAGGATTTCCCGCTGGCATGCGATCACCGGCCGGTGTCGTTTATGCCGATTGTAACGACTTTTCTTCCCCCTCGAACGTGTGGGCCTAATCGATGGCGCAAGCACATCTCTACGGAATTGATTCAACGGGCACATGGGTGCCGATGCGCCTCAACGCGACAGGCGGATCGTCCTCGGGTGGCGGCAGCGGTGGCCTCCCGGTGGGGCAGCCCCAGGTCGTCGCGCCGTGGTCCTACGCCGCTGCATCAGGCGGGATCACAGATACGTCCGACGTGACACTGGCCGCCGCGCCGGGGGCTGGCAAGTCCAATTACCTGACATCGCTTCAGGTCTGCAACACCAGCGGCACGGCAACCGAGGTCGTCATCAAATCCGGCTCGACCGTGTTGTGGCGTTGCCGAATCGGCGCCTCGATGATCCAGCCGACATCGATTTCGTTCCTGCGTCCCCTCGTCACCGCGAACAATACCGCGATGACGGCTGCCTGCATCACAGGCTCGACTGTCACCTACATCAACGCCCAAGGCTACCAAGACGCGACCGTTGAATTGCTCAACGCGGGTCTGACCAGCGCCGAGGAAATCCTAGACGAAGCCGGCACCATCATCACCGATGCGTCGGCGGTCGCTATCACTCTCGCAGCTTGAGGACTTAACACATGGCTACGATCGCCAACGTCACTGCCACTGGCAACCCTGGCTTTGCTATCGGCCCGAACGGATCGACAAACCCGACGCTGCAGGCAGATTGCTCTGTCGCTTCGGCAGCGACCGGCATCAAGATCATCGGCCGCGCTGCTGCTGCCGGTGCCGATATCATCGTTGCCTCGTCCGGCACGAACGAAAACCTCAAGATCGACGCCAAGGGCTCGGGCACGGTGGCGATCAACACGACCGGCACGGGCGCCATCACGCTCGGAGCTGCGACGGGCGTCACTGGCGCACTGACCGGTACAAGCACCAGCGCCAGCGCGCTCGCCATTGGCGCTAATGGCGCAACCAACCCGGTGCTTAAGGTCAACGCCAATACGGCCTCGGTTGCGACGGGCTTGCATGTGACCGGTGCGGCGGCGGCCGGTGGCCTGGCCCTGGCTGTCATCTCGTCCGGCACGAACGAAGCGCTGACGATTGACGCCAAGGGCTCCGGCACGATCACACTGGGCGGCACGTCGACGGGTGCCATCGCACTCAGCCGCGCGACGACCGTGACCGGCAACACTGGCATCACCGGCACTGGCACGATCACGAGTGCGGGCGCATCGGCTCTCGCTGTCGGCGCCAACGGCTCGACCAATCCCGTGCTGCAGGTGGACGCTGCCACGGCCTCGGTGGCAACCGGCGTCAAGGTGACGGGCGCGGCAGCCGCTGGTGGTGTGGCGGTGGCTGCAATCTCCAGCGGGACAAACGAAAATCTCACCCTCGATGCGAAGGGGTCGGGAACGATCACGCTGGCGGGTACATCGACGGGCGGCATCACGCTGACCCGCGCGGTGACGGCATCGAGCACGATCGCAGGTGCGAACTCGATCCTGTCGAGCCATGCCACGGCCGGCATCGGCTATGCCTCGGGCGCGGGTGGCACGGTCACGCAGACGACCAGCCGAACCACGGGCGTGACGATCAACAAGGCATCCGGCGCTATCACCCTCGTTTCGGCGGCTGGCTCGACCACGGCGTTCTCGTTCACGGTGACGAACAGCGCCGTGGCGGCAACCGATACCGTTGTGCTCTCGCAGAAGTCCGGGACGGACAAGTACATCGCCATGGTCACGGCCGTGGGCGCGGGTTCGTTCCAGATCACGGCTGCGACGTTCTCGGGCACGACGACGGAACAGCCCGTGTTCAACTTCGCCGTGATCAAAGCGGTGGCCGCCTGATGATGCGCCCTAAGAAAACGGACGGGTTCGCCGAGGTGGTCAACATGGACCATCCCGGCGCGAAGGAAAGCCAACGCGACGTGATCGCTGATTGGTTCCTCGATGTTCGCGACAAGGTGAGGAGCGGCACGCAGTACATGCGCCGCGACGCGCTTCTCGATGCGGATGAGTTGCTGAAGTGGCTGCACGAGGGCGACACGCTTGAGGGATGAAACCGAACGGCTCGACCGGGCCGCGCAATCGGCCATGCGGGGCGATCGGTTCCGTCTGTTCATGACCGATCCAGACGTGATCGCGTTCTTCGACGCTTATGAGCGCGACCACATCAATCGGATGCTCAACGCCCAGCCATCCGACGACGACACGAGACGGGACGGAGCTATTCGCATCCACGCCATGCGTGAGTTCAGAGCGTTCATCAAAGCCGCCATCGCGGCCGGTGACAAGTCAGCGGAAACCTTGCGGAAAGAGACCAAGAAATGATTGAGAACAACGCCCAGGCGGCCGGGTCGATGGAGTCGCAAAACGACGGCTCACTCGACGCTGCGGTGGCGTCGATGCCGGATTTCGACGATAGCAATCTTGTCCCGTTCGAACGCGCGCGCGAAGCCAACGTCGAGCCGCGCCGCGCGGAAAACGGCCGGTTCATCGCTGATCCCGCACAGCCCAAGCCGACACAGCCGCAGACGCCAGACCCGCGCATCGCTGCCGAAGCGCTCGCCGCCGAGGAAGCGGCAAAGGCCGCAGCGGCTGAAGCGGAAGCCAGCACGCCAGCCGAGGAATATTTCGAGCTTCCCCCCGAGGAGGAAGGCGGCGAACCGCGTCGCATCCCGGCCACGGAGGTGTTTGAAGGCTATCAGCGCGCCCAGGAACTCCAGGCCGAAATCGAGGAAGTGCGCCGGGGCACGGTGCCGCCGCAGGAATACGACCGGCAAATCCTCGAAACCGTCCAGGCCCGTGGCCGCATCGTGCAGGAGCTTCAAGCGTATGCGCAGATGCTCCAGCCGCAGCAGCCCGATCTCGAATTGCTCAACCAGGCATCGCCCCGGTTCAACCCGGACCTCTACTATCAGCAGGTCCAGATGAGCCAGCAGTTGAGCCAGCAATTGACCGCCGTCCGACAGCAGATGGCGCATCACCAAAATTCCGCAATGCGCGAGCAAGAGGCCCTGACCCTGGCCACCAAATCCAGGGAGCAAGGCAAGCTGCGTGACCTATGGCCGGAAGTCCTGAGCGATCCCCGAAAGGCGCACGAGGTGCGTGAGAAGGCCGCTCGTTTCTATGGAATCGACGATCAGGTGTTTGCCAATACTCTCGACGCACGGCTGTATGCGGTCCTCAAGGATGCGCTGGCCTATCGCGACGGGGTGCGGGCTCAGCAGACGGCCGTCAAGGTCGTGAGAGCCAAGCAGGTCCCGAAGCTGGTGCGTGCGAGCGCCCGTAACGGCAACACCGCTAAACAGCAGGCCACCCAGTCGGCCATGCAACGTCTGTCGCGCTCCGGCTCGATCGACGATGCCGCCGATGCCATCGGGAACCTGCTCGGTTAACCCTCTCTCTCAGGATAACTCACCATGGCTGTTCCTACCGGAGCCGTGCAGACCTTCGCGCAGATCGGCATTCGCGAGGCTCTGTCGGATACCATCACCAACATCGCGCCGACCGAAACGCCCTTCTATTCGACGATCTGCAAGAAGGGCACGACAAAGTCCCGCAACCCCGAGTGGTTGAAGGACGGCCTGCGCGCTCCCTCGCCGACGAACACCGCTGTTGAAGGTGACGACGCCACCGGCAACACGATGTATCAGCCGACCCGTCTGAAGAACTATGTCCAAATCTTCGACGAGACGGTGATCGTGTCGGATACCGCTCGCGCCGTCGAGACGGCCGGTCGCCAGGACGAATTGAAGTATCAGGTCGCCAAGACGGCCCAGGCCCTCAAGCGCGACGTCGAGATGCGCCTGTGCGGCAATTACTCGGCTGTCGCCGGCAACGCGTCGACGGCGGGCGAACTCGGTGGCGCGGAAGCGTGGATCGAGACCAATGTCAGCCGTGGCTCGGGCGGTTCAAGCGGCGGCTGGAGCGGCACCATTCCAGAGGCCGCGACCGATGGCACGCCGCGCACGTTCACGGAAACCCTGTTGAAGGGCGTGATCAAGGATGCGTGGAATGCCGGCGGTGAGCCGGGCGTGGTTATGATGTCCGGCTCGAAGAAGCAGACCGCTTCGACGTTCGCCGGTATCGCCACGCCGACGAACGAGATCAACGGCCAAAACCGGGTCATGATCTACGGCGCCACCGACGTCTACAAGTCCGACTTCGGTCAGCACAAGTTCGTGGCTAATCGGTTCATCGGGGCAGGCACCGGTCGGTCTGCGGAATCGAACGGGCTCTATGCGGGTCTCTCGGCTCTCGTGCTCGACCCGACCAAGTGGCAGGTCAAGTTCCTGCAACCCTGGTCTGTCACGCCGCTGGCGCGCACGGGTCACGCAGAGAAGCGCTTGCTCAAAGCCGAGCTGACGCTGTGCTGCCTGGACGAAGCGGCCAACGGCATCGTTGCAGACCTGAGCTAACGAAACGGGCGGGAGGGGTTCGCCTCTCCCGTCTCTATCGAGGTGTCATGAAAACCATTCAGATCGACCTGTCCGCGCGTACCAATAAGAAACCGATCTCAGACGGAGCCGGTGGACAGCATGCCGATGGCGCGGTTGTCCAATTGCCCGACGAGATCGCGGACGCACTCATTGGGCTCAAGGTCGCGTTCCCCGTCGATGGATCATCACTGATCGCCGCCCAGGCCGCAGCCAAAGAGCGCGCCGAAGCCGATCGCGTGCAACGGATCAAGGTCGCGGCGATGCGGCAAATGCAAGTGCACGACAGCTTGCCACCCGAAGTCCGCGCCATGGTGCACGAGCACGGCGACGAAGTGACCGAGCAATACCTGGCACACGTCCGCGAACAGGACGCGTTGCATGAACGTCCCCCGATTGTGTTTGGGCATTCTGAGACATCCGAGCCTGTCCGACGTCGCGACCGTCACCGCAAGCATCGAAAGTTCAACGCATGAGCAAGAGACTGTTCGATCACGACCCGCTCACCGGGCAAACCTCGTGGTTTGCATCGACGGATGACGGGTTCCAGATTTATACCGAGATGGACGCGGAGCCGATCCTCGACCTCAACGCGGCCAAGCGCTCGATGGGCCGCGACTACTACGCGGCCGACAAGGATATGTGGAAGGTCGCGAGCATCCCGAACATCATGCTGATCAAATGGGCGACCGAGATGGGCGTTCCGGTTGATCAGGTGTTTTCCGATGAGTTCGCGGCGATCGTCACGCGCAAGCTGAACGATAGCGAGTTCCGGCGGCTCAAGACGGCGGACATCAATATCTGATGGCGACCATCACCGATTACGGCAGCTTGAAAACAGCAATCCAGACGTGGACAGCCCGCACCGATAGCGTGATGGGCAATCAGATTCCGACGTTCGTGGAGATGGCCGAAGCGCGGCTTTACAACGGGTCGGACAAAGAGGGCGGCGAACTCTACACGCCACCGCTGCGCTCGCAGACGATGGAAACCACGACGACGCTGACGCTGACCGCCGGTGTCGGAACGCTGCCGACGAACACGCTGGCCATCCGGCGGATTTATCAGGACGGCGACCTCGAAGGGCTGACCTACATCACGCCGGAGCGGTTTTCGGTGTTCGATGCGAACAACACGGCCGGCGGCGGGGGCATTTACTACACGGTCGATGACGGCCAGATCAAAGTGACGCCGGTGGATAGCACGGACATTCACGTCAGCTATTACCAGTCGTTCGATGCCGTCACGCCGACGAACACGACGAGCGCTCTGCTGACTGCGCATCCGACGCTGTATCTGACGGCCTGCCTCTTCGAAGCGTTCTCGTTCATGCAGGAACCGGTGTTGGCCAGCGGACATCTGTCCCGGCTGCGGTCGATGCTGGTCGGCGCCAATCAGACGGCCAGCGCCATGCGGTTGCCGTCGACGCTGCGCATCCGCATTCGGAACCACATCCCATGAAACACGGCGAATTCGGGAGGCGGTCATAATACCGTTTGGCCCCTTTCACCCGGATAAGAACGGTCTCAACTCGGCGGTGTGCGTGACCGCGAACAATTGCGTCCCGAGCGTCAACGGCTTTCGGCCGCTCAAGAGCATGGCGCCGTCCAGCAACACGATGGGCATCGACTACATCACCGATGCGGCTGGCGACCCGATCACGGATCTCAATAGCGTCTACATCGATACCGGCGTCATCCCGACCTCGACCTGCCTCGGCGCTGCGACGGTGTTCGACGATGATGGCGTGGTGTTCACATTCGCCGGGGATGAATCCAAACTCTACAAACTCGACACCGTGTCGCAATGGATCGATGTCTCTCGCACATCGGGCGGTGCTTACACGACGGGCGCCGGGGAACGCTGGCAGTTTGGGTTTTCGGCCGGGCTCGTGATCGCAACGACGATCGGCGACGACGCGCAGAAATATCTGCTCGGCTCGTCGACGGCGTTTGAAGCGCTGGGTGGGACACCGCCGCGCGCGCGCTACATCGCGACGGTCGGCGCGTTCACGGTGCTCGGGTGCCTCGTGAATGACGAGCGCACCATCCATTGGAGCGGCATTGCCAACCCGGAGCATTGGACGCCGGGAACGCAGTCCTGCGACACGCAAACGTTTCAGGGTGGCGGCAGCGTGCGCGGGATCGTCGGCGGTGAGGTCGGCTACGTGTTCCAAGCCGAGACCGTGACGCGCATGACGTTCGTCCCTGGCTCGGATGCCATTTTCCAGTTTGATCAGGTCGAAGGCGGGCGCGGGTTGATCGCGCCATACAGTCTCGTTCGTCTCGGAAACGAAGCGTTCTACCTCGCGTCGGACGGGTTCTATAAATTTTCGCTCGGTGGCGCGGTCTCGACGCCGCTCGGC
>JACCDG010604764.1_pt1 | contig 12431 bp, 12 predicted proteins | sample 7442471 | NCBI WGS metagenome assembly JACCDG01 (sample SAMN15323444, study PRJNA562643) | freshwater metagenome | isolation source: river surface water | place: USA:Blue River Watershed | collected 2017-08-17 | reverse complement strand
CTTTTTCAGGAAGTTCTGTGTGTTTAGTAGAAGCAAAATCTTTAAGATTTTTTAAACCTCTCTTTTTACCTTTTTTTAAGAAGGATTTTGCTAACTTTTTAACAGAGTCTGATGCATTTGGCATATCACCTTTAGCATATGAATAAGCCATACCCATAAGTCTTTGTTGTTTTTTAGATTGAGATGGCATAGATAGTTAATTTTTTACTATATATTAAAAAATAAATTATAACTATGCAAAAATTAAGAAACGGTGGAATTTACTCCAAAGAAGAATATGTAGGTAAAACATTACAAGAAGCTATAAAATATGCTGAAGAAGGTGGCTTTATAACTCGTGTTGTTGAAAGAGATGGTAATTCTTTTATGATAACACATGATTTTAAATCTGAAAGATTAAATTTTAGAGTTAGAAATGAGTTTATTACTGATGTCTTTGGTGGGTAAAAAATAAATACTTATATTTGTATTCATAAAACAGAACTGGTAACTGTAAATAATCAGTGGAGCCGTAAAGGAAAAAACGATATTTTTCCATAACAATAAAAAAATTGATTATGGAACAGATTGAAAAACTAAAGGCAGAACTTGAGCAAGTTCAAAAAGAATTGAGAAAGGTTTGTAATAAAGCTTGGAATAAAAATCATTTCAATAATTATTATATACCAGAGATTAATAGATTGGGTAGAAGAAAAAGAAATATACAAATCAATATTAATCAACTCAGACAAAAAAATTGGTATTGGGAATAAAAAAATTATTAAAAAATTTGGTAGAAATAAAACTTTTTACTAATTTTGTATAAAATAAGAAAAAAAACAACAAAAGAGAGTTAAAGAATTTAATATATAAAGAAATGAGAGCAATTAATAAACATAAGCATTTTAGTAAATCGTTTTCTTGGTTTAGTCACCAAGGTTCGGTACTAAAAGAGTATTGCTCAAATTTAGAAGTGTAATAACTTATAAAGACAATATAATTTTAACCCGAACATCGAAAGAAGTTCGGGTTTTTTTGTTTATATGGTGTATGAAGGGAAAATGGTAGACCCACCATTCTGTGAAAATGGAGATAGCCGGATCGTTACCGGTCGTACACCCGAATATATGGAGAAGTGGCAGATGTGGTCATTGCGCTGGTCTGAAAAACCAGAGGAACGGGATCGTAACCCGTCTTCTCCACAACAAAAATGTTGTTAGTAGATCAGTGGTTAAGAGTGCTGGTTTGTGAAGCCAGAGGTCGCGGGTTCAAATCCCGTCTAACACCAAATAAGGAGACTTAGCTGAGACGGTTTAGCGCTAGAGTGAAGTCCTAGAGAGATGGGTTCGACTCCCATAGTCTCCACAAAAAATAAACACGCGGATGAGCGTAGGTTTAGTCGGTAGGATTCCAACCCCTCACCGTTAGAGTTCGAATCTCTACATCCGCGCTAAAATACGTCGCACAGACAAGGTGTCGGTCAGGTCTCCAAAACCTCGATGGCTGGGTTCGATCCCTAGGCGACGTGCTAAAAATGATTAAGAAAATGAAGAATAAGATGAAATATAAACGATAGGCAACGGTTCGAGAACGGATCGTTGCCACCTTAAAAAACGATCTGGTCTCTTAGCGGCTATAGAAGCGGACTTTTAATCCGCAGAGATAATGTTCTCAATCGTGGGTTCGAGTCCCACCCAGATCACAAAGGATTCATGACGTAATTGGTAGCGTCCCAGACTTTTAATCTGGTAGTCCGAGTTCGAGTCTCGGTGGGTCCACAAAAGCATCTGTCACATAGTGGTCCATTGTAGCGGTCTCTTAAACCGATGGTTGTAAAACCGAGCGTTGGTTCGAATCCAACCAGATGCACTCATCTCGTAAGAGTGTTAATTGAAAGAGATACTTCTTATATTTTGAAATTATAAGGTCGTTGGTTCGAATCCAACCATCCCCACAAAAATTGATTTTTAATATATAAAATATGAAAATTAAAAAAATAGACGAATATTTTGATAATCTATCAGAAGCTTTTGATAATCCATTGCCTATAAAATGGATTGATAAAAATGATACATTAAGAGGTCTTTTCGAGGTAAATGATAATATTTATCAAATTGTCTGTGTTAATAAAGGTAATAATATATGGAAATATGATTTTTATTTTTTTGAAAAGAATAAAAAATTTACCCCTGAATTAACTGGATTGGAAAAGGATAAGTTTAGAGTTTTACCGACTGTTAAGGATGGTATTAAATACCTATATAATAATAAAGATGTAAGTGCTATAATTTTCGGAGCATCTGATAAATCAAAAGGAAGAAAGAAATTATATGAGCAATTTTGTAAAGATTTCTCATCTGAGAATAATTTGGAATACTATACAAAAGTTCATAGTGATTTAAATGAAAATATTGATAGACAAATATTTGTCTTATATAAAAAAGATTTAGATAAAGATATTTTAACCAATACTATTTTAGAAATTTTAGAAGAAGAAAAATTTGGTAGATAAATAAAAAATATTTACTTTTGTAGAAACAAAGAATAAAAATATAATATATAAAAAACAAGATTATGAAAACTATTATTAACACATCGAAAAGTTCTAGTCGCTCGTCAAAGATGAGTGAGGTTCGATTGTATTCATAATAGTCAAATAAAGATATTTATGAACCCTTCGAACTAAAAGTTTGAAGGGTTTTTTGTTTTAATATGGTTCTATCGTCTAATGGACAGGACAGGTCGCTACGAACGATCAGGTGAGGGTTCGACTCCTTCTGGGACTACAAATTGGAAGAGTAATTAAGCTGGCGCTTGACCTAGTCTTGAAAACTAGTGGTACCTTCGGGTATGGGGATCGATACCTCACTCTTCCGCAACTGGAGAGTAAACTAGTGAGGTCACTAGCACCGCCTGCTAAGCGAGTGGCACGTTTAATCGTGTGGGTTTCGAATACTCTGCTCTCCTCAAGCGAGCAGTCCTACAATAGTTTGGGGTAGGACATCTCTAACGGATGAGGTGGGTTCCGTTAGATTATGGAGAGTAAACTGATGAGGTCATCAGCCACGCCTGGAAAGCGTTGGGTACGTTCAATCGTATGGGTTTCGAGTACTCTGCTCTCCGCATAAATAATTAAAAAGTTTTAATATATGGAAACAATTTACGAAAGATACAGAAGAAGAGGAACATCATTTGAAATGACTCTTTCTCTTTTACAAGATCTATTAAATGAAAGATTAAGACCTGAGTTTAGAAGAATTTGGGTACAGGGTTCTAACTCAGGTAGAAGTAGATTGTGTTTTACTATTTTCACAAATACTGGCTATGATATGAGATTTGTAGAAGTCGGTTCTCTTAGACAATTCAGAAGTAATGAAAATTTACAAATTGAAATAGTTTTAATAGAAAGATTTATTGAAAATTTAAGAACCGGTATATTAAATAATATATTACAAATCTGATATCCAGAATCCACTTAGGTAAACTAATTTAGTCATGCCATATATTCCCGGGTTCCAATTTACTTGTGTATTACCACCTGAATTTCCATATGCGATTGTATCTGTTCCTGAACTAACTATACTAACAGTTCCGGAGCTTTGTTTTGTTATTAAATATTCTGTTCCAACTGTTGGTGTTTCTGGTAAAGTTAATGTTACAATACCACCAGATGGTGAAGTCGCAATTAAATAATCAGTTGATAAAATTGAATATGATGAACCAGGTGAAGAATTTACTTTTCTGATTTGACCACCATTATTGATTGTTAAACCATCTACTTGTAGTGTGTTGTTAATTTCAACTTTTCTACTAAATGTAACACCAGTTGAATAAAACTCAACTAAGTTACTTCTACTATTTGATGTTATACCATTTCCGATAATGACTAGTGCGGTTTCGTCAACTTGATTTAATTTACCCATTGTGCTTTGATAAGCACCTGATGCCCAAGTTCTATCACCTACGGCGTGTGATCCAGTTCCGATTGAATAACAAAAATTACCTTCTGCATGTGAATAAGCACCTGATGCAACACTTCCATATCCTTCTGAGTGTGCTCCAAAACCAGCAGTTTCACTTTCTAAAACAGCTCCTTTTTTAAATGAATGACCTGTTCTTGTTTGGTATCCTTCAGCATGTGAATACCAACCTGATGCTTCTGTTCCTTGACCCTCGGAGTGTGCTGCTCTACCATATGTTTTTGTAACATTTCCTTCTGCGTGTGAGAATCTAGCAAGACTATTATTCATTCTGGCTATATAGCAACCATCTTCAAATGGTGCAAAACTTGTTAATCCAGATGGGTCACCTGAGAAGGTAAAAACTTGATAAAATCCACTAGGTACAGAATAACTATAAGACAGCGATGTATTAAACCAAGTGATTGGAATCCAAGGATCATAACCTGCTGAGGTTAATCCAAATGCATCAAATTGAGAAACCCAATTTCCATAACCAGATGGACCAACATAAATATAAAGAGTGTCATTTGTTGGATTGTACCACTTTTGATTTGTATCAATATCCGATGAGTCTTCATTACTACCGGATGGTGTTGCTGATTGAATATAAATATAATCAACAAATTGACCACCCGCTGTTGTAAGACTTCCTCCAGTTAAAGTATATCTTGAATTTGCTCTTGTGTCATTTCCAGTTGAGACTGCTGCAAAAGAAGCATATGTATCAGCACCAGCTGCGAGTCCATAAAAATCAGCGACATTTCTTTGACCAACTGTTACCCCATTATTCCCTACTACTCTACCTTCTGTTCCTAAAGCTACTCCATATGAATCTAATACTTGATTATAAGATCCGGCCGCAAATCCACCACCGATTCCTTGTAAATCATTTACTAAGTTATATTTTCCAGTAACAAATGAATATACTGTGCTTGCCGTATTATACCTACCGTTTACCATAGAACCTCTACCTCCGGTAGAAATATAATTATCTTCACCAGCTGCAAATGAGTCTCTACCACCACAGTAGTTATCTTCACCTATAACCATTGAGTAGTAAGATACGGATCCAACTAAAACTCCATTTCTACCCATTTTTAGGCTATTTAAACTTTTATCAAAAGTAAACCAACCTGGTGTTGTTACAGAACCAAATGTTGTTCCGAATTTAAATTGAACATCACCTTCTGTTCCAGATGGTGTAGCACTAGCTCCGCTTGTTCCAGATGTTCCGCGAGTTCCAGATGTCCCACGAGTTCCAGATGTCCCAGCAGCACCAACACCTGATGTGCCAGATGTTCCACGAGTTCCAGATGTTCCGGATGAACCAGAAGTCCCACGAGTTCCAGATGTCCCGCGAGTTCCAGATGTGCCTGATGAGCCAGATGTTCCACGAGTTCCGGATGAACCGGCTTTTGAAACTAATGACCATTCAGGTTCTGTTTCTGGATTTAAATTTAAGTTTGAACTAATTGTTGAAATATAAGAGCTTCCATTGTAATAAATTACATCATTTAAATTATAAGTTGTTAAACTATCCCAAATATCCATATAATTAAATCCTTCACCTGATGTTCCAGATGTTCCTGAATTCCCTGATGTTCCAGAGTTTCCGGATGTTCCGGATGTTCCGCGAGTTCCGGATGTTCCGCGGGTTCCAGATGTTCCACGAGTTCCAGATGTTCCAGGAATTGAAGCTGTCCAATATGCGTTTCCAATTGAATCTGACATTAAAATATAACTTGAAGATGCTCCATTTGTCATTCTAAAACTAGAAGATGTTAATTTATTTACTTTTAAATCTGAGTAAGAAGAAATATTAACATTTCCAACTACTGAGGCGTTATCATTTGTTCCTATAAAAGCGAATGTGTCATCTGATTCATCCCATATGATTGCTTGTGTTAAGCCAGTTCCTCTTGTAAACATTATACCTTCATCTAATGCAGGACTTCCACTTTGACTACTACCTAAAACAATGATAGTATCAGACACAACTAAACTTGTTGTGTTTATAGTTGATGCTGAACCAAGTATTGAAAATGATCCAGTTACTAATAAATCTCCTGATATTTGTGTATTTCCGTATAAATTTGGCATAATTTTTATTTATTTTATCCTATTATTATGATTTTTATATCAGCTAAAGTCGCAGAAAAAGTTATATCTACATCATTTGCTCCATTAATTTTAATTTCCCCTGGTATAACATAGTTTCCTAATGAATCATAAGTTTGAACTATTATATCTTCTGACATCAGATTATGATTAATTGTTTCTGTAATACTTGCTGTAAAATTTTGAATAATAGTCACTTTTGATATTCCAGGTGGTGGAGGTGGTAATGGTGGTGGTATACTTAGAATCTCGTTCCAAATAGACTGTGTTGCTAAGTCTAAATAATTTTTATCAATTAATGAATAACTTAAAAAAGAATCAGAATAATCATCACTATAAACTAAACCAACTCCACTATCTATTGTTATTAAGGAACTATCAGCTGTTAAATTAAGAGTATTTAAGCTATCAATTGTTATATTATTTTCATCAATTATTATATTAGAACTACTTAGAATACCAGCATCTGTAGTTAATAGAATTGAATTTGATGATGTGTAATCTAATTTAATTTGTGAATCTGAATTTGATGAAGCTAGTGAAGTCGAAGTTCCTAAAATAATGTCAATATTTGAAGTATCATTTCCGTTAGATAATACATCAGCTAAAGTTTGAGTTTCTGATGATGATGTCCAATAAAGCATTCCCAATCCGTCAGTTGTTAAATATTGACCGGATGTTCCATCTGATGTTGGTAGAAAATAAGAATTATTAATATTAACATTATTTCCTAAATAGACTGTATTACTTTGTGTCGCAGATAAATTAAAACCACCAATTACTACCGAATTAAATAATCCTATATCTGAGTTAGATGATCTTGTTGAAATAAAAGATATTGATGAATTTATATCTGGTGAACTCACGGATGATGAAGCTGTATCTCTTACTAAAATCCCATTACTAGTAAATGTATTGGAATTTGTAGATGAGACAATTGCTATTAAGGAATTGTTTGTGCTTTGAATTATGTTATTTTCATTATCTAATTTAATATAACCTGTTCCTGTTGTTGGTCTAATTGATTTTGAATTTTGTATGTATAAGTCAGGAACATAAACTGAGTTTGATGTATTCGCTAGTATTCCAGTTCCACCTAAAACAACTGTGTTGTTTATAGTTGGTGATGTCGATGAATTTCTTGAACCAATAAATATAGATGCGTTAGTGTCAATATTTGCAGAACTAACTGTAACCCCAACATTTTTTTTAATTAAGATTTTATCACTTCCGTTAAAAACTCTCAAAGTTATATCATTTACAGAGTCTAATAGCATATTTGAACTTATTCTAAATGTATTAGATGAGTTGTAAACGCTAAATTGAGTTGACGCATTTGTCATTAAGTAACTATTTGAAGAGTTTGATAAAAACAATTCTTTAGATCCATTTGACAATCTTACAGAGCTTGATAAGCCTAAATTATCCAAACTAAGCAATGAGTTTCCATTACTTGTATTAATAACAGATGATGTTCCTAATGTTATTGAATAAGAACCGGTATTATTACTAACCGATAAAACATTTGATAAAGATGGTGTTGCTGTTATGCCTTCTGATCCTATTGTAGAAATTATACCATCTGGTGATTTTTGCTTTATAATTCCATCAGTGTCAACTGCTAATAACCAACCAGATGGTGTGGCAGCGTCAATTAAAGACATTGAAGAACCAAATAATATACTCATATTGTAAAATATTTCTTAAAGTATATATATTATTTTTCAATATCAATTTTAATATATATTGTATGAAATATCTTTTAATCTTTATTGTTATTCTTTGTTCATGTAAAAACACAAAAGAAGTTTCTTCAAATAAATCTGAAACAAAAGATACTTTATCTGTTTATCAAAAAGATAGTTCAGAGTATGTTTTATTAGATAGTGATGGTGATGGTGTTTTAGATGAGAAAGATTATTGTCCTTTTCAATTTGGTTTAGATACAAATGGTTGCCCAGAATTAAGTATGATGGTTATTGATAATGGTGAAAATAAAGATTTATCTAAACTAACAGAAAAAGAAGTAATAGTTAAAATAAAAAAGCATGAAAATAAAACTAAGTTAAAAACTTTTGATTATTCAACTAAAGATACCACAAAAGGATGGATTGCTTATTCAGTTCCTGAGCAAATGCAAACATTAAAACCATATTCTATAAAAGTCAGAATATCTAAAAAAACAAATCAAAATAAAGCCACACTTATATTAGGTGATAGATATGCTATTAATGATCCAAATTTACCTTCAGTTGCTACAATTGAAGATATTCAAATTTCAGGTGATATGACTGCCGAACTTGTATCCGATAAAGAGTCTTTTAAAATAGAGTTATTATCTTCACCCACACAAAGTATAGATAGTAATACATTTACCGAATGGGAATGGATTGTTACACCTTTAACTAGTGGTGAAAGAAGTTTAAAACTAGTTATTAAAATGAAAAACTCCAATAAGGACATTGTTGTTTTTAATAAAAATATAGTTATTAAGAAAAATGTTTCAGTTGCTGTTGAGAGTTTTTTTGAAAAATATTGGCAATGGTTTATGACAACTATAATTATCCCAATTTTTGTTTATTTTTGGAATAGAAAAAAGAAAAATAAAAAAAGATAAATTAATATTTTGGAATTTTCATATCTGATGATATTTCAATTTTAAAACCAAATCCTGTATCTTCATCTTGTGAATATTTTACTTCAGAGTCATAACCTTTTCTACCATCAAATGTAATTGGATTTGGACCATTCATTCTTTGCTTTTTCTTTTGAATTTCTAAATTTCTTTTTTCCTCCTCTAGTTTTATAAGTTCGTCAAACGTCATATTTGAAGTTGGATCAGGTATAGGTTGTGAAATTGAACTTTGGTGTTGTGGGGTATGTCCATACTTTCTAAGTATTTGTTCTGCTTCCCATCCAGTTATTTCTCTTTCTGATTCAACGTGTTGTTGGTCTATTATTATTGCTTGTGGTCTTTCCATGGTTTTTATTAATTTTTGGCGACTAAAATTGTGATATCCATTTCTTCTCTTCTATTAGATCTTATTTCTATAGCACACTTATAATCAAATTTATCTTTAATTCTTTCTATGGCAACTTCAATATCATCATATAGTTCTGATAATTTTTCATTTTTCATTTTTAGAAATTCTAAATTAGTTTCAACCATTCCAATATACATATTGGATAAAACAGGTTGTGGTAAAGATAAATTTTTACCTAATTCTATATGAACTCTATAAATATACATATGAACCAATTTAGAAGTGGTTATATCTGAAGTTTGTTCAGGTCTATCAACTTCAATTAAATCGTCAACTTCAAAGTTTGTATTTTCAGAAATATCTAAAAAACACTCTTCAATATATCTTTTAATCTCTTCATTTCTAAAGATAAATTTATTTTCAAATATTCTTCTTAAATGTTTCATCTATATTATATATTAATTATAGACCAGACTTTTTTAAACAATCTTCAATGAATTCTTTTGCCTCATCTGGTGATAAGTCATTTGCATCTTTTCCAGAAGGAACTGTATATGAGAAATCACCAACACTCATAAGTTTTCTACCAGCCTTATCATTATCATAGATAACTATTTTCTTTTGAATTAATGTTTTTAACCAAGATTTTAAAGAGTCAGATGGGTTATTACAAAGAACTGCTATTGCTGGATAACCAGCTTCTTGAATTCTAGCAGCATCGAATATACCTTCTGTTATAAAAACATATTTATCATTCATAACATCAAGTGATTCAAGACCCCAAACGGCAATCTTTCGTCCTAACCCTTCTTCTGAAACCCAAGTAAAATACTTAGCCATTCTTGGATCATCTAAATTAGATTGTCCAGTTTTAACATAATTAGGATTATATTTTTGATATCCAACCATTTGACCGGATAAGTTATAAAGAAAGAAATAAGAGTCTTCTGTTTCTTCGTCAATGATAACTCTTGTTTTTGATGGATCAACACCTCTACCTATTAAGTGTTTTGAAATGTGTTCTCCCTCAAATTCTTCAAATAACTTTAAATGTCTCATGGTTTATATTTTCTTTGTAATTCAATTAATTTAACCTCAGCTTCTATATAAGTTTGAAATCTATAATCTTCACCAGTATTCAAATCACATATTTCTATCCAAGCAATTTGATTATTTCCACCAACTGTTCCATCGACTATAGATATTGCTTTTGATCTAGCATCTACTCTAGATTGTAAGCATTCCGAACCAGTTGATTTATTAAGATGCCAATCTTCCCATTCTAAATCTTTCCAAAGTTTAATATTTTTAGATTTCAATTCTTCTAAAAAATCCGTTTTAGTAATTGATAAGTAAATAGTATCGTCTAAAGTAATCTGACTACCGTGTCTAATTTTTTCAACTTCTTTTGTCATATTTAAAATAGACCAACCATTTTCTTCTAATACAGAACTAACTGCTTCTAAATCATCTTTATCACATTCTGTTTTTCTATTTAAATCAAAAATTATTATACCGTACCAGCTTTCATAAATAATCTCAGGTTGATTATCTGTTAAAATTGTTATGTATTCTAAAATATTAGAATGTGATTCGAAAATTTTATATGATTTTAAATATCTCATACTTTTCTTAATTTTATTGTATTACCTAATTGTATTACATTAAATCCAACTGGTGGGTTCATATCTAAATATCTTTTGTAAACTCTTGTTCTTGATGATATAAATTCTTTTTCTTTATCCTTAGATAATCCTATAAAGTATATTTCTTTAGCCCAAGAACATCTTTTTGAAAAGTCATTTAAGATATCTCCAAATACTGTTTGTAAAACTCTATATGGATTAACATTTACAATTTTACTAACTGAAAATGACCCTTTATCTTCGACAAAATATAATAATTCATAAACATTACTTAATTCACCTGGTCTTCTAACCGGTATATTTTTAAATTCAACTAAATATTTATTTCCGACAACATCTTCAAATGAGTATTTGAATAACGATGAATCATCTGATACCAATTCAAATGAATAAGATTGAACTTCTTCTGTTAAAAACTGAAAAAAATTGTCTAAAAACTTCATAAAGTATATATTATTTTATACTTTTGTAAAAAAGAGAGACAACTTTTTAATATATATACATACAATTAAATATTGCGGGGTGGAGAAGTTGGTATCTCGGCTGGCTCATAACCAGAAGATCGCAGGTTCGAGTCCTGCCCCCGCTACTAAAGTATAATTTATATTAAGCACCCTTATATTCTCTGGTTTATAAGGTTTTTACTACACTTAATAAAAATTATACTTATAAATTTGGTAGATTAAAAAAATCTATTTATATTTGTAAAAGAATTAAAAACAACTAAAAAAATAAACTATGGTAACAATTTCAACATATTATTATGAGAGTGAGAGCAGAAGCTCTGTCAGACGAATAAGTATGTCGTAATAGAAAGATATTATACAAACTTAAACCCAGTCTGACATTCAGACTGGGTTTTTTATTTTAATGAAATTTGGGGTGAGTTATGGTGACGGCCGGATCTGTAAAATCCTAGCAGTTGAGTTCGAGTCTCAGGCACCCCACTAAATTTGGTCCGTTCGTCTAATGGTTAGGACGTTAGGTTTTCAACCTAAAAATACGAGTTCGATCCTCGTACGGACTACAAAATAAAAAGATTGGTAAATTAAAAAAGTTTACTTATCTTTGTGAAGCAAAAGACGGTCCCATCGTCTATCGGTTAGGACATTAGGTTTTCATCCTAAAAAGCGGAGTTCGATTCTCCGTGGGACTACAAATATCGGAGTAATTAACCGATGCTAACAAGAAGATGTATCATATATCGCAGTGAGATTTGGTACCAGTAATTTCTGATATATCTACTTGAATAACTGCTTATGGTGTAAATGGTTCGCACGTCGGCATACGCCGAAGGATTGTAGGTTCGAATCCTATGGGTAGTTCAATATTGGAAGGTGGCAGAGTGGCTAAATGCGGCGGACTGTAAATCCGCTCCCTTACGGGTACGGGGGTTCGAATCCCTCCCTTCCAACAAATTTTTATTCTTCTGTGTAGTTATTAGGATCTATTTGTTCGGGTTCTTCGAGTGGTGGTAGTATTAGATAAATAAAAACTAAATTGTGTTCTTTGATGAATTTAAGATCATCAAAGTAATTAAATTCTTCTTCGGCTCGTTTTTTCCAATAGTCATACACTTTATCAAATTGCTTATTAAAGGTTGTTGCTTTAACATGTCCTATCTTCTTTAGTCTTATTTCCATCTTTTAATTTCTCTTCTACATAATTCCACCAATTACTAAAGTTATTTATTTTATAGACTAATTCTTCTTCTAAAATATTTTTATCTAAATTTTGGATAT
>JACCDG011953331.1_pt1 | contig 12434 bp, 19 predicted proteins | sample 7442471 | NCBI WGS metagenome assembly JACCDG01 (sample SAMN15323444, study PRJNA562643) | freshwater metagenome | isolation source: river surface water | place: USA:Blue River Watershed | collected 2017-08-17 | reverse complement strand
TTTGCACCACTGGGCATTATGGAATACAGCAAAAGCCAATGCCAAATTGAAGGCATTCGTGCCGGACTAACTGACGCGGCTATCAATAATATTTGCGGGAAATCACGATGACTGGCTACGCAACATACACTCGTTTTCAACGTATCGAAGCACAAGCTAAACAGTTGGGCTTTAGACTAGGCAATCCCAAGCATGGCCAATGGGGTGGGACTGGAGATCTTGACCAAGTAGCGTTGTATCCCGACGATGACGCCTTGCCAGTGTTTAACCCCGATGCTGAAATCTTCTGTGGTACATTCAGCCACGTGGAAACTTTCCTCACCGGTTGGGCTCGTGCTCAACAATATGATATGCTATTGCGTATTGCCGACGACAAAAAGCGTAAGAAGTACGAAGACAAAGAACGCGAACGCCAACTTCGGGAAAAAGAAAGGTTGGAAAAGCGTAAGATGTTTGCTACACTAGCAGACCGGACTGAAGACGAAGTTGATCGTCTTGTAAAATAAAGGAGTTATTATGTTTTTGATCATTGTAAGTTTGTTTCTCGCCGTTGCAATCATGGTTGCTGGCTTTGTGTTCGAGCAAAAGAAGTTTGCAACTCCGATTGCGATTATTCTACCTATTTTGGTAGTTATCATTGAATCGTTTACTGTAGTCCCTGGCGGGCATGTGGGTGTTCAAGTTACACTAGGTAAGATTAATCCGGAAGCACTACAAGAAGGCGCTCAACTAGTTAATCCTATCTCAAGTGTGCGAAACGTTGATGTTCGCCTACAACGTGCTGAGTTGAAAAACGCCAGCGCAGGTACTAAAGATTTGCAACAAGTACACACCGACATTGTAGTTAACTTTCGCCTAAGTGGTAGCAAGGTTCCACACATCTTCAAAGAGTTTGGGCTTAATGTGGATGATAAGGTTCTAGGACCAGCACTAAACGAATCTTTCAAGGCTGTAACTGCCAAGTATAACAGTGAAGAACTGATTACTAAACGTGATGAAGTTCGTGATAACATTACACGACACATTGCCGAAAAGGTTGCACCCTTTGACATTGCAATTAGTAACGTAAGTCTTGTGAACTTTGGATTCAGTAAAAATTACCAAGATGCAATTGAAGCTAAAGTAACTGCTACTCAAGCTAAACTCAAAGCTGAACAAGACTTGGAACGTATTAAGGTTGAAGCCGCAAGTCGTATTGCTCAAGCTGAGGGCGAAGCAAAGGCTATCGCAATTCAAGCAAATGCTATTCAAAATCAAGGTGGACAAGCATACGTTCAACTGCAAGCAATTGAAAAGTGGGACGGTAAACTTCCTAACACTATGCTTGGTAACAGTACCCCGTTTATCAACGTAGGAAAATAAAATGACTTGGATTCTAGTTCTTTTTGTTCACGCAGGTATGCTCAGTGACAAAGATAGCATGGCTTTGACAAGTGTGCAAGGTTTTAAAACTGAAGCAAGTTGTCAAGCCGCAGGCAAGGCCAGCGAGGCTCTTACTAAGAGCACTACAAAAAATACTCGCTTTGTTTGCTTGAAACAGGACTAAGATGACACCGTTAAAGTATCTTTTTATAGTGGGCTTGATCTATTTGGTAGCAGGTCTTGCTAATCTATATTGGAAATGGGTTCCAATGGAATATCTTAGTATGGTATATGTATTAGTATTAAGTCTACCGTTATGGGTGCCGCCCATCAGTCGTTGGGCCAAGGTCAACCTTTTTTGGAGAATGTATGAGTAACTTTTTTAATTGGTGTGTTCGTAATCAAGATGCCATTACCTGGTTCTTGATCGGGTGGTTAACTTTTGGAGCTATGGATCACTTTATTAAAGGTCAGTATGGCTGGGCACTGTTCAACGCAGTATTGGCTTATATTAATTATAAATTTGCATCAGTAAGGATAGGATGATTATTTTTCGGATCGCCAATTTATACAGCTAGCTCCTGTGGCGATTCTTTTTAGCCCGCTTCGGCGGGCTTTTTTATGACTATACTTTTCTTAGATAAGTATGTATATGAGCCTCAAAGAAATTACAAAAGACCTACACCAACAAGCAGAGTCCACAAATTTTATGCGAGCTGTTTTTGCAGGCAATCTTAATCCTGACGCATGGATCGATTTTACATATCAAAAAACATTATTCTACGGAACCATCGAAGGTGCGGCTGGCGCTTGTAGACTGTTAGGCGACTTACCTGACATACGCAGAGCATTTAAATTTTATCAGGACTACTGCGCCATGGCTGGCAACAGACCGCGTCCCAAGTATAAACAAGTGGTAATAGACTACCACAACTACTTGTTGTCTATTAACAAAGACCCTGACCGAATAATGGCACATTTGTATGCATGGCATATGGGCGACTTGTATGGCGGGCAAATGATTAAACGTGTTATTCCTGGAAGCCATATTGCAATGGAATTTAACGACAAAGATCTGCTGATTCAAAATATCAGAGCAAAACTAAACGACAATACCATGGGCGAAGAGGCTCGATGCGCATTTGAATGGTCAATAAGGATTTTAAAAGAATATGACGACACCGCTGTGGGAACGAGTTCTTAAAGTAGGCAGCTACTTTGAGCAACGCCTAAAAGAAACCGGTACATTGTTACCTGAAGCACAAGAGTACGATTGGTATAACCATTTGTATTCTAGCCCAACATATCGCCGGGCACACGTTGAGATTGTGGACAAAATGCAAAGCCATAAGATCCTGGTTCTGCACTGTACCATATTCCCACACTACAACGACCCAAGTCCAATCTGGGGCTTTGATGCAGTATGTGGTCCTAGTAAGATTACTGGAGCGTTTCATGACATGAGCTATGGTGGAGATGCTGATCATTTCATGCTGAAACACTTTGCCGAAACAGTTAAAGATTTGAACTGGAAGAAAGAGCGAGAATTACCTGCATGGGCCAGCGAAATCTTCAGTGAGAACATTGTAGCCGCAGGCAATATCAATGATGAAGTAGAACTAGAACGTCTGTGTAGTTTGGCTGAAAGTAATTTGGATTACTATCTAAATAATGTAGGTAAAACAGCAGATCCAAATAATGACTACTACGAAGTCCATCGCAAGTATGCATCAAACAACAAACAAAACCCGCACGTTGCTCGTAGTATGATTAGCATGGGCGTACCTGAAGAAGTCATTTTACGATTTATTGACGAAGTGCTATATCCCGAGAAACGTTGACTTTCTTAGTTACTGCTGTTACAATAGCAGTATGAAACCTACATTTAATCATATCGAAGATTACATCGAGTTCATAGGCGGATATAGAGACGCCAATGGTAAAAAATTCGGGTTGTTTGATACAGTGCCTAGTCCACTTAGTTTGGCTAGATATGATGTTAGTATTATTGATAGTTTGGCTAGTCAAACAGCCGAAATAGGAAACCCTTATACTGATAAACAATCTGCACTGGCAGTTCGGTTAGTGGATAAGTATCGTCGACAACTAGCCGGATTAAATCCTAGTGTTACAGTACCTGACGATTTAGAAAAGCCATCGTTCAGGCTGGGTATTAGGCATGTAGATAGAACAAAGTCTGTTACCATACAAGATGGTAAGTTTGTTGTTAAATTCCCCTACGACACTAAACTAATTGATCTTATTAAGAAACAAGTTCGAGAAGGACACGGGCATGCTTCGTTCGATAATGATGCCAAGGTGTGGCGATTAGCAATGACCGAGCATATGTTAAATTGGATCATGGCTGTTTGTACTTCAAATGATTTTATTATTTCCGATGAGGTACAGGATCTTTACACTATGTTAGTTGAAGCAGAGAAAACTAACTACACAATTGAATTGGATTTAGTCGACGATCAACTAGTTATTTCCAATGCTTCACAAAGCCTGTTGGACTATATTAATGATAAGTTGGGAGGCTTGTCTATTGATAATTTACTTACTTTAGTTGATAACAGCGAAGTATTATCTTATACTGTAAGTCCGGTCTTAAAAGAAGTTATTAAGAGTCAATACCCCGATTACTACAAATTAATTTTTAAGCGTAAGAGGACTATTAAAAAGGATCCAGACTTTAGCATGGATCAAATTGTAAACTATGCTAGGTTGGTAAATAGATTGCCTTTATATGTTTATGACAACGGCCTGCCTAAAGAAAACACAGAAGAAATAATTTATTTGAACCGTGGGTTGGGCTACGACCTCGTACCTAAAATTCTAGTTACACATACTAATTTAATGATAGGTAGCAGAAAAGAAAGCTGGATGTCGAACAGCGAAAAGATTGTTATTTTAGAATGAGCACAGCAAAACTAATTATACGCGACGAAGTTAATGTAAAGATAGAAGGTCTTGATTTAACGGATCGCAAGAAACTTGTAGACAAGTTTAAGTACGAAATACCAGGAGCCAAGTATCAGCCTGCTGTTCGACTTGGGCGATGGGACGGCAAAGTTCCGTTCTTTAATTTGGGTGGCACAACATATATTAACCTATTGCCAGAGATACTACCATTCCTTGTTGAGCAAGGTTATGAAATTGATATCGACGATCACAGGCCTTACAGCACTGTATTGGAATTGGGTCAGGTTGTGGAAACAAGTTTCTTCCACAGACAATGGCCCGACGGTAGTCCCATTCTTCTGCGTGATTATCAGGTTGAAATTATCAATAGGTTTTTGCAGAATCCCCAGTGTATACAGGAAGTAGCCACAGGTGCAGGTAAAACTATTATGACTGCATCTTTGTCTGCAAGTGTGCAACATTTGGGTCGTAGTATTGTTATTGTGCCCAGCAAGAGTCTAGTAACACAAACCGAAACAGACTACAAAAACATGGGCTTGGATGTTGGTGTGTTGTTTGGGGATCGAAAAGAGTACACTAAGAAACATACTATTTGCACTTGGCAAAGTCTAAATGCTTTGCTTAAAAATACAAAGAACTACGAAGCAGATGTAACGATACAAGAATTTGTTGAAGATGTAGTTTGTGTAATGGTAGACGAGGCTCACAGTGCCAAAGCAGATGCACTTAAAACATTGTTAACCACAGTGTTTGCACAAGTGCCCATTCGTTGGGGATTAACAGGCACAGTTCCTAAGGAGGATTATGCATTTCAAGCACTGCATTGTTGTATCGGTCCTGTAGTAGGGCAACTCAGTGCTAGCGAACTACAAGAAGCAGGACATTTAAGTAACTGTCACGTTAATGTTGTGCAACTTGTTGACTATGTAGAATACAAAGACTATCAACAAGAGTTAAAATATTTGCTAGACACAGAAAGCCGACTAGACTATATGGCTAACCTGATTAAAAAGATCGCAGAAACTGGCAACACTTTGGTACTAGTAGATCGAGTGGGCCCAGGCAAGAGTTTGGCTGCTAAGATACCTGATGCTGTGTTTGTTAGTGGTGCAACTAAATCACAAAAAAGAAAGGACGAGTACGACGACTTTGCAACAGCTGATGGAAAAGTTGCTGTGGCAACTTATGGCATCGCTGCTGTTGGTATTAATATTCCTCGTATCTTTAATCTTGTTCTTATTGAACCTGGAAAGAGCTTTGTGCGAGTTATCCAAAGTATTGGACGGGGTATCCGCAAAGCTGAAGACAAAGACTTCGTACAAATCTGGGACATAACCAGCACTTGTAAATTTGCCAAACGGCATCTAACCAAGCGCAAACAATTCTACAAAGAAGCAAATTATCCTTTTACTGTAGAGAAAACCGAGTGGCAGAGTTGACTTTGTCGCCATTATACATTATTATAACTATATGCGATTATTAACCCTCGACAACACATCATACGAATTAAATGAGATACCCGAAGAAGTAGATGACGTAAGATTTTGTGTATTAGATAATTCTGACCCAAAAGATCCTGACTACTTTTTTATACCATTGATCTTTTTAGAAAGCTTTAACAGTCCTGCATTAGTACTTAAAATAGGTAACAACATTGTTAAGATGCCAATTGATTGGCAGCTACTTATCGGCGAACCTGATCTAGGGGACCTTGAAGTAGTACCATTGACCAGTATTAACGATAGGGGCTTTAGTGCATTTGCTTTTAATCCCATGGCTAGCTTTAGACCTGAATTCTTTCCAGTGGAAGTAATTGACATCTACCAAGATGTTAAGTGGTATTTCCCCAAGCTCAAGCCCGGACAAATGCTAGCGGTGCCCTTAGAGACTGGAACAGAAAAACCATTGTGTGTTTATTTTGTTAAAGAAATCAGTCGCCAAAGCGAAGTAGTTAACTATACAAAGGTGTGGTAATGCGTTTACTTTATGATATACATGACATCGGCGGAGAAGTTGTCAAAGACAATGAAACCTATCTACTCAAAGATAACAAGACTTTAACAAATCTTGTATTAAGTTCCACTAAACTTTATAGAGGGCAATCGACTCGAGGGCACAGTCATGCTGGGCAAGAGGAAGTTTACTTCTTTGTACAAGGCACAGGCATGATGATAGTAGACGAAGAAAAGTTTAGAGTTAATCCGGGTAGCATTGTAATAATTCCAGACGGGGCATTTCACCGTGTTATCAATGATGGAGAAATGAACTTGGTATTCAATTGTGTTTTTGACGGCAAAAGGAATCACTAAGTGACAACTCCGATGCGTAAAAAACTAATGGTCTGCGGATGTAGTTTTAGTGCGCCTAGTGAAAGCTTACCTGGTACTAGCTACCCAGAACTATTAGCCAAGAAATTAGACTGGGATTTGGTTCAGCTTGCCCGTCAAGGATGTAGCAATGGCGGCATCCGATTGCAAATCGACGAAGTAATAAGACAGCGTCCGGACTTTGCAATTATTGCACCAACATTTCATGATAGAATGGAAATTCCTGCATCAGCAGCACCTTACGTACCTCCTAAGAATGAAAACAAAGGTTGGGGAAATGATTTACAAAAACATTTGCAAAATAATCAGAGTAATGGATACAAACCTGAGGACGGCATTAATAATGTAAATTACACAGGTCGCCCATATAACATGATATGTGAGACCATTTTTAGTCTTGCAGAAAACTATCAACACCCTTACCGCAGTCGTAGATTAGACAAAGACACACAGTTAGCAGTAAAGCAGTATATAAATCATTTGTACGACAGCAATTGGAAAATGCAAATGGACACGTGGATAATGAGAGAAGGTATCATTATGGCTTATTTGTCTGGTATTAAATTCATAGTCCTACCCGAAAATTTATGGAAATGCGAGACTGTTCGGAGCATTATTCCTGATATTGTCCCAGACAAATACTTGGTTACAACTCCAGAATGGGTCCCGGCTCATGCTACCTATCTATATCCATTAAAGGACAAAAATAAGGATCCAGGCTATCACGGAGAGCCCGAAAGTCAAGAATACTTGGCTAATATATATTATAGGATTATCACGGAATGGGACAACTCAAGCCAGGCGTAAAATACATATACGAACGACAAGACGGACACATCTATGCACGTGAGTTTGGTGCAGACCCTAGCACTAGGATTGAAATTGGTTACGATTATGAAGCCGAATATAATTCCAGCAGGGTCAAGGGTGTCAATAGAGATAATATGCTAGAAAGTCAGCTTTGGCATGAAATTCGACAAACTGCAAAAACAAATACAGCTTTACAAGCAGAACTAGATCGTGTTAAAATGCTATATTATCTGATCAAAGAAAACGAGAAATCTGTAGCATGGCATCCAGTATGAGCGACAAACTTAGCCTTAATAACGAACTAGCACAACTAGACACAAAGAATCGTGGGTTTTACGATGAACTCAATGACGAAGAAAAGAAAAAGTTCAGCACTTACTTGATGCTCAAGTACAGTGCCAACGTAGAAGGCAGCAGAGAGTTTCAAGAATGGTACCTACGTGCAACAAACGAGCGTGTAAATATCAACTTCTTTGATCTTAACAAGCATCCTAAATTGCAATGGTTGATGTGTACTAGTGTGAGTCCTGGCATGGGCAAACAACGTCACTACTGGCAAGCTAGTAAGAAAAAAGAAGGATCTAATGCCAAAGTAGTTAAGTTTTTGACTAAACTGTATCCTGCTATGAAGACAGACGAGATCGCCTTGCTAGCAGAAATTAATACAGAAAAAGACATAAAAGCCATGGCGAAAGAACTGGGAATGAGTGACTCAGATATTAAAAAGGAATTAGGTTGAGCTTTACTTGTCGTTATTGTAACAAGTCCTATGTCAAAGAAAGCACACTAACAGCACATCTATGCGAACAAAAGCGTAGAGCGCAACAACAAAACGAAACAGGTGTACAGTTAGGCTTCAAAGCATATCTACGATTCTACGAAACAACGCAAGGCAGCGCCCGACTAAAAACCTATGAAGATTTCTGCACTAGTCCTTATTATAATGCTTTCGTTAAGTACGGCAGATATTTGGTTGCTATTAGGGCTGTCAATCCTACTAGTTTTACTGACTACCTCTTAAAGAATAATAAGAAACTTGATTATTGGTGCAAAGACTCATTATACACAGAATGGCTATTCGAGTACTTACGGAAAGAACACCCACAAGACGCCCTCGAGCGGGCATTAAAGGAAATGCAGGAATATGCAGATAATAACGAATCACTCCAGGGCAATTTTAACAACTATTTTAAGTACGCTCCTACTAATCGTATATGTCACCACATATCAACTGGACGCATTAGCCCTTGGGTTATTTACAATTGCCATAGCGGAGTTGGATTCCTTGATAACCTCAATTCGGAACAACTCGAAATTATAATGCTATATATTGATCCAGACTTTTGGCAAAAGAAATTTCAGGACTATATGGCAGATGCAGAGTGGACTAAGGACATTCTTGGCAAGGCTGGTCTATGACAGAAGTAGACCTTGTGGATTATGATGTGCAAGCAATACTTGCTATCGTGCATGCACTGAAAGCACAAGGTCTGGAAATTGATCTAGATTTTAATTTTTATTATCATCCTCCACAATTTGATGCAGATTTTGGAGCCGCCATTATGAACAGACACACAGTTTTTTATTTTAAAGATGGAAGCGTGGCCACTTGGTTCGCTTTAAAATATGGTAACCAAGTTCAAAAGTGATATCGACATAGACTTTGGGGACAGGACAAAAATTTTGTCTTTACTCAAACATACTCCGGCTAGTATTATTAGAGACGACAAACTAATAAAGCATAATACCGGTATATATTTTACTGATATCCCTGTTGATCCTTTTATCGGCAGTGCCAGCTTAGATCATACTATAGCCGAAGATCGGGGCTATTTAAAACTAGACTTTCTTAATGTAAGTTTGTATCAGCAAGTCAAAGACGAAGAACATCTGCAGAGTTTAATGGCACAAGATCCAGATTGGGCCAAACTCTATGATCGAGAGTTCTGTGGGCAGTTAATTCACATCGGCAACCATTATGAGACTCTGATTAAAATGCCGGAAGCCGTAAACAGTATACCACGTATGGCTATGTTCTTGAGTGTTATCCGTCCTGCTAAGAGACAATTAATAGGACAAACTTGGACTGAAGTTGCACGTACTGTGTGGGAAAAGCCTTCGGACGACAGTTATTATTTTAAAAAAAGCCACGCCGTGGCCTACGCACATCTAGTAGCGGTGCATATGAATTTGTTAAATAACCCTGCGAACCAGGGTAATACTTCTACGCTTTGAACGTTTTTGGGCTGATTCTTTCAAGCTAATAGCAGGCCCGTATTTTAACTCGACATCCTTACTATTGAATGTTTTGAGGGTAGGCCTAAATTGCGCCCAATCTGATTTGAGAAAAATATTAATAGGAACCATCCTATTGCTTTCCCACCACCACGTATCCCCCAACTCCAAATATAATCGCTTTTGAACATCAGTTCTAAGCACGGCAAAATCGTAGATGCTGGTTATAACATCGTCGATATTTTGAATTATCCCTATGTATTCGTTTCCGCCGTAGGTAAGGAAACTTAAGAAAGGGTATTGGTCGAGTAATTTTTGAAAATCTATTTCCACATGGGTATTTATAACCAAAAAAATCCTGTACATCGAATATAGAAATTCAACTAAATATGTGATGCAAACGGTTACAAATTACTATTACGACAATACAGTCGATGTTCAATTCGACATCGACGCAACTTGTCTTATACCGGATATTCCACAAAGGAACAGAGTCGTGTACACAAGACCAATTCAACTCTACAAAGGCGTGAGCAACGTTTTAAAAGTAGAAATAAAAAACGCAGATCAAAAACCAGTTAACGTTACAGGACATACAATGGTTTTTAACATAGTTGACGACTATGTTTATTCAAATGCCACTACAGTTTTATCGGCTAATGTAGAACCACTTGACTTTAGTGTGGGTACAGGGTATGTAGTAATCCCGGCTCTAGATATGGTACAGCTTACCAGAGAGCAGTATAACTACAATATTAAAATTCAAACTTGCTGGGGGAATGTAGCAAGTTATGTTGACGACAATTATAATGCAGCAGGACAGATTTATATTAATAGTTCTGCTTATCCTGTTTCGATGCCCGGCAATCTGGATCTTGGTCCGACTGGGGACGGCATTGACAGCACAATTGATGATTTTGGAACAATTTAAGGACAACACATGGACAGTTTACTAGGAATCCCATGCCCACAAGGTCCACAAGGACCTCAAGGACCTCAAGGACCACGTGGTCCCCAGGGAGTTCAAGGTCCACAAGGACCTCAAGGACCTCAAGGACTTCAGGGTCTGCGAGGCACACAAGGACCTACAGGGCCACAAGGACCTACAGGACCACAGGGACCACAAGGACCACAAGGCGATACAGGACCACAGGGACCACAGGGACCACAAGGCCCCACAGGGCCAATTGGTCCGATTGGATTAACAGGAATCGATGGGCCACAGGGACCACAAGGTCCAGTTAGTAACGTGGTTTCGTCTATTAGCGGAAATACCATCGTTAGTCCAGGTCCAGGTGCGTCGGTCATAATTGGTCCACAAGGACCTAGCGGGTCTGGTCCACAAGGACCTCACATAACTGTTCCCGATGATTCTACCCAACCTATTGTTATTGATCCAGGTCCGGGAGCTGGACCCGGGCCCGGTGTAATAATCGGACCTACAGGACCTGGAGGTGGATTAGATGGTCCTGGAATATCAGTTCCGGGAGAGGGCAGTGGCGATCCTATTACTATTGGCGATCCAACAAATCCTCCTATTGTTGTTCCTCCAGAAGGCCCTATTACTGTGGGCACTCCAGATCAACCTGCTAATGTTCATATTGGTACAGGAAATGATGTTTGGGAAGTAGTTTATGTGGGCGGTGACGGCAACTTGACTTCTAATTCATTAATTACAGTTTCGTCTGACAGCAGCGACAACGAAGGCCGCTCTCTGTATTTGCATGCCGGCGAATATGATTTGGGCTCGGGGAATAGTAAATTCCAAAGCACAATCTATTTTATTGATCCTGATAGTGTAGCCAATGTTATTACCAGTAATAGAGCTTCTAGTATCAGATACGTCAATCAAGCATTTGGTACAGGAATTATCAGTTCTCCTTACTGGAACTATAACGATGGCCAATTCCATAATACAGGCGGTGTGTCGGTTTGGCGAGCCTCAGTCGGCGGCATCCCGAATACCAAAGTCACATTAAACGACGATGGTGTGGGTCCGTCTACTCACGGTTTATATTTAGGCAGAGGCGCTATCCAATTCCAGCAAGACTTAGAAGGAGGAGAGACACCTGACTTAGACGGCCAAGCATATGTTATTTTACCTGCAATCTATACAGCTAACGGTGCAGTATATGTTGGACAAATTAGTTCAAACCCATATAAGCTAGTCGACCCCAACACTGGTTACAGAATCCCTACTTTCAGCTTAGGATCAAAACCAAGCACACAATTGCCCGAAGATGCGCCCCCCGGGGGCATTGAAGATAATGAACTAGTACCAGGTAGTCTTGCACTTACATGGGATACCAGAAATAGAGTCTCGATTAACAGTGCTAACTTAGATTCTACATTCAACAGCAATGGTAATATCAGAGTTCAAGCTGGTAGTACACCTATTACAGCTCAAGGCGTAGATTACGGTGCCGGTATCATATTTGCTGATAACACATATCAGTATACCGCAGCGTTTGGTGCAAATGGCGGTGTAAAAATTATTGTTAAAGATGAAGGTACAGTAATAGCTAATACCGCTGGTAATATTAATTTTGTTGGTAATGGTATTACAGCCAATGCAGTTGGAGCAAATATTACAGTTACTGTTCCTGGATTCTATGATTTTGTTGGCAACGGACAATCTCTAAGTCCATATAGAATTGTTTACACATCTGCACCGAGCGGAAACTTAGTTGTATCTAATATACTACAAGTAAACTATGAACTCCCTTATGCAGGTCCAATTGGTTTATATGATAGACCATCGGGCGTGCGCATAGT
>JACCDG011807320.1_pt1 | contig 12434 bp, 10 predicted proteins | sample 7442471 | NCBI WGS metagenome assembly JACCDG01 (sample SAMN15323444, study PRJNA562643) | freshwater metagenome | isolation source: river surface water | place: USA:Blue River Watershed | collected 2017-08-17 | reverse complement strand
TATATCAATTCTGGATCTATAATCCCAGAATCATATGGTTTTATGTTATGCGATGACAGAATTATACAACATAAGTTTTTTACATTTACGCCACCTCCAATTGAACCGGATACTCCAGATGAATGAACAATTAACATTATCATTTAATGGAATCTTAGATTCCGAACAGAACCCACTAAGTATTGAACCAGTGGTAGTGAATCTATTACTTACACCATTTTATGCTACAGAGGGTGATATTTCTTCGGCATATTTAATTGATGGATCATCTTATGTTGAGAACATAAGAAAAATAATACTAAATGGCTCAATATCAATTGATAACTTAATTGATATGCTTGGACTTAAATTAAACTTAAGCGATAAACAGCTCTTTATTATGAAGAGAGACTATGTAATATGCTATGGCATATACGAATTAGGTAAACAGATAAATCTTGATTATTTAAAGTCTCATAATAAATCTAAGTTCTTGGGTGATGTAAAGGTAAGCCTTGAGATACAAAATGATCCAACATTTTTAACTATGACGCTAGAAGATGCTAAGCATTGCCTTGATTCTATTACAAAGCTTTTAAATGATATGGCATCCTCTGATGCAATGATGGATACTTTTGTTAAAGGTGAATTAAATCCAAACAACAAGTTCTCATGGAGAGAGTGGTATAATTCATATCCATTATCAACAGCTCCGGTGGCTGCTGTTAAGCATAGAGAATATCCACTTAATAAGGTGAGTAAAGTTGGAACTGTATTAGGAAAGTATTATGGTAGCTACTCTGAATTATAATAAAGAACTAGATCTCCAAAAAGAAATAGCAGAGTTTTTTAATGGTGAAGATTTTGGTATGCCGAAATATAATATCCTAAAGCAGAGATCATTAAGAAAAACAAATGATAATATGCTAGTAAGATGTGCATGCTGGAATAATACTTCGCAAGAAGGAAGAATAGGATGCCCAGATTGTGATGGAGTTGGATCACTTTGGGATGAAAAATTAATATTAGGCTATGTATACAGAACACAGTATATAAAGCAAGCAATAGCAATGACGTATATTCAACCAGCTGGCAGAGCTGAAAATTCCACCTTCCAAATGATAACACCTGTAGATTTCCCTATTGATGATGGAGATTATATATACTCATTGAAGTATAATCATAATGGCATGATATCATTACCACCAGTTGTTATTGATGCATATAAGATAGTATCATCAGATAAGATAAGCTTAGATCATAACAGACCAGAATATTTCATCTCAGCATTGGTAAAAATATGACAGACTTTACACAGCCAGAAATAGACCTTTATATAGAAACATTAAAAAGACAGGTTATGTCTTCAAAAGATAGAATATCTGGTGATATCAAAGGGTTATTACAGAATAACATTACAATTGACAAGCTTTTTGATATACTGTATGATCTGTTTAAAAGTAAGGATTTGCTGATTGAAGATCAGCAGAAGTTAGATAATAATATTTTTAATAAGTTTGTTTTCACTGAAGAATATCCAGAACAGATAAATACCGATGGCAACATTATCACCTTTGAATTAACAAAAAGAGCCCCAGCTTCTTTGGCATCAGGCGCTCCTGTATTCTCAGGAACAAAACAATATAAGCCAACCTATATTTATCAAGAAAAAGATTTGGAAAATAATGGTATTAATATATACTATAAGCATCAGTATGATAATCTTATTACTTTTATATGTTGGTCTACACATGCAAAGGCAGCAAGGGAGCTTGCAGCTTTGCTTGAAAGCATAATAACAAAATATTATCCGTTCTTTAGAACTAGATTACCAGTAATAACCATAGAAGGTAGAAGCGCTCCAATATTTTCTAATGGCTATAATGGGAAAAGATTTAGAGGAATACCAATAGAGATATTCATAAGAACTGATGAAATAGAAGTTATTAAAGTAGATGAATTAGAGCGTATGCCACCAATTTTATTTAATGGCATTCTAAAACAAGCTCAATAAGCACAGACGCCTAGTAGCCCTAGGCAAACTAAATAATAATTTGGAGAATAAAAATAATGGCTAAGTATAAGAATCTTCCTGGTATTAACCTGGAACTTCTTGATGGAAATCTTAGAATTGATGAGCAGATAACTGGTCCAGTTGTTCTTGTTATCGGTGCTGCATATTCTGGTCCATCAAATAGACAGTTTTTAATGTCAGACAGCAACCAGGCTGCTAGAATTTTCGGCGCTGATTCTCCTCTGATTAAGAAGGCCACAGAAGCAAAACTTGGCGGTGCCAAGAATATCATTCTTTATCGTATCGGCGGAAAGCCAGCTTCGATCAAGGATTTGTTTGGTCTATTATCAGAGATTACAACCAAGGAAGAAACAGCAGTAGCTGGATCTAAGTATTCTGTATATATCGGTCCTCAGCCAAATGACCCGCTAACAGCATGCTTAATTATATTCGAAGGTTCTAATATTGTGTATTCCAATGTTCCTGGAGCAGAAGTTGATAATGGTAAGTTTACTATCGTAGGCTTTGATGATACTTTTGCATATAGAGTTGGTACACCTTCAGCACCTGTACTATTAGAAGATGTTATCACATCTATCAAGTCTGACATCGTAGTTAACGCAACAGGCGATGGCATTGAAACATCATTCGACCTACCTGGGGCAGATGGCGTTGTAGGCACAGTAATTACTGAAGTTACTGTAGGCGGCACACCTGTACTTCCAGCAGACTATACATTTGTCGCTGGTGGCGTTGGCACACCTGATTCTGTCCTATTCGATGTCGCACCTGCAGCTGCAGCCGCTATCGTAATTAAGGCAACAAGACCACACACAGTTGCTGGCGCAACATATGTTCCTTCTGAAGATTCCATTGGTGTTTCTTGGCAGAAGTATTACGAACTAGTTGATCAGGCATACGCAGATCTAGAAACAACTATCGCAACAGAAGTATTAGTTGATAGAGCAATTCTTGATGCACCAAATATCGCTGATGGATCAGTTGCAGCAGATAAATTAGATTATGTTATAAAGGCTGAATCTAATGGCGTAACAACTTATGAATGGTCTACAACAAAGATTCTTTATAAGCTTGGAACAGGCACAACTCCTTCTGCAGTTCTTGCTGACAAGAATGCCAATGGACAGCCAATTGTATCTAAGAGATACAATGAAGTTAACTTTGCTCACCAGCTTGGTGAATTCTGCCATACAATTACTGAAAATGAAAAGTTCATTCTTGGCTTCATTGGTACTTCCCTACCAGTGGCGACAACTACATCTTCTGTAGCTTCTTGGATTGGAACTCTTCCTCAGACTGACTTTGATGGTTCTATTACTGTTAATGGTACAGGTCTGCTAGGTAATAAGTATATGGCTGGATCAACAACTCAGATCCCTGGCTTCTATCATACAGATTCTGGATTCCCAGATGGCAATCCACAGTATGACAGCAACGGTGCAATCATTGACCTAGGTAAGTTTATCTCTGTTGTTCCAGCAGTTGTAACCACACCTAATATTGCATCTCTAGGCTCAAGCTCTGGCATTGTTAATGGCGCAGGCGTATACGCTGGATTGGTAACTAATGTTGTTATTGGTAACTCTACAACAAACGAAGTTCTTCCAAGAGTGTCTCTACCATTCACAATCAAAAAGCAGAAGCTTGATGAACTAAGTGGCGCAGGATATGTAACATTCCAGGAGAAGACTCGTGGAGTAGTTGTTGTATCTGGTGAGCTTGCTACAGGTCCTGCATCTGACTATGATTATATCTCTACAGCTATGATCATTGGTTCTATGATGAACAGAATCCGTACAAGACTAGAACCATATATTGGTAAGGGTCTAACCGAAGTCCAGGTTGCTGCTATGCAGACTGCTGTTGAAGCAGAATTCCAGGATGCAGTATCTGAAAATGCAGTTGTAAAATACTATGCACAGGTTACTGTACTACCAGTACAAAATGGTGCAGGTCGTGTGAGTGTTCCATTCACTATCGTTCCTCCATTTGAACTTCGTGAAGTTAATGCTTCCGTTAAGCTTGCTTACGATATTTAATACAATTGAGGGGATGAATAATCCCCTCTTCAATCAAGTAATTATTGGAGAATAAAAATATGGCAGAGTACCACAGCTTCTCTGGCATTGATATTAGTGCAGTGTTTGGTGACACAGTATTCGGTGAACTTCAGATGGTTTCGTACAAATCAGACCGTGAGAAGGCACCTGTTTACACTATGGGATCGCCAGACCCTAGAACTATTGCCAGAGGTAAAAGACTAGTAACTGGCGTTTGCGTATTCGTAGTGTTTGACAAGGACTCTCTTGTTAATGCAATTTCTCAGCAGATTGGCAGAGAAGTGTATCTAAGCAAAGACGAAACAGCAAACTTCGCAAAAGGTGGATTTGCAACACAGGCTGCACAGGGTGCAGCACTTACTGGTGGATCTCTTGGATCAGAGATTACAATTGGTGGCGCAGGAACAGTAGCAGGTGCTGATAATAGCGGGCTTAGAAATAAGCTTAAGACAGCTACTAAGCCTTTACTGGGCGACCAGCTTCTACCTTTCGATATCACACTAGTTGCAGCTAATGAATACGGTCAGGTTTCAAAAATGGTTATCCATGGTGTTGAACTAATGACTGAAGCAGGCGGCGTCTCTATTGATGATCTAGTGCTAGAAAAGCAAATGTCATTTATTGCCAAGAGAATTTCCTCTTGGGAAAAAGTAAATTAATCAAATTGAGATAGTATCTCTATTAGGTTATAATAAAAGCCCAGTGTAATGCTGGGCTTTTTATTGGAGAATTATTTTGGCGGACAGAACATTTAATACAGTTGGTGGAGCTGATACCTTTATCATATTTGAATTTTCTTATTTTGATAAAGATGGCAACAGAAAAACATCGACCGTTTATATGGGATCTATAATATCCCTTTCATATTCTACATATAGAAATAAAAAGTCAGTCTTTAACTTAGGTCAACATACAATAGATGGCTTCTCTATTGGCGAGAGATATGTTGCAGGAACATTGATAAAAACAATGTTTATTCAAGATGAATTTGCTGGTGCCATAAACAACCTGAAGAAGCTTATTAGCGATGATTTAAAATTCAATGAAGTTTATAGTAAAGTTTTGACCCCTAGACAATTTAATAATTTAATGGCAGACGACTTGATATCATGCAACATTATTATCTTATACTCTTCTGAATATACTGGTGAAATAGCAAAAGAGGTTATATATGACGCTACATTTATTAACAATGGACAGGTCATGTCTATTAACGATATTATTACAGAAACAACAATATCTTATGTGGCGAAAGATATAAAAGTTCATCATGATATATATGATGAATTATCATCTACAAATAAAACCGAAAGGGTATTTAAGGCATCAGAGCTGATAATTAAAATATGAGTTACGTACAGTACTATTCAAGTTCAGACGTTTTTATATACATGCATAATAACGATAAAGTTCTTCATTTGGATAAAGCTAATGGCATTGGCTACTCAGAAGGACTTGATTCATTCCCCACGTATGGCATTGGTGATAGTGAATTTGCATTCATTAACCAGGGAAATGTTATAGTAAATGGATATATAGATGTCAACCTAATACATTCTGATTATATTAATAAGGCTGTTAATTATATATATAGCTCAGAAGAGTTTAACAACAAAGTGAAAAGAGGCATTACTCTAAAGGAACTTAGAGAAAAGAGCATTAAGCAAATGAGAACATTTGCCACAGGAGAATCTGAAATTAACTCCTCAAAGCTACAAAATATCACTAGGGGATTCTCTCTTAAAATAGTATTTAATAATTCAACACCACTAAGGCCGGATATTGGCCCGTCCAATGTGAGTTTTTATGAATGTGTATTCCTAGATAATGGTATGCAGGTAGCGTCAGAACAAGATGGTCAAATTGTAAACAGATATAGATTTGTTGCAAAAAGGAGATAAAGTAAATTGCTAGAACTAATTAATAATTCAGGTGCAAGTCCTGAACCAGAAATAGAAACAACAAATGATGAATCTTCAAAAGAAGAATATAGTGACTCTGTAGAATTAGGATCTATCATAGCTGCTCTTGACGGTGTAGAAAATGCACCAAAGGATTATGAGCTAGAAGAATGGAAAGAACTATATGGAATGTTCTATATTTCTACTATTCATGCAGATGACAATCTTTATCTGTGGAGAACATTAAAGAGGCAGGAGTACAAACAGTTAATTAATGGTGGTATTGCCAAAAATCAATTGATGTACGAAGAGGCAGTGTTAAAAAGATGCTGCTTATGGCCAAAGTTCACACAAGAAAAGATCGCAGGATCAGATGCCGGTGTAATTGAAACATTGGCAAAACAAATATTATTTAAATCAGGATTCGTGCCAGATTCAATGGCATTAAATATGATTAAGACGGTATAAGATGAATAATCTTTTACATTCAGGAAGGCATGGTATTATCATGCCTCTTCTTGGCATATCAGCTACCATTAACAGTGTTATATATAAAGAGCCAATAGCTATTGGCCGACTGCTAACAGTAGATGAACTAGAAAGAATCAATGCATTTAATCTAGATAATCCCACAGCTAGAATTGCCATTGAAGACGATATTTTAAACAATGCATTCAAATCATTTCTTGGCATAGCAGAAAATGTAGACTGGGAAGAAACAGAAGCAGGCGTAATAGATACTATTATAAATGGGATAGTATTAAAAAGCGTATCTTATTCAACAGATCCAGTTGGAAAAATAGAAGAGTTAAAGACTAGAATTAATGTGCTGCATCAGATGCAGGCCATTGTATCAAGATTCTTATCAACTCCATTTTCAGAAGTTGAGCAGCTGCCAATTAATGAATTATTTAGAAGATATACAATTTGTCTTCTAACATTCCCGCAAGAAGTTAAGCCTATTTCGATTGGAAATAATGAGCCAGAACAAGACCAGTAATTTTTCTGAACCAATAAATTATATACCTACAACATCAGACGTAGCTAAGGTAGAAAGCGAACAACGTAGATCTGATGTTATTTCTTCTCTGGCCACTATTGGTGCTGCCGGAGGTTCTGTATTTGCTATAAAAAAATATGTAAATGAGAACGAAAAAGTTCAAGAAAAAATAAGAAAGATATTTGATCTTAAGGCAATAAATAGCCAGTATAAAATTCCAGATGGTGATTGGAATTCAATAAAGATAAATAAAAATATCTCTCTTGGTGAAATAACGCTTAATGCTGCCAGATATATAGAAGATGTATCACCATTTAAAATACTAAGAACTTTCCATACTTCCTCATTCTTATCTCCTATTGTTACTTCTAGTAATGTAAAGGTAAATATATCAAAAGAAATAATAGATCTAGATAGGGATCTTTACTCAGCCATGTTAGAAAAACATGGCATTATACCAAAAGAAGAAATAGGATCAGTGTTATCTAAAGGCCTAATATTAAATCAGGGTTCATTATATGAATCAGATTTAGTAGATGGGAAAATGACACAAGGTAGAAAGCTTGTAGAGCATGCAAGACTAGTCAATCTAAAAGCTGATATACCTGGAGATAGTGGGTCTTATTTTAATAGAGTTTATGAAAAATACAGAAACGTATTAGGAATTAATAATAATTCAGGATTTTATAAGACTGGTTTTTCTGACATGCCAGCAGTTGGTATAATTTCTGGCAAAACAAAGCAGGAAATGTATGGGTCTTGGGCTAGAGCCTATGGCAGATTAAGCCTAGAGCCTGGATATAAAATCTTTGATAATCCATTAGAATTTCTTTCTGAATTTATAGATAAAACGGGCGCAAAGTCAAATCAAACTTGGAATAATATTAAGGATAAATTTAAACTAAATTTATTCGGTGGAGATTATACTGGCTCTACATTTGAAACAATGTATAGAGGCGGTAAAAATATTATTGGGAAATCTGCTCTTGCAGCAGCAGCATTTTATACTGCGGATTCATTTTCTAAGAATTTTGCACCAGAATCATCTGGTTACTCAGAAGGTATCATACAGGGAATTGCAACAACAGCAGTTAATGCCAGAATTAATTTTGCAGAAAGATGGTCTGATAATTTCCAGGAATATAAAGAAGAACAAGAATTCCTTGCACCTGGCTCAACAGATTTAACAACATTAATTGGATTCCCGTTAGCTGGCGCAATGCTAGGTGGTACACTTGCATATGGCAATAGAGTTAAAAATACCATTATGGCATCTAGTGCAGCAGAATACTCAGATGTGCTAATTAAAGCTAATGCTGAATCAATTTTTGAACCACTATCAAAAATTGGCTTCAATGTTAAAACCACTAATGTTAAGAAGTGGGCAATAGGAGGTGCGATACTTGGGGCATTGCCTGCGTTGCCATATCTACCTGGAGCATTAATTGGAACTTCTTCTCAGCAATTAACTGAGGAATATTCTGGAAGTAAAGAAGTTGCTGTAAAAGCCAATAGATGGTGGGGTTCTGGATCTTACGAATTTGAAGGCACCAAGGTTAAATACTTTAGACCAAATTGGTATGCATCAATGATGTCAAACGCCGAAGATAATTCTCTATATGGAAGTGAAGAGAATAAGGATGCTTTGAATCCATTATTAAATCCATTTGGCTACCTAAGAAATCCATATCAACTAGAACAATTAAACTCAGAAGATAGACCATATCCTGTATGGGGTATGGATGTTTCTTATGGCTCATTTTTTGGCAAAATGTTTGAAAAAACAGTAGGCGCTATAATAAAGCCGGATTTAATTAATCCAGAATTAGAAAATTATACATCTTCTGAAAATGTAGGACCCGATGGTTCTGGTGGCAATGGAATAACAAAGTTTGGAAATATTTCTTCTAATAGAACTGAAGGCAATCCAAATGGATCAATAAGTGTTGTAAATAAAGTGTCTAGAAAAGAAAAAGAATTAATAGATTCTGGATTAATGTCCGCACCAGAATCACCCTCTTATGATCCGACAAAAGAAGCAGTAAGTTCTATTTACAAAGCTGGCACAGAATTCGCTGGTCTAAAAGGCTGGATATTTTCCCTTGTTGGTGATTCAGTAGGATTAGATTTGGAAGATCCAGGATTACAATTAGCAAGATCTGGAGAGCAGACAAACCTAGCTAGACAGATTAAGGATATGAATCTTGGTGGTATGGTTGGCTTAACAGAATCACAGCGTCGTTTCATTCCAACATCTGCTGGATCGTTATATGGTAGATCTAATCCAATTAAGAACAATATGCCATCATGGTTGCCATCAGATCCAGATGACTACTTCATAGATTTCTCTATTGGTAATCCATATACAAAAATAGAGCAGGGTGAGATAAGATTGCCTGGTAGGGGCTACGCATCTATTCACAAAGAACTAGAAGGGGTAGACCCAGAAAACTATTCAGATATTTATAAGTACAAGATCTTGTCCGATGTGGCTTTAGGATCAAATCAATATTATGATCTTAAAAATAAAATGGAGAGAAAGTTTGAATCTGGAAATATGTCTGAGCAGGAAGCAAGTATATTTACACAGACAAGAGATCAGTTATATGAGAAGTCAATTCAGAAAAATTTCTCCGAATACAGAACAGATGTTGACCTAGAAGGATTTAGTGGATTATCAAAACTTAAATCTAAGTTTTGGGAATTAGCATCTCATAATGCAGAAAATCCATTAGAGTCATCAACATTCTTTAGGCCTGCTGGTAAATTTATTCATCAGAGAAGTTCAGTTGAAGATTATGAAAAATCTCAGCTTGGTGGATCAGATGTTGCAATGTGGACTAATCCATATAGCCACTTCTTAAAGCCTACTTTTAATAAAACAATTCAAACAGTTGATAAGTCTTTTGTTCCATCGGAAGTACAAGAAAAAAGAAATACAAATGAATATTTCCAGGCATTAGATTACTTAAAGTGGAGCAGATTATATAAGCAGGCATTATCTACAGGAGATAATGACTTAGCTAATCAATACAAAAATAAGGCTAACTCTAATTTATTTGGTGCCAGAGCATCTAATTTAGCAAGTGACATAGATGTGACAAGAGCATATATGTCCTTTGAAGAATCTGACAAGCCATATTTTGCTGCGTTCTCAAATGCAACAGACGAAGAAGAAAGAGATCAGATTGTTAAAATGCTTCCAGGGAAAGAAGCAGAAATTATATCAAAAATATGGGCTAGAAAAGATGCGATAAGTGAATCTATTGAGGATGGTGAATCGCCATCTGATGAAATAAATCGTATAATTAATCAGGAACAAAAAGATCTGATTTCTCAAAATAGAAATATGTATAATGCATATAATAAGTCTCAAGATAAAAGGTCGATGACCTTTGCCGAATATCTATCTGAACAAGAGGCAACCGCTATTGTTAATTCTACAACTGGCATGCCATCTGATAACTTTGTTGGATGGGATCCAAGAATAGATATGGATGATATAAAGCTTAGAACATTAATGATAGGCAAAGAAGACGTTAGAGAATATGGCTTTTGGCAATCAGACGAAGAGAGATTAAAAAGAATGATTGCTATCAATAATGAACAAGAAGTTGTTAATAATATTAGTGATATAAAAAATAGTCTAGTGGAGCAAAAGCTTAAAGAGGAGTTAATTAAGCAAAGGCTTTATAGTCAGGGTATCACGCCAAAAAGAATTACAGTTAATAATAGTGATTCAGATAATGTAAACCTCGTATTGGAGAACTAAATGACATCATTCACCCCAGCAATTATGATTGGAGCAGGTCTTGGAGCATACACGCAAGATCCTCTAGATCACCCTATTGCAGCAGCAGTTGGCGCAGGCATTGGTGGCTATGCAGCAAGTGTCATGAGCTATCATAGCTATATAAAGCCGGTGGCCAGTGTGTCAAAAAGGATTAGTGTTCAAAATCAGGACATTAAAATTTATGGCGAAAAGATCAATAAGAGACTAGTAGAAATAGAAGCTAGGCTTAATGGCTACAAAGCAGGATTGACTTCTCCTAGATCTAAAATTAGAAACTCCACATTGAAAGCCATGACAGCATACAAAGAGTATCTTAAGGTTGTAGCTGGAAATATAGATACAGTTATGTCAAATCAATTTGGCTTAAGTATTTTGAATGGTGCTGAACTGGATTCTCCTGCCGGACGTGAAGCCATGAGAAGTTTTGTAAACTCACAGTTAACAGATTCTCCAGCATTGAAAATGCTACACAATACAATGGGTTTTGATAGCACCATAACTCTTGCGGATCTTAAGGTTTCTGCAAATTTACAAAAAGCTCCATCTTTCAAAATATCTAGTACAACATCAGCAGTTGATGCAGAAAGGATGATAAGAGAATTTCTTATTAATCAGCTTGGGCATGGTGGTGAACTTGCAAAAGTTGCCGACTTAAAAGCAAAGGTTTTATCTTCTAAGCTTGCTGGCTTAGACTATTCTGTGAGCGAAAATGGACTTAGCGTGACTGCAAATGGAAGAACTGAAATGATTCCATTAACAGGTTATGACAAGAACGGAACCAGATATACAAAGGTTGGCGGAGTGAAGCAGGGTGTAATGTCATTCAATCCTTTTGCCGGGAATTATCTTGGCAGAAATGATGTAAAAGCAGGCACAGTATTAGAAACTTTACTTGGCAGAACTGGAAGAGTTACAGCAGAAGATGTTCTGAGACAGTATGATCCAGAACTTAGACTTGCGTTTGCCGATTTTAGCAATGGTAATCATGCAAGGGTTCTGTCATCCGTGGCCTCTAGTATTAGATCAGATTCAGAATATCTGTCTGCTGCAGCACATGGTGACTTGTCTTCTGTTGGTAAAATGGAAAGATTGAGTACACAAGTTATTCCATACAAAGTCGATGAGAAAGGGAAACTAGTTCCTATTTCTCGTGTTGCAACAAATAAGCATTCTTATCCAGAGATAAGACAGCTTGGTGAGTTTCTAACAAGTGAAACAGGTAGAAACATATATAGTGGCGTTAACGTAAACTCCATAGGAGCATTTAATGCTTCAACCGATGGACAATATTATGCAGGACTCTTTCCTCCAATGGAAAGAGGAGCCGATACAGTATTAGACAGAGGATACTATTCTACTGGAGCTGATAATGAATTGTCAAAACTTCTGGGGATATCTGAGCATGACTTATTGAATCAACGTAAGTATGCAGGGCTATCTAATGCTGTAGTTCTTAACAGGCTCGATGTTGATGATGAATTATCAAGATTTGCATCAAATCTATTTGGTTCACATGTGTCACTGGATGACGGCGCAGGATTATTCAATGAAATGAGTAATGAAAAATTATCCGTTGTGCAGAACGTCACACTAGAGATTGGTTCAACAAAAGATGGCAAGTTTATGCTTACTGCAGATCTGGCAAAGATAAATGATCTAATGCGTG
>JACCDG010172223.1_pt1 | contig 12435 bp, 7 predicted proteins | sample 7442471 | NCBI WGS metagenome assembly JACCDG01 (sample SAMN15323444, study PRJNA562643) | freshwater metagenome | isolation source: river surface water | place: USA:Blue River Watershed | collected 2017-08-17 | reverse complement strand
CAGGGGGGTCGTCACGGCGGCTACCGCGCTTCCCAGGGCAACTACCGCCCGTTCGGTCGTCCGGGCACCCGTCGTCAGGGCGGACCTAAGTAATCGAGGACACGAGGACCAGAGGGCCGGAGGGCCCGAGGTTTTGAAATCAGCCCGGTGACCCCGGGCTTTTTGTGCCAGCAATACTCTTTGCCATCCCCTTGGTCGTCAGACATCAAAGTGAAATGGTGCCAGTTTATGACCGGCAAAGGCGCAAGCGGATTGGCCAACGATGGTTGGGGTACAACGCCCTGGCGATTGCTGCCTGCCTTCCATTTTACTACGTCTTCGAGTTACAGTACGTTTCCTTGCTCTTGTTGGCTTTGCTGGTGATCGTAACTCAGGCCTGTTGCCTTCGTCGGGTTTGCCGGTGGTGGCTCTGGATTCCGGTCTCTTGCGCCGGCTGCTACGCCTCGAATTACTTCGGAATTTACTTTTGGGTCGTCGGGTTCGGGGTCGCGATGAGCTTTGCTCAGGGGGTATGCCTGATTTCTTGGTCCATCCGGGTGGCGGTGACGTGGGCTTTGCTTGGTTCGCTGGGTTGGCTCGCGGGGATGACAGCCTTGCCCGGCTTGGGCGTAATCTACCATCTTCTGGGCTTAGGGCACCCTGGCGAGTTCGCGATCTGGACATGCATCTTCAGTGTGCAGAGTCTCTTCTTCCTGCCGGCGGTCATCATGCTCGACAAAGCCGCTCTGGTCCGGGCGGCCGGCCTGCCGAGCGGGTCTCCCTCGGGGGCCGGCGCTTAGGCCTGTCGGCTAAGCAAAACGGACTCCTCAAGGCTTCGGTGCCTTCCCGCGAGGAGTACCGCGTCGGCAGGCATCGCTGCAGAAGCGGACCTCCGTCCAGCAACGCTCCCACTTCTTGCGCCAGCTGAACGGCCTTTGGCAGGTCGGACAGACTTTGGTCGGCAGGTCGGTTTTCTTCACTCCGCGCATAGGGCCTAGGAGTCGGGACCAGCCGGAGGCGCAAACTCGCGCTCAGGATTCCTTCGCGGACGCTTCAGCCGCTTCGGCGCGTTCGCGTTCGAGTCGGGTGATGCGCCGATTGAGCGGGATATAGATCAGGAACGGAGCCACAAACGCGGCCAGGAGGGTGGTCGTGAGGCTGACCATGTCCATGAACGGATGATAAAACATATCGATGGCGAACGGCACGATCAGGATGGAGAGGCTGACGAACATGGCGCCGAGCATGGCCATCGCGCGGTGGCCGCGGGCGACTTCATCGGTTCCCTCGGCGGTGATCAGGTCGGGTATCGTGCCGCCTCCGAAGCAGAGGCCGAAGATCGCGGCCACGATCTGAGCCACCACCAGCGCGACTTGGGCGAACTTTCCCATGACCTCAAGGTAGCAAGGGCAGGAAGGGTGGCAATGGGATTAGCCCGCCCGCTTGCCAATCGGCGCCTTAGTCCTCCCTTGCGGTAGTGGCCCATACCGTCCGTCTCATCCTCGGCGACCAGCTGAATCCGGAGCATTCCTGGTTCGGCAAGAAGGATGCGTCCGTGACCTACGTGCTCATGGAAGTGCGTTCCGAGACGGATTACGTCGTCCATCACGCCCAGAAGGTCATCGCGATCTTCGCGGGGATGCGCCGCCTGGCCGAAATCCTGACCAAGGCCGGGCACAAGGTCCGCTATTTCCGGCTTAACGACAAAGACAACCGCCAGGACTTCGCCGCGAACCTGAAGCAGGTCTTCGCCGCGACCAAGGCCACGCGCTTCGAGTATCAGGAGCCTGATGAGTTCCGTCTCGATCACGACCTGCGCGCCTTCGCCAAGGAATGCGGCCTGACGACGGCCTGCGTGGGCTCCGAGCATTTCCTCGACGGGCGCAGCGGCGTGGCCGCGCATTTCCAAAAGGACGCCAAGCGCTGGCTGATGGAGTCCTACTATCGCAAGATGCGCGTCCGCACTCGCCTGCTGATGGATGAAGACGGCACGCCGGCCGGAGGAGAGTGGAATTACGACAAGGAGAACCGGAAGCCGTGGAAGGGTACGCCCCCTCCGCCGAAATCCTGGGATGTCTCCCACGACCATTCCAAGCTCTGGGCTGAGATCGAGTCCGCGGGCGTCAAGACCATGGGGTCGCCGTGCGCGGAAAAGTTTCCATGGCCGCGGGATCGTAAGGAGGCCTTGGCGCAGCTGGATGCGTTCATCGAGCGGGGGCTGCCGGAGTTCGGTGATTACGAGGACGCCATGCATACCTCTTCGGACCGCCTCTTCCATTCGCGCCTGTCCTTCGCCCTGAACGTCAAGCTGCTCGCGCCCCTGGAAGTCGCCCAGGCCGCGGCCGAGGCCCATGCGAAGGACCCGCGCCGTTATCCGCTGGCCGCCACCGAAGGCTTCGTGCGGCAGATCATTGGCTGGCGCGAATACATACGTGGCGTCTATTGGGCCAAGATGCCGGGTTATGCCGACGCCAACGGGCTAGGGCACACGCTCTCGCTGCCGTCTTGGTTCTGGACCGGCAAGGTGAAGATGAACTGCCTGCGCCACTCCGTCGGGCAGTCGCTCGAGACGGCTTACGCGCACCATATCCAGCGACTGATGGTCATCGGTTCGTTCTGCCTGACCGCCGGCGTGGATCCGGCGGAGGTCGAGCGCTGGTATCTCGGCGTCTACATCGATGCCTTCCAGTGGGTCGAGCTCCCGAACGTCATCGGCATGAGCCAGCACGCCGACGGCGGCTTCCTGGCCAGCAAGCCTTACTGTTGCGCCGCCAGCTACGTCTCCAAGATGTCGAACTACTGCGGAGGCTGTCCGTATGACCCCAAGGATCGCACCGGCCCGCTGGCCTGTCCGCTCAATGCGCTCTATTGGGACTTCTGGCTGCGACATCAGGACCGTTTCCTCAATAACCCGCGCATCGGCATGGCCGTGCGTCAGGCCGCGAACATGTCCCCCGCCGAGAAGGCCGCCGTCAGGAAGAAAGCGGCGGCTTTGAGGGAAGGCATCGAAGGGCTTTGAGGGCAGGGGTCCTTCTCCGGCCGTCACGCTCGGGCTTTAGGGAAGCGGTGAGCTCCGAGGGCCCGACCTGTCGCAGTTTCGTCATGCCCCGGCTTGTTGAAGGCCTTCTTCTTGCGCGTCTGCATAGGTAGGCCCGCGTTTTTTTATTTGAAGTCGGCTTGGGCGCATCCAGAAAACAAATATGGTCTATGTCAGAGGGGCAAAGCATCATGTTCTCGCCGCTTTGGCGGCCCTTGTTGGCTCCTGCGTCATCTGTACTGCCCAGGAAAAGACGCCCGAAGCCTCGAAAGCCTACATCAGTGAACTTAAGGCGATGTTCCAACGCATGGAGATGGTCGAAGTCGAGAAGCCGCCCGGCCAGATGGATGCGGGTGACCTGAAGCTTCCGTCATTCAAGCTCCGTAACAAAGGTGGCGCGCCCATTTCGGCTCCCCGTTACCGAGCGGATGGCTTCAGCGATTTCAGCAAGCCAGCTCCTTTGGGCTTTCCCTACTGGAAGTTCACGCCCGTTCCGCCCCAAGGTCCTAAGCCTCCGTCGATCGTCTACTTCAAGGGAATGAACTTCGTGCCTTCTGTCCCGTTGGAGCCAGGGTCAGCCCTCGGCGTGTCATCCGGAGGGCAAATTTTCGCGGTCGGCGGGAAACTTATGCCCGGTAAGTACAGGTTATCGGTCGAGTTCCGGGCTTATTATCCTTTTGGTTTTGTCCATGCTCCGGGACCTTTGCCGACGATCGGACTCAGTCATCCGAATGATTTCTTGGTGACCATCGGCACTTCCGGGCTCGCCCGCGATGATCAAAAGTCGAACCGGAATGCGGCTCCTCCGGTGTCACCGAAGAAAGCCGGGGCCAGCGCCCGGGAGGAATGGTTGGCTCGAAACGATAAGACCAACCTGGGAAAATCCCCTCTCATGGACGCGATTGCCCTGGAGAAGCTCGAGCTGTCCGCCGACGTCGTGAAGGTGGGCGCGCCGGTATCGTACACCTATACGCTTTCCGTCAAGCCGGGTTGCTCGATTCCCGAGCTGGCGGCTGGTAATGCTTCCGCCCTCAAGTTTACCTGCACTGTCTACAGATTAATATCATCATCCAAGAGGGAAAGGATCCACGGGGGCATGATGGTCGTCGAGCCGGCGGCTTTCAGGCAGTTGTGCGGGTCCAAGGCCGCCGTAGCCAGCAATTACCTGCCTGAGTATATCAAGCTTGAACCAGGCTCTTATGAGCTCGAACTGTGCTTCTGGGACGACGCCATTTCTTTTGTACCCGGGACTGCCAACACGAAATACGTCCTCCTCAAGGTCGTGAAGTAGCGTGTTGCGCCGATCTCGGTTTCTCCGTGGCCTGGCTTTTCGCCCCAAGACGTTCGGGGTTTACGGAGGAACTCCGGACTTTCCTCCAGTCGACGAACGGCCAGGGTCCCGAGCACAAAATTCCTGATGTGCTCCGCTTCGATCAGGCCTTGCCGAGCTTCTTCTCCGGCCGAGGGTTGCGTGCCTGCTTGGTCATGTGGCCTTCAGCGGCATCAATAAGTCCCTCGGACGCCTGACGGTCCTTTCCGGGGCTCACCAGGCACGATGCCCGGCGGGACCATCTTCTTATCGGCTGGCGTGGTAGGATCTTTGCTGCAATCTCGCGTCAACGGCTCCGAGCGACCAAGGAGATGACCTCAACCCCCACTTCTACCCAACCTAAGAAGTCTTGTTGCATATGCTGTGTCTCGGAGGACGCGGGCTGGGGTGATTGGTTCGTGCGGGAAATAGACGCCTACCGCGTGCCAAGAAAGCTCATCGGGCATATCAACCGTCGCGGAGAGCGGCTTCAAGCCCAGGTAGGTCCGGTGCACCTGCTGCAGGTCGAGGCCGAGGCCGGGATCGGCGAGGAGCAGAGGAAGCGCCTCACCTCGGCGGGTTTCCTGATCATCGTCTGCTCGAAACCGGCGGCCAAGTCGGCCGCGATGGGGGAGTGCCTCCGTTATTTCAAGTCGATCGGCAGGTCAGATCGAATCATCGCGGCAATCGTGGAAGGAGTCCCGGGCGCGTCTGGCCCGATGGCGGAAGAAGAGTGTTTCCATGAGGCCCTGCGTTACGAGGTGGATCAGCAAGGAAGCCTGTTGGACGTCCCGGCCGAACCCTTGGCGGCGGATTTCCGGGTCGAAGGCAAGCACCCCGGCTGGTATGACCTGGAGGCTTACGCCGAAGCGTTGGAGGAACTTGGCCGTAACGGCGATGAGGTCGAGGCCTCGTGCCAGGGCCAGGAACAACGGATCCGCCTGATGCGCCTGAAGTTGTTGGCCGGGATACTTGGTCTCAATCTGGGCGAACTGACCGAGCGAGACAAGGCCTACCAGTCCGAGATCTTGCGGCGTCGCGTGCTCAAGGGTCTCGTATCCTCGGGTGTGCTGGCCCTGCTCGTGTTCGCGGCGATACGAGGTGCCATGGTCTTGAAGGATTATCGTTTGACCGCCGCCAAGGCGGCGGAGGATGAAAGGCTCGCCTTGGCGCGTTCCTCGCAGGCCGAGCAGGAGCGGCGCGATGCCGAGGCTCGGAACCTTAGGCACGCGGAATCGCTCAGGCTTACGGAAGAAAAGGCCAGAGGTCTGAGCTACATGCGCGGAGATAACGGATTGCCCAAGGACAGGGCCCTCGCCTTGCGCCATCTGGCCGCCGCGGCTTCAGGAGGAGATGCCGGCGCCAATCTTTGGCTGGCGAAGCTTCTGGTGGACAAGCCTCAGGCCGATGCCGAGACCGCCGCGGGAATCGTGAAACTCATCGAGGTGAAGACCATGGGCGCGCAGGCGGACTCGGCCGAGGCGGCCTATCATCTCGGAAGGCTTCATGCTGAGGGCAGGGTCGTAAAACCGGATCGCGCCAAGGCTGTCGAGTACTCCGAATTCGCAGCCTCCCGCGGTTACGTGCCGGCGATGGAGCCGCTTGCCTACATGCTCGAAAGAGGGTGGGGCGGGCAAACGGGGGCAAAGATGGCGTTTTCTTGGTATGAACGTGCCGCCGCCGCGGAATCTCCGGAGGGGCTTTTCGCCCTCTATCTGATATACCTGCAGGGGCGGCCAGCCTTCGGCATCATTCCTGACCCGGCCAAATCTGCCGCATACCTGAGCCGGGCGGCGAAGGCGGGCGAGCCGCGGGCGCTCTACCAGTCTTCGCTTGCGGCCGATGACCCGACGGAAATCGAGGCGTTGCTGGAGCGGGCGGCGAAGGGCGGCGAATCAAGGGCACGGCATGCCTTGGTCAGGCTCTATCTCGGAGGAGAGCGAGGCCATGCCGTCGTGGTGGAGAAAGGCATATTCCATGCGGGTCTCGCCTTGGAATCCGCCATTCAGGGGAAAGACATTAACAAAGCGGATACCGTGGCGGAAATCTTGGCGCAGACCCGGCTTTATTTCAGCTGCGGCCCGATCAAACCCCAGCTGATGAAAGCGGCGCTGATGGGCAGCGCGAACTCGGCGTTCGTCTACGCCATGAGCAGCGGCATGGGCGAGGACGGCAAGCTAAAGGACCTCGGAATTTTCAAGTCTTACATGCTCAAGGCGGCGGAGGCAGGGGTCGCCGAAGCTCAGTATGAATTAGGGACGAAGGCGATGGACTCTCTTCTGCCCGACGTCTCCCGGGAGGCGGGAGCAGCCTGGGTCGAGCTGGCGGCGGGAAAGGGCTATCCGCCTGCGCTCGTGTTAGCCGCGCAGAACCGGCGAGACGGAGGATTGCTGCCGAAGGATTGGCGGCTGGCTGCTGATCTCATGAAAAAGGCCTCTCAATTGGGCAAGGAGGTGGATTGGTCGCTGGTGCCTCGGCGTTTCCGGCCCGCGGAGATGGCGGGCGTGGCGATCGCTCCTGCTCCGTCTGCCTTGCAGGATCAAGCCATACCCGAAGCGGACAAGATGGCCGAAGCCGTCCAGGTCATCGCCGGCAAGGCCAAGCGCTCCAAGGAGTCCGTGGATTTCGTCCTCAAGACTTTTCCGCTCAACGCATCCTGGTCCGAGGAAAGAGTTGGCGAAATCGGGGTGATGCTCATGTCGGTCGGCCGATATGACGAAGGGGTGGCCTATCTTGCCCGTGCCGTGCTGCGGTCGAAGCCCGTCGTCTCGCATAATTCCGCGAGGACGTTGGCCAATTATTTCGAGGCCACGCGGCCGGCGGCGGCTTATCAATGGTATCTGGTCGCCCAATCGAGGGTCTTTGAACGTACTACGGAGATCTTCCAAGGACGCATAAAGATCAGCGAAGCGATGAAGGAGGCCGCGCTGGCCTCGGCTTCCCTTCTGGTCGCCCAGGATGGGTTGGAGTCAGCTGCTCAGGCGGCTGGCTTGCCTGGTCCGGGCGCCGCGCCTGGCCGGAAGGTGGCCGGCAATCCCGCCAGCCTGGCTACGCTATTGGCGCAGGCCGATGCCTTGCTCGCCAAGACTGAATTCCCCGAAGAGGCGGAAGACGCCAAGGCCAAGTACGAGGAGGCATTGTCCGTCGCGCCTGGCAACCTCGCCGCCATCACGGGACTCTTCAGGGCGAACCAGCTGCTAGGCCTTGACCGGGATGCCCACTACTGGCGCCTTCGATACGCCCATGCCAAGCGATCGTCGTCTGAACCGGCCTTCGAATGTTGCGTCGAACTGGCCGGCGCCTACTCCCGCGGTTCAGGGGTTGCCGTTGATTTGATCGAGTCGGCCAAATGGCTGACGCTGGCGCGTGCGGAGCTTGGCGCTGCCGAGGCTCTGGCCACGGCCTCCGTGACCGGCGCCGAGGCCAAGGCGGGCTTCGTCGCGGCCAAGAAGTTGTTTTCCGAGCTGGAATCCGCCCGTACCGTGGGGGCGGATGATCCGGCATTGAAGTTGCGGCTCAGGTTGTATCGCGCATACCTTTCCCAAGCTTCGAAAAACTGAACCCGATGGCACGACGCCCCTCCGATCAAGGACCTGCCGACGAAATCGCGGCCTCAAGGTCTTTCTGGTGCTTCATCAGTTACCGACATTCGGATAACGCGACCAAAGGCAGGGAATGGGCGACTTGGCTGCACCGTGAACTAGAGACTTACGACGTCCCTCAGGAGCTGGTGGGGACGTCCAACGAGCAGGGCCTTCCGATTCCTGGACGCATCTACCCCGTTTTCCGGGATGAGGAGGAGCTGCCGGCTTACGCCGACCTTTCTTCTGCCATCCTGCATGCGCTCTCGCAGAGCAGGAGCTTGATCGTGATCTGCTCGCCGGACGCCAAGAACTCAAAGTTCGTGAACGAGGAAGTGGCCCGTTTCAAAGCCCTCGGCCGGGCCTCACGGCTCTGCGGGATGGTCATCCGCGGCGACCCCGACGTGCTTTCCGCCGCCAACTGTCTCCCTTTGCCGCTGATCCGTAAGGTCGGATCGGATGGTCGGGTGAGCCAGGTGGCGGAAACCCCCCTCTTGGTCGATCTCCGGGAAGCCGGCGGAGGAGAGGAATGGCAGGATTCGTCCTTGAGGCTGGCGTCCTTGGTCGAGGCGGGCGCGAGTCCCGAGGAGGCCAGTGAGCAATCCGCCGTCCGTGAGGCCAGGCTCCAGGAGTCCAAGCTGTTCCTGATAGCGTGGGTGCTCGGGGTCTCTTATCAGACATTATACGATGCCCATGAGCGTAAGGAACGTGCCCTGCGCCGCGGCCGCTATTACGCCGTGGCTTTCTGGGCTTCGCTCGCCGTGACAGGCCTGCTCGCGGTTTGGTTCGGCCTGCAAGCGGCCGACGGCATGAGGCAGCGCGCCGACGAGAGCGCGGGTAAGGCCGAAATGGCTAAGCTTGCGGCGCAGAAGGCCCAGCAGGAGATCGCGGCGAAGGAGCTGGAGGCCGCGAAGATCCGCCTCGGCACTTTGTTCGCCGAGGGACTTGCCTTGCGACAGGCTGAGAGATGGTCGGCGGCCGCAGCGGTCTTCAGGCAGGCCAGTGACGGCGGGCATCATGAGTCGCGGGTCGAGCTCGCCAAGCTCCTGGTCGAAGGTCGCGGGGTGCCGGTCGATGCGAATGCCGCCATTGGGCTGCTCGAGGAGCCCGCGCGTGCGGGCGACGCCAAGGCGCGTGTCTTGCTCGGCCGTCTTCTGGTCGTTCGGGATGGCGACGTTATGGGCAAGGCAAGGGGGATCGAATTGCTACGTGCGGCCTTGAAGGCCGGAGATTCCAACGTGAGGCTTGACCTGGCTAAGGCGCTCCTTCCGTCAAGGCCTGCCGAGGCTTTCGTCTTGATCAAGGAGGATGCGCTGGCGGGTGCGCCGGAGTCATGTTGGATGTTCGGAAGCATGCTCAAGGCGCAGTCCGGATACGCCGCCGCCCCCGCTGGAAATCTCCCTGAGTGGTATCGCTGGTGGTCCAAGGCGGCCGACGGCGGATGGATTCCTGCCAAACGCGACGTCGGAGCGGCCATGTGGGGTGGCGCCTTGGGGTCGCCGGCTGCTTTCGGGGCGTCGGATCGTCTGACCGCCTTGCGGCACCTCGCCGAAGCGGCCCGTGCGGGTGACGCGCCCTCGGCCGAGCGGTTCGCCAGACTGTATGAGAATCCGGAGGATCGTCCCGCTCATGCGGCCGAGGCTCAGGAATTCCTTCAGGAAGGTGCCAACGCAGGGGTGGCCAAGGCGATGTTCGGTCTTGCCGAACTATACGCCGAGAAAGCGGCGGACCCGGAAGACCCGAACTTCAGGTCCGCCTTGGATTGGTTCGGGAGGTCGGCTCAGGCCGGATTGTTAGCGCAATCCTCGGTGCGACAAGCCGAACTCATGGTCCGTGTGGCTGCTGGTCACCCTGGCGCCGACAATAAGACCTTGCTTGCCTCTGCCTTGGCCAAGTATTCCGACGCCGCGAAGTCGGGCAACGTGGAAGGCATGATCGGCGCGGCCGAGGTCGTCCAGGTCCTCGGAGGACCGAACTCTTTCGAGCAGGCCCAAGATTGGCTCAGTCAGGCGGAGTCGCTCCACAGCCTCAAGGCCGGGAGGTTGCGTGCGGCCTTGCTGCTGAAGCATGGCAAGGAGGCCCGCGAGGTCGCCGACATCCTTCGCAGGGGGATGGAGCGTGGAGACGGCGAGGCCGCCCTCATGCTGGGAGACTGGATGATCTCGCGCGCCCAAGGCAAGGAGCAGCTGGCCATTACTTTCGAGACCTATGACCGGGGCGCGATCCTCGGCAACTCGCTTTGCGCGCTCAAGGCGTCAGCCATGCTCAGGCGAGGGCAGGGCGTCCCGAAGGATCTCTCCAAGGCTGAGCGGCTCGAGCTCAAGGCGGCCGAATCGGGCGACGCGCTCTGCATGATGGAGCGCGGCCGCAGGCTGCTGGGGGCGAAGGACGAGGGGCGTCTGCCTGAGGCTTTCGCATGGCTCGCGCTCGCTTCTTCCGCCGGGAAGGCGAAGGAATGTGAGCCGCTGCTTGCGACGGCGGGTCTCAGGCTCGGTGAGCCTGGGAGGGCGGCGGCTGTCGAGCTGCAGAAAAGGCTCGCGAAGACTCTCGGCGCCGGATCCTCCGCCGGGGGGAAGTGATGCCCGCCGGCTCAGGGTGGCCGGCGGCCGGCCGCTGCGTCAGCAGCCCGGTTGTTGACATTTCGGGAGGATCGGCGGTATCTATATATTATAAATATAAGCCATGAGCATGCGACGCTGTCTCCTTGCCTTGATCCTCGCTTTGTCGGTCCTGTCGGCCCGTTCCGCCGACGACCCCAAGCGGATGGCCAAATACAAGTCGGAGATGGACAGGATCTCCAAGTCTCTCGTCGTCAGGCCGCTTGAGCTGGATAAGACCGTGGTCCGGTCGGGAGAGGTGCTGAAGGGTTCGGCCCTCCTCGTCAACGAATCCCAGACGGACTTCGTCGTCCCCGTGGCTTTGGGCACGTCAGGTGACTCCATCCTTGGCTATGAAGAATGGTATTTCCGCAAGATCGACGCAGGCAAGAAGACCGAACCCAGCCGCAGGCACGGGCTCATCGTGCGCATGCCGGAGATCAAGTCCGGCCAGCAGGTAAAGCTCGACTTCTGGGCCGGTGAAGTGGACCCCAAGGCTGAGAATCTCCAAAGCGGGGTATATGAGCTCACGGTGGTCTTCGCGGACGGTAACAGGAAGGCCGTCGGCAGTTCGAGCGCCACCTTTGAGGTCATCAATCCGGATTACCTTGAGCCTGCGGCCCTGCTCAGGATCAGGAAGCAGGAGCAGGACAAACTGACTGCCCATGCGAAGGCGATCTACGCCAACCTCAAGCTCTCTGAGATGAGCATCGGGGCTGCTACGGTCAAGAGGGGTGTGGTCATCCAGGCCAGCAGCGGTCTGGTCAATCTTTCGAAGGTCGACATCGTGCTGCCTGACGACCCGGTGTTTCGCATGATCGGCAAGCAGTCTGTTTTCAACAAACGCGACGCCATCATCGGCATGTACCAGTGGACGGTCGAACGGGGAGGCTCCAGCGTCATCGGGGCCGGAGGCTCCGTCTTCCTGATGCCTCGGGACGGGGTTTTCCCTTCCGGCTTCGAGATGCCTCTCAGGAACGCCGTTGATACCAAGGATCTGCTTCCCGGTTCCTATGACCTGGTTCTGACCGTGAGGGACTGCGCCCAGAAGGTCGTCGGTGTCCGGAAACAGAGATTCCGGGTCATCAATTGAACCCGGAGTCTCCCTGATGATTACTTCTTCGCGGCCTTCTTCTTGCCCTTGACGGCGTTGGCAGGCATGGGATCGACTCCGGGGAGGGGGAAGTCCGGATTCGGTACGCGCGCGGCGGTCATCTTGGCTTCGAGATCCTTCACCACGTCAGGGAACTTCGCAGCAAGGTCCGTCGTCTCGTTCGGGTCGGCATCCAGGTCGTAGAGCTGGGTTACGATCGGCTTCTTGACTTGGGCTTTCTTGGCCATGTCCGTGCGGATGGCCTTCCACTTGCCTTCCCAGATGGCCTGCTGAGAGCCGTAGCCCGGGAATTCGCGATAGAGCGGAGCGACGCGGGGGGCGTCGGCGCCCTTGAGCGCAGGGACTAGGCTTTCGCTGCTCCATCCCTGCTCGCGCTGGAGCTTGCTGCCGGCGAGTTCGGCGAAGGTGGCGAACCAGTCCTCGAAACCCGAGATCCGGTTCGAGCGCGTACCAGCCTTGATGCCGGCGGGCCAGCGGACCACGGTCGGCTCACGGATGCCGCCCTCGTGCAAGGAGCCCTTGAGTCCTTTCAGTCCGCCGACGGAGTCGAAGTATTTCGTGTCCACGCCGCCGGCGTCGTGCGTCGCGCCGTTGTCGCCGGTGAAGACGATGATCGTGTCGTCCGCCACGCCGGCCTTCTCGAGCGCGGCGAGGATACGGCCGACTTCCTTGTCGAGCCGTGAGATCATCGCGGCGTAGGTCGTGCGCGGCGTGCGGTTGGGGCTGTAGCCGCCTTTCTGCGGCGCATAGGGGGCGTCTTCCTTGATCACGCCTTCATACTGCTTCAGCTCTTCGGCGGGCACCTGAAGGGCGACGTG
>JACCDG010494300.1_pt1 | contig 12437 bp, 17 predicted proteins | sample 7442471 | NCBI WGS metagenome assembly JACCDG01 (sample SAMN15323444, study PRJNA562643) | freshwater metagenome | isolation source: river surface water | place: USA:Blue River Watershed | collected 2017-08-17 | reverse complement strand
GGCTATCCTGCCGCAGTTTCAGCGGGAGGAGCCGGATTATCCGCGTAAGCAGGAGTCAGCGGATGACTACATCGCCCGGATCAGGGCGGAGGCGGCCATGTGGGCTAACGGGCAAGGACGGTAGGTGCCATGCCCGAAGGAATCAAAACGGATGGCAGCCATGGCCGGACGACGTACTCACCGCAAAAGCTCGTCAACGACTTGGCGGTGGCTACGTTGGAGGGACGGGGGCTGGGGCTGAAGAAGCACCCTCGACTCGGGTATGTGACCGAGGAGGACAAACGACTATTTCAACGAATCGTGGGAATCACCGTGGAAGAATTCAACCAAAGACTCATCGGCAAACTGGACAACTTGGCTGACCGCATCGTGGACCGGATGCTGGATACGGTGGAGGACACTCCGCTCAACAGCCTCGGGTTTAACTTAGCCGTGGCGATTGATAAGCGGCAACGGCTAGCCGGGCTGAATGCCACGCAGGGGGCCAACGTGAACATCCAGGTCAACAACTACGGGAGCTTGAGCAAAGAGGAGATTGTCGCACGGTTAAGCGGGAAAGCCCCCGTGCCAACGATACAGGCCGCCCCCGTGGAGCTGCCCAACCCCAACGACATCGACGTCAAGAAGCCCGTTGCTGTGAACGTAACTGGGTAAGCTCTGCTGTCAGGCGGGCAATCTCCCGCTCCAACTCACGGGCAAAGTCGGCTGACACGCGGTCAGGCCGGCTGACTTGCAGTAGCTGCCTTATTGCCGCGTCCGTTCTTGGTGTGTCGCTCATAGTCCGCTTTGAGTTTGTTGTGCTCCTCTAGGAGCTGGTTGTACTGGTCGAGCAGCCCGAAGAACGCATCAGCCTGGCGGCCCGCGTGCCACTTCTGCTCCGGTGTCATTACCTTCATCGAGGCGTTCATCGCTTCTGTCTGTTCTTGAAGTACTGGACCCTGTTGCGGCTGATGCCCAGCTCGGAAGCTATCTCCCGCTCCAGCCATCCTAGTTCAAAGGATAGACGGCGCACCTGCTTGCCCAGCCGCTGCGCCTCTTCCGTATTGGTGAGCCTGCCTACCTTCATGGAAACATCCACACGCGATCCCTGTCCGTCCAGAACAAGCCGAACGACATCTTCACGCATACTTGGTTGCCCTCGTACTTGAGGATGATCACCGGCTCCAAGTCACCGCACGGGAACTTGATGAAGGTCATTTCTTCTTGGTGGCCTGCGCCTCCAGCATCTGCTGCTTGATGACAGCCAGCTCCTCTTTGCGCCACGGCTCGGACAGCATCTCCAGTAGCTTGGCGGTCTCGACCGGCACCACCACGGATGCTTGGTGGCCCAGCACCATCAGCGTATCCATCCAGATGTCGTAGCCCGCCGCCCGTGCTAGGTCGCAGAAGCCAAAGTCCTCCGAGATGAAGGCATTGGGCTCGTCGTAACGGATCGTCAGTTCCCGCTCGATGCGTGCGCGTAGCGCCTCATCGTTCTTCACCTCGGACAGCGCCGCCCAGATCTGTTTCATCCGATGCTCTGGCGTGTTCCTACCCTTTAGCTCCATCGGGAACAACTCCGGTACGAGCTTGGGCGCCTTGTTCGGGTCCACCAGCATGGCAACCCGGTCCACATTCGCTAGGGCGATCTTCTTGAAGACGGGTACTTTGATCTTGGAGAAGCCGATGCTGGCCCGCTCGACCCGCTGCAAGCCCGCCTCATCCGGTTCCTCGCCCTTGATCGGATGGACGTGCCAATGCGTGTTAAGCGAACGCGACGAGTAGACTGCCGTCACGATGTCCCGGTCATGGCTGATCAGCCGCATGAGCGCACTGGCGGTCACATCCTCACCATTGCGCTGGGCCAGCACGTCCTTGTCCCAGAAAATCAGCTCATCGAACTTCTGCTCCACCGCGTAGTGGGCGATCTCGTTGCGGGCAATCTGCACCGCCGGCCCGTCCAACAGGATCCAGTCCAGCTTCACGTCAGGTATCTCCGCTGTTACCATTTGCAGACTGGTGCGGAAATAGGACTTGGGGATGTCTCCCTTGAGTGGTGTGCCGATGAGGATGCGTTTTTGGGCCATTTCTGTACCTATGCCTAGGAATGGCAGCCGTTTAAGCCCAAAGTTAAACGACAAGGCACTTATTAGCGGATTTAATAACCATCAGCATCTCACTTGTGAGACTTTACTGACGTTAGTGCTCACAATATTGGCAGTTATGGTCACAAAACGAGCGGTGGACGAGTGGTTGATCGAGCCGGACGTGGAAGGCGTACGGGAATACGCACGCTTGAGCATCTACGCCGAGCCGGAAGGGCTGAACATTGACGGCCAGGGGCTGATTCCGTGGTCCCAGTTGGAGTCCAGCCGCCTCACCTACGCAGTCAGGATGAAAAAGCGCCATGCAGCTCGCTGACCGCTACTACGCAGACGATTTCAAGCCCGATTTTGGCATCCCGTGGATTGCTAACCCACCCGATGCGGAACTGTTGAGCTGGCCGCATGACAAACTCGCCTCGTATCTAGCATTTCGGGAGCAGCGGAACAAGGAGGCGTTGGAAAACCCCGTCGGTGCAGGCTGGATTCTCCCGTCTTGGCAGACGGTGATGAACAACTGGGGCAAGTATACGAACCACATCATCCTCGGCGGAAATCGCTGCTTACGCGGTGATACGCTAGTGTACGATCCGGTACTAAACATTAGTCGCCGGATCGACAGCATCAAAGGAAAGCACCACGTTTATGCGTGGGACGGCGGCACGCGCATCATAGCAGAGGCTGAAGAGCCGTTTCAAAAGCCTCCTGGTGCGATGCGGGAAGTTTGGCTTTCAACTGGTCAACGATTTGTCGCTTCTCTTGAGCATCGCGTGCTTTTGGCAGACGGTACTTGGCGCTCCGTTGAAGAACTGCGGCTAGGGTCCGCGCTCTTCCATCCTCGCTCCATTTTGGACAACGGCCAGCAAGATCGACTCGGAGATGCTCTGCGTTTGAGCCAAACACGATCAGGTTCTCCAGCCGATTGTCGCTGCGATTGCCATTTATGTGATGAACTACTTCACGAGGCTGAAGGAATCTGCCTAAATGCTTCTCCATTACAAGGCGGTGTTCCCATACGTACTTCTGCTTCCGAAAATACCCGCCGTTGGCTCGCGCAGCTCGCTTTTGATTTACAGCAACGCAAGTTGGGTGCTCTGGGCAGAATACTTTCACGTATCCCAGTCTGGAAAAGATTTTACCGCCTTGCCACTCTGGATGACCTTCGCCGGCACGCGGACCTGTTCGCTGGCATTGAATGCCATGCTTCTTGCAAACCTTGTAAACCAATTTTGGCGTTATGCGACCATCCAGCGTTTGCTGAAGGTGTGAAGCGATCTGTTGCTGTGTCTGGCCTTCAGCAATCCAATCGCGAATCTTCTGAACAGGATACTCAATCGCATTATGGCGTGGCATACGTCACTGGTATTAGATCAGCGGGAATAGAAGTCAAGTGGGATATGACTGTTACCTCCTACGGTAACTACGAGGTAGCAGGCGTAATTCACCACAACTCCTCAAAATCCATGATCGCCAGCCGCCTTTGCGTGTGGGCGGCGGGTACGATCCCCGGTGCGGAGGTCCGCGCCTACCACGTCAACGAGGATCGAAGCATTGAAGACCAGCAGCGGATGGTCTGGGACGCCTTGCCGCTCGGCATCCGCAACCTACCGACCAAGAAAGGGTTGAACCACAGTGTCCAGTACTCGCAGAAGAACGGTTTTACTGATAACATCTGTATCCTGCCTCCTGTTAATGGTTTCCGCCGTGGTGGCAGTATTAAGTTTAGTAACTACCGCAGTTACCAAGCTGATGCACAGGTAGCGGAGGGTTACCGCGCCCACTTGATCTGGTGCGACGAGGAGTGCCCCCAGAAGATGTTTGAAACGCTCCAGTACCGGACGACCGACTACCATGGACGCATCATCCTCACGTTTACTACTCTCACAGGCTGGACACCTCTGGTACAGGACATCCTCGGGAAGACTCGTACCATTGAAAAGCGATTTGCCCCGCTGGTGGGTCGAGACCTACCAGTCGTCCAAGAGTCCCTTTCCCGACCGGGAACTGTTATCTACTATTTCTGGACTGAAGACAACAGCTTCATCGATACCTCCGACTTCCGAAACAAGTTGCTTGGGCGCTCCAAGGATGAAGTCTTGGCCCGTGCATATGGCGTACCTACCAAAAGCATCACTAGCGTCTTTCCTGGCTTCAATAAGGACGTTAATGTCATACCTCACGAAAAGATGCCGTGGCTCAACAACGTGGACTACAATGTCACACGTTACATGGCGCTGGACCCAGCAGGCTCCAAAAACTGGTTCATGCTCTGGGTCGCCATCGACGCCGCCGGCACATGGTGGGTCTACCGAGAGTGGCCCGACTACGACGATTGGGCCTTGCCCGGCAGCGGAGTCGAAGGAAAGCCCGGCCCCGCGCAGAAGGGCAGCAAGAAAGGCATCAACGACTACGTTGAACTCATCAAGCACTGCGAGCAGGGGGAAACGATCTTTGAGCGGTTCATCGACCCGCGTCTCGGGGCGGCGGAAAAGCAGTCAGCCGAAGGCGCCACCACCATCATAAGCGAGTTGGATGACGCCGGCATGGTCTTCCAGCCCGCACCCGGTGTGGAGATCGAGAACGGCATCCAACTTATCAATGGACTCTTGTCCTACGACGAGAAGCGCCCGTTATCGGCGCTGAACGCCCCAAAGCTGTACATCAGCGACCGCTGCCAGAACCTGATCTACTCGTTGCAGGAGTACACGGCCAAGGGCGGTAAGGACGAGGCGACCAAAGACCCAATCGACTGCCTACGTTACCTTTGCGTCTCCAACTGCGAGTTTGTGGACCCCCACGCCTCCGAACAGGTGGACGACCGGACTTGGAGCTATTGATTGCTTGCGCGTCTTTGTGATTGCGCCCATTAGGTGCGCTCATCAAGCCCATGAGTTCCATCGACGGCAACGCCACTTCCGTTCCCCCTGATCCCGGTCTCCAGTTAGCTCCTCCCGAGAACAAGGGGCCGGACTTCAACCTTCTCAAGAAGGCGTTTGAGGACTGTGTGCGTGATAACCAGCCGTTCATCGACCAATGCCGGCTGAACTACGAGACGCGCTACGCGATCTGGAACGGGCAGTCCGCTGACGGCAAGAAGCACGCCCGCGAGGGCAGCAAGGTCAGCCCGACGCCGTGGGATGGTGCGAGTGACCTCCGCGTTTTCCTTGTCGATAACATCATCAACAAGAAGGTCGCCATGGAGTGCATGGCGTTCAAGCGGGCGAACCTGACCGCCGTCCCCGTGGGCGCGGAGGACGGTGCTCGTAGCCAGTTGGTCAGTAACTTCATGCGCTGGCTGATCCAGACGCAGATCCCGGAGGTGGAGCGCGAAGTGGAGATGTGCTCCAACTACATGAACGAGAAGGGCGTGGCCGTCATGGGCCAGTTCTGGGAGAAACGTCGAGAGAAAGTTCTGGTCAACGTCCGTGTGCAGGATTTGCAGCAGCAGTTTCCGAACATCGACATCGTGGCGCTGATCGAGGACAAGAGCGCGGCGGATGACCTGAAGGCGATCTTCCAAGAGCAGTACGGCGCCTCCAAGGACAAGGCCGCCCGTATGCTGCGCGAACTGCGCGACAAGGGTGAGACCAGCGTGCCGATGGACGGTCCCGAGCGTTCGTATCCCGTTATCCGTGCGTTCAATCTGGACGAGCATGTCTTCATCCCGTCGTTCTCGACGGATTTGGAGCGTGCGCCCGGCATCTACCGCGTGGAGTACTTCACCGCCGAGCAACTGCGGGCGATGGTCAACACGGACGGCTGGGACGAGCAATGGGTGGAGGCCGCGATCCAGAAGGTGCGCGGCAAACTGATCAGCATGTCTCCCAGCGAGTACATGCAGCCGATTTCCCGCTCGTTTGTCTACACGCAGCAGCGGTTCACGGATCGCATCGGTGTCGTCTACGCTTATCAGCGGTTGTCCGATGAGGACGGCACGCCGGGCATCTACTGCACGGTGTTCAACCCGATGCTGCCGCCCGACCAGAACCACGATGGTTGCGCGAAGACCGGCCTTCTTGGCTACGCCCACGGTGAGTATCCATTTGTTCTGTACAGGCGCGAGTACTTGAGCCGTAAGCTCCATGATTCCCGTGGTCTGCCCGAGCCGGGCAAGCCGTGGCAGGATCAGATCAAGGCGCACAAGGACTCCCGCATTGACGCCGCCTCACTCGGCATCCTCCCGCCCATCTGCTACCCGCAGGGCCGCCCGCCGGGGCGTTGGGGTCCAGGTGCGATGATTTCCGAGCGGCGTCCGAACGAGTACCACTACGCCGACCGTCCGATACCGGACATGAATACGGACAAGTCCGAGCAACTGCTGGAGACTTCGTTCAAGGAGTACAACGGTTTTGCCAGCCGTGAAGGCGATCCCGCCATCGACCCGATCTACAACCAGTTTGAGGTCGATAAGTTCTTGGGCTGCCTCGCCAAGAGTTTCCGCCAAGTGTGGAAGCTCTACAAGCAGTACGGCATGGATCAGGTCACGTTCCGCGTAATGGGCGTCAAAGACCCCAACTTCCAGCTCTTCAACAAGGGCGACGTGAACGAGGAGTTCGACTTCTACCTCGCGTGGGATGTGCAGTCGCCGGACTTCAAGCGCATGAGCGAGAAGTGGACGGCGATCATCCAAGCCGCGCAGTCCCTCGACCGCGAAGGCGTCATCGACTGGTCCGCCCTTTGCACCGCGTTCGTGTCCACCATCGACCCGAACATTGCCGAGCGCATCATCCGTCCCGCGCAACAAGGCCAGCAGCAGATCGTGCAGGACGAGCAGCAGGATCTGGCGCAGATCTTCGCGGGTATCCCGAAGAACATCAAGCCCGGCACTCCGCCGCAGATCGGCCTCCAAGTCATCCAGCAATACCTGCAACAGCCCGATGTTCAGCAGAGGTTTCAACAGGATCAGCCGTTCCGCGAGCGTCTGGAGGCGAGAGCCAAGCAGTACCAGTTCCAGCTCCAGCAGCAGCAGAACGCTGTCATTGGACGCCTCGGAGCGCAGATGCCAGGGCCGATGTCCGCCACCACTAGCACATGAAGAAACGCCGCGACCCGAATCTGACGTCAGCCGAGAAGTTTGGCCGGCTGCGTCAGGCGATGTTCCGTCTCGTTGGTAACGATGCCTTCCAAGATTTCGTGGAGGAGCTGCGCGAGATGCAGCACTCGACGATGATCGACCTCTGCGCTGACGCCGTGGTGAAGGACGAGCGGATGACGCTCGCCGCCACGGGGGAACTGCGGGCGTACTCGCAGATCATCGGCCTGTACGATGACTTCGTGCAGCAGCAGATGCAGCAGGCGGAAATCGACGCCGAGCAGCGGGCGGGATAAGCGTTGTTACTGCGGCGAGTAGCGCCGCTAATAATTCCTGTTGACAGATGGGTGCGTGAATCGCACCCGTAGCGTCACTTGGCATCCGCTAGGTAGTTCTTGGGACTCAAACCCATGCCCAAAGTTCTTGGGACTTAAACCCATGCCTAACGAAACAGTTGAAACGGCTCCTTCACAGCCCGCTGATGTGGCTCCGGCCACGGAGGCAAAAAATGATGCCCCGAAAAAGAGCAACTTGAGTGTCGCGCAAGCCGCGCAACGCCTCCTCAACATGGAGGCGGAAAACGCGAAGGCCCAACGACAGGCTGAACAAGCTGCTCCGGCGCGGGACCAAGCGCCAAACGATTCAGCCAACCCAGATGAGGCTACCGCCGAGTCTGCCGAGCCAAGCCAGCAGGCGGAAACGCCCGAAGGTGAGGCCGACGTTCCTTCTCAAGACGATTCCACCGAAGACGCCAAGACCGAGAAGAAGATAGAGAAGCGTATCGGGAAAGAGATTGCCAAGCGCAGGGCTTTGGAAGCCCAAGTGGCGGAATTGCAGGCGCAACTGACCCAAAAGGCCAGCCAACCCGAGCAAGCCGCCCAACCTGCACCCACCCAGCCGTTGCCCAGCAATGTGCCGTTGGCGCAGATTGAGGACTTCCAGTCGCTCCAGACCTTGAGAGATCAAGCGAAGGAGGCGAAACGCTTTGCCCAAGAGCAACTTGACCGGGATGACTTTGAGCCTGTCCGCGTGGGTGACACCGTGCTGGGCAGACCCGAACTCAAGGCAATCCTCCGCAACGCGGAGAAGACCCTTGATGATGATATTCCCGCCCGAGCGCAGTTCCTGACGCAGAAGCAGGAGGCACAAAAACTTGCTCATCAGATGTTTCCATATCTGAAGAACAAGGAAACGCCCGAGTACGTCCTCGCCCAGCAAGCATTGTCACAGATGCCCTGGATGCGGAACTTGCCCAATGCCGACTGGATCATCGGGGTGCAGATAGAGGGGTTGAAAGCCCTAGAGGCGAAGCAGAAGGCGAAACCAGAATCCAAGCCAAAGCCCGCCATGAGCAGCAAGCCCCCCGCGAGTCAGTCAGTCGTATCTTCAGCCGGCGGCGATGTTCGTGCTCCAAGCGCGACCAAAGCAGCCAATCAGATCGAAGCTCTTCGGATGCAGTTGTCCAAGAAAGGCGGCGTCACGGCAAATGAAGCAGCAGCGTTTCTTCTGGCCCGTGAAAAAGCTAAACTCAACCGATAACCTTCGTTAGTCATGGCCCTATCAACCACTTACAACGTAGCGGGAGATCGTGAAGATCTTACCGACTTCCTCACCATCCTCGCCCCCGAGGATACTCCGAAGATCTCGACCTTCGCCAAGACCAAGCGCATGACGAATGCGTATCAGGAGTGGCAGGTTGACACCTTGAGCCCCGTCTCGTTCGGCGGCGTGCTCGAAGGTCAGGACGTCCTGGCCTTCTCCAACCAAGCCGTTAATCGCGCTCGTCTGGGCAATTACGTCCAGCAGTTCCGCGAGCAATGGATGGTCTCCCGCCTCCAAGAGGCTTCCGACGTCGCTGGCGTGTCCAGCGAGGTTGCGAACGCCAAGATGAAGGCGATGCGCGAGATCAAGCGCGACATCGAAGCCTGCATCGGCTCCGACAATGATCGCCAGCAAGAGGCTCCTCCGGCGCCTTACAAGCTGCGCGCTCTCGGCAAGTGGATCAGCAACACGCCCGGTTCGGACGTGCCTGCCGCTTTCCGCACCCCCACGGGCAACATCAACAGCACCGCCACCGGTTCGCTGTCGGAGTCTGCCTTCAACGACGTCTTCCAGTCGATCTTCCAACAGGTCGGCGGCCGTCGCTCCTACACCCTGTTCGCTGGTCCGTCGCTCAAGCGTGCGATTTCCAAGTTCCAGCGTTCCGAGGGTTCGTCCGGCACCACGAAGACCTATCAGGTCACGCAGGATGCCTCCGAGCACCAGATCGACCTCGATGTCACGATGTACGTCGGTGACTTCCATACCGTCACCATCGTGCCTGACCTCTTCAACGGTATCCTCGATGGAGCTGATCCGTCGAGCACCAGCGATGTGCAGAAGGCCCGTGGCTACGTTATCGACCCCGAGCTGGTCGGTATCGGCTACATGCTCGGTATCGAGTCCAACGAACTGCCGGACCTCGGCGGTGGTCGCCGTGGGTTCATCCTCGCGGCCCTCACCCTGATGGTGAAGAACCCGCTCGGCCTCGGCAAGTTCGCCGCGACCAGCTAATAGCCAACCACCTAACTAGGAGGAAACTACCATGGCTGATACTGCTGTCACAATCGCCCGCGCCCGTACCTCGCAGCTCTCGCTGCAAGAGCAGGCTCGCGGCTTCTCGCACAAGTTCACCGTCAAGTCGTCCGACGTCGCTCTCGGTACCGGTTCCACCGATACCGTGACGGTTACGCTCGGCGCCCTGCCGTCGAAGTATGTGCTCAACAACGCTCTGGTGAACATCACGACTGCCTTTGCTGGCACGACGGCGTTCTCCATCCAGGTTGGCACCACGACCACGACCAACAGCCTCGTCACCGCGCAATCGGTGCTGACCGCTGGTGTTCTGGCCGGCGTTCCGACGACTGCCACGATCCGCACCGCTACCGCGACTGCGAACCTTGTTGCCGTCTTCACGAACGCTACCGGTGGCAGCCCGTCCGCCCTCACGGCGGGCGAGTTGGACATCTACCTCAACATCGTCGATCTGTCCGATCCGACGAAGCTCGGATAACCGAGATTGCTACTGGGGGCATCCCGAAAGGGCTCTGCCCCCTCCCTCTTTTATGGTGAGCGAAAGCGGCATAGTCACCCAAGTTCCCAAGGAGTTCGTCCGCAAATGGTGGGGCGAGATCGTGAACGGTCTCCCAGACGAAAAGGCCAAGGTCCATGAGGACCAAGCCCGTCTGGCCGCCAAGATGCGCGAACAAGGCTCCGTCCGCATGGATGGGTTGGGGCAGATGGCCGCCCGCATCAACAGTCGCTTGTTCTTCCGGCTACAAGCGCAGCATGGCAATAATGTCCATGAGTGGATGCCGGAGTATTTGAAGGACAACCCGCATCTGTGCGCGGTTGGCTACCGCCCGAAGGTCAACCCCGCCCGGCATGGGCTGACTGGTGGCTGGATGGGTAAGCAGAAAGACGCTTGAGGACGACCCCGTACAGCACGGCTTTGTCGCAGCTTTGCGGCCTGATTGGCGTGCCGACAAGCCGTCTGACGACGGAACTCGCCTCCAGCCTCAACACGCTGTTTAACGCGAATGTACGGCAGGTTTGGGGCGCTGGTAACTGGCCCGACCTGTCCATCTGGGGTGAGGCGCGGTTTGCGGGTAACCTGCTGACGTACCCGAACGATGTGGCCCAGACGTCCAACTGGACGGCTACGAATGTTACGGCTACGGCCAACTCCATCAATAACCCTGCTGATAACCGGGTTACGGCCAGCAAACTGCTGGAAACGGTCACGAACGGGCAGCACAAGGTAGCCCAGACGGTTACTGGCTTCCCGAGCACGGACTACCAAGCGTCGGTGTATGCCCGTCCCAATGGACGTAATTACATCCAGATGGTGGTGAATGACGGCACGACCAGCTTCAGCACGTTCTTTGACGTGCAGGCTGGCACGATTGGCACGCAGGCCAACGTGACGTCCGCCAACATCCAGCAATGCCCGAACGGGTTCTTCCTCTGCACGATCACGTTTACGACCGGCACCGCTTGCACCAGCCTCGCCTACTCCGTGGGTATTTCCACGGATGGCAGCACGGTGTCCTACGCGGGCGACGTGACCAAGGGCGTTTACCTTTGGGGCAACCTGATAGTTCAGCAGACGAATGTGAGCCCCAACCAGTTCATCGTCCCGTACGACCAGACTGGCGAGAAGGTGATTGATGTGTTGTTCCAAGCGTGGATCGACAATCCCGCGATGGTGACCTACCCCCGTCCCCAAGGCTTTGTGGTGACGACCGAGGGGTTCCAGATGATTTCCACGGCTGGTGGCTTCATGGGGACGAATGGCTACGTCTCGTACAACACCAATCCTGCCAACCCGGTCTACCTGTTCTACCGCCGTGCTCCTTACACCTACGCTGGGGACACGTTCAGCGCCACCGCCACCTACGTTGCCGGTCAGTACGTCTACTACACGCGGACCACGGGAGCGCAGGCGGGTACGTCCGATTACTGGAAGTGCTTGAGCGCCACCACGGCGGGCCAAGATCCCGAGGACACTCCGTCCAAGTGGGAACTGCAAGAGCTGCCCGAGGCGCTGTCCGGTATCTTGGTCTGGCAGACCTTCGGGGACTGGCTGACGCAAGATGGACAGATGGAGAAGGCGGCGTCCGCCTACCAGACCGCAGAGTTAAAGAAGCTCAACGAATGGGACCGCATTGAGCGGCAGATGCCCGATAACTTCCAGCTACAAGTGTTTAATCACGTCACGAGTCAGAATCGTTCTTGGTAACCTTTTACTGCCATGGCCTACAATCTAAACAATCTCTTCCCCAAGCCGGCGATCTACCGCAACTCGCCGGTAGCTGACCAGCGACTGACCGTTGACGGCACGGCGGGTGGCGTCCAGTTGTCCGCGTTTGCTGACACGACGAACATGATCGTGCTGGACGTGCAGGACGCCGACGTGATGTGCACGTTCGACGGCTCGGCCCCGACCAGCACCAATGGTCACCGGCTGTACAGCGGCTCGCATTACACTTGGAGCACGGCCACGGCTGCGGCGGCCAAGTTCATCCGCCAAGGCAGCACCAGCGCCGCCATCCAAGCCAGCGAGTTCCAGCTCTGATCCATGACTCCTGGCACGTTCGCCTCCTTCGTCGATATGCTTGGTCGCCGTTTTGCGACCGGGCTCAACGATACCGTCATTTACGATTCCAATGAGCCGGTGCAGCCGGACGGGTATCTGGTGACGGCTACGGGCGACCGCTTCCAAACGTCTGCTGGTGACCTGATCGTGTACGTCCAAACTCCTTAACGCCCTACTTCCATGGCTG
>JACCDG011072132.1_pt1 | contig 12438 bp, 26 predicted proteins | sample 7442471 | NCBI WGS metagenome assembly JACCDG01 (sample SAMN15323444, study PRJNA562643) | freshwater metagenome | isolation source: river surface water | place: USA:Blue River Watershed | collected 2017-08-17 | reverse complement strand
TCGCTGCTTCGTCAGGCGGCGATGACCGCCATCTCGGCGGCCTCCCTCGATGCGATTGCCGGCATCGTCGCGACGGCCAAGGCCGAGATGGACGCGGTCGCGTGAGCGACTTCAGGAGGGGGACAACGTGAGGATGACCGACGCGCTGAGGCACGAATACGAATCTCTATGGTCGTCCATGGTGGTTCGTGAAGAGTGGAGCGGTCGTGTTACTGGCGCTGCGAATAAGATCATCGCGGGCCGCGAGCGATATGCTCTTGTCGAGGATGAAACCGGCGTGCCGTGGTGGGTGGTCGGGATCATCCATCACCTAGAGGCTGGCTGTAATTTCACGCGCCACCTCCACAACGGCGACCCGCTGACCGACAGGACAGTGCAGGTGCCGCGCGGCCTTCCGCTGAAGGGCAAGCCTCCGTTCACCTGGGAGGAGAGCGCTGCCGACGCTCTCCGCTTCGACAAGCTCGACTTGATAGAAGCGTGGGACGTTTCCGATCTCGCCGCCGCGCTCGAGCGCTATAACGGGCTCGGCTATCGCCAGGGCGGACGCACCGTCAGCCCGTACCTGTGGAGCGGAACGAACCACTACACGCGGGGGAAGTTCACCGCAGACGGCATTTACTCGGCCGCCGCAATCTCGCAGCAGCCGGGTGCGATGCCGATCGCGGCAGAGTTGGCGCGTCTCGACCGCAGCGTCATCCTGCACGCTCAGAAGCCAGACCCCGCCGCCGAGCATCAGCGCACGCCAGGACCGCCGAGCAGCATGGCCGGGACGACGGAAGGGCCGGCGGCCGTCACCGTCGGCGGCGTCGGCGGCTGGCAGGTCTCGACGGAGGTGAGCGGCGCATTCGGCAAGGTTGCTCAGAGCGGGAAGCCATTCGCGGTGGGCGATCTCCTCCTCCATATCGCGGCTTCTCCGACGTTCTGGGTCGGCGCCGTGACCGTACTCGGTGCCGCCTATTGGTGGCTTCGCCGCGCAGCCAAGCTCCGCCAAGGGGGTTGACCATGTTCGCAATCCCGTCCTTTCTCCTCTCCGGAGCATGGTGGCTTGCCAAGGCTGCCGGGATAAAAACCGCAGCCGGGCGGTTCTTCAACAAAGAAGCCGCAACGGCTATTGCCGTGATCGTCGGCGTCGTCGCTTTGCTCATCCTGCTCGTCTGGGGCGTTCACACGATCAGGTCGCAAGAGAGGGCCGCGGCCGACGGAGAATGGAAGTCAAAGCTGGCCGATGCCTATAGGCAGGCGACTGAAGCCAGAGCGGCAATGCACGCGGCGTCGGAAGCCGCAGCGGCAAAGGCGCGGGCTGCCGCTGCGGAAGACCTCGAAGCCGCAAGACAACGCGTTGGAGACTTGGAGCGTGCCCTTTCCAAGAGAACAGACAAGGCGATCGTCTACCCGAGAGACATCGCGCGGGAGCTCAACAAATGACACGCGCTCTGATCCTGAGCGTTGCGGTTGCGTTCGTCGGGTGCAGCAAGGAGCCTCCTGAGATCAAGCTCGTCGCGGCCCCGCCGGAGCCGCCTCGCTATGCAGCCGAATGCGTTTCGAAGGACAAGCCGTTCCCGACACTGCCGGACCGTGACATCTCGCTCGACGAGGCTGCTCGCGATCGGCGTCTCGCCAAGGATCGGTACGGCGAGTTGCTGGACAAGCGCGTCGTCTGCCGGGACTCTCTCCTGGCTCAGGCGAAGAAGTGATGACGAGTCCAGAAAGGTGATTTGAGGCCATGCCTGATGGAACATCCGCGAAGCTCCTGGCCGTGGCTTCAACACTCGCCGGCGCCGGAGCACTCCAACCACTTGGAAGGACGCATCGTCCGCATCGAGATGAAACAGGAGGATCACGCCGAGGCGCTGGATCGCCACGCAACCCGCATGACGTGGCACGAGCGGGCCTTGCAAGCTCTGGCGCTGGCGCTGTGGTTCGTGGTGCAGGGATCGGCACACGGGAAGATCCCGGACCTGGCCGACCTTCTGCTCACCGTGCTGCGGGGGGCGAAGTGAGGTGGCGTGTTCTGTGGCTGCTGATGGTGGCCGGCGGGCTCGCGCTCGCCGCCCATCTCGGCTGGCAGATCGTCATGCGGTGGTGACGATCGCCGCCCTCCGGATGGCGTTGCGGCTGGTGATCATCTTGAACCCGTTTTCGAACTCGACGCGGCACGAGTTCATCGTTCCCCGTGCCGTCACGCGGCACCTCTGGCCTTTGCGCCCGTGGCGATCCCACCTGTAGATGTAGACCGTCATCTTCTCACCGCTGATTTGCCGATGATCTTCACGCGCGTCTCAGCGCGAATATTAGACCAGCCGTCAGCGGTATTCTCAACTGTTCCTTTACCTTCAACAATTTCAACTTTACCAGAAATCAGGTACGCTCCTGGCTCAAGGACAATTGAGCCGTCTTCAACAACCTTCTTCGGTTGAGATTGCGGAAGCTCAACTTCATTCCACCCGGTCATGGCATACCTCAATCGATCATTCGCGAAAACAAACCGCCGATCATCCACCCGGCCCACATCGCGAAAGCGTATCCCCACCCTTTGAGCGACACCGAATGGTCGACGACAGTCGCCAACAACTGCACTGCGATCGACAGTACCAGCATAGTCCTCTTCTCACCACCCAATCATGCCGTATAGGTCAAGTCCTCGACGCACCGCAGGCTTTCGCTGCCGTCGCGCAGCTTCTCCTTGACCCTCTCCTGGAAGGCCTCTATTGGGGCGACGGAAAATCCGTATTCGTCTACAGTCACAACGATTTCGGCACCGTTGTACTCGTCAATGCGACAGCGAAAGCCAACTTCCGCCACTTTCAGCGAGGCTAAGCACCCGTTAGCCTCAACACCAAGTTCCTCGACAACGGCGACGAGTGCCTGATCATCACGGGGTATATCACGATCTTCGAACACGAGCTTTGAATTAAGCTCAATGCTCGCGTTGCGTTGGTCATCCGTGGCGCCACTCCAATCGGCGTCCGACAGTACCCCTACGCGCTCCTCTGGTGGCACTGTCCACCATTTGGTGCCGTGTCGGGTATCCTCTGGATAGAGTGTAATGCCCTTAAGCCCACACTCCCCACCCGGTGCCACCGTCGAGAGACCTTGGTATGTACCGAGACGGTCGATTATTGTTCCACACAATATCCAGGTTCCGCTTCATCGCACTCATGTTGCCTTCATCCTCCCGTCCGCCATTTCCTTGACACTTGGAACACTCGTGCCGGACGGGACAAAGCCTGTTCCGTTGCATCTGGCGCATGGGCGGCGCCACCAATCTGACATCGGGCTTTCACGCCACCACCCAGCTACGTTGGCCGCAGGGTGGGTGATCTTCCGCCGCTCCTGCCCCATCCCGTCGCAAGACGTGCAAATCAGCTCCATATCTTCAGTGATCATGGCCTCTGCCTCCTCCCGTCCGCTCTTGCCGCTGCCGTCTGATGGTCCGGGTGGTGATGCCCGTAGACCTCGCGGAGGATAGCCTCCGTCATCCCGAGATACCCTGCCGCTTCCCACGTCGGCACGCCAGACTGCATTTGCCACGTCGCCGCCGTGTGGCGGAGCGTGTGCGGCACCACGTCGGCGCCGAGCCCGGCCGCAGCGCAGACGCTCCGCCAGCTTCGCCGGAGCTTCCCGACCCGCTTCCGCTGCCAGTGCACGACGTGGACTATGCCGGCGGCGATGTCCGCGTCCCGCCACCGCTGCATGTGAGGGATGAGACGGTCATGAAGCTTGGAACTCGGCCGGCGCTTGGTCGTCCCATCGACCTCCGAAGATCCCCGCCGGTAGAGGACGCCACGCTCGACGTCGACCCATCCGCCCGCCGTCTGCGGCATCCACGACAGGGACAGCAGCGCTTGCGAGCGCGTCCCGGTGTAGACGCCGATGAGGATGTACCGGGCGATGTGGTCAAGCCCCAGTCGGCGGGCCGAGCGCAGCATCGCCGCGACCTCCAATCTTGTCAGCCAGCGCTGGCGCGGCGCCGAGGCCGGCGGGATCGTCACCGGCGGGACGGAGTTCAACGGCCCGTGCTCGCGATGGTAGTAGTTGATGGCCGCGCGAAGCGTCTTCAGATCGTGCCGCGCCGTCGCGATCGAGACCGCCGCCGTCCTCCACTCTACATAGTCGCGGCAGGTCTGGCCGCGGATGTCCGACAACTTCTTGCCGGCGAACCACTCGAGGATCGGCGCTGCCGTGACCGCGATGAAGTCGGGCCGCGCAACGGTCGGCGCGTGCTCTCTGAGATAGACGGTCATCACGTCTGCGACGTGGAGGTCCGCGAGCTCGCGGGAAGACGGTGGACTGTAGCTCCTGGCGAGGTGTCGCGAGAGGGCTTCTTGAGCTGCCTCAAGCTCTCCTGCGCCGCAGCCTGTCGGATGCTGGCGTCCGCCGTCGAGGATGAGCCATGTCGCGGCGTGGCCGGCTCTCGCTTTGCGGAGCCAGAGCCTTGCCGGCTTTCTTGGTCGTGACATGCCGCCCGCCCCCGGTTGGCCTCGATCATGGAGACGACTGCCTCCTCGGTCACAAGGTATCGCCCGCCGATGAAGCTGGCTTCAAGCCTTCCGGAGCGGATTTCCTCCGATAGCGTGCGGCGAGAGACGCGGCCGTGAAGCAGCGTCGCAGAGGCCTCGGCCAGCGTGTACAGGCGGGGGACGGTCATCGTGCGGATTTCCGGTTCGCCGTTTGTCGCGGGCGTCTCACCCATGCCTTGAGATCGGCAAACCTCAAGACCCATGCGGCGTTCTCGACCTTCTGGGCCGCCCTGTGATGGCCGTCCTTCCTAAGCTCTGCAGAGTCGAACATGAGAAGTTGGTATGTGCTGCAAGCCGTATAAGCGTCACGCGAAGCGGCTCGACGCTCTGCGTCGATCGACGACACGACGCTCGAAGGAGGACGATTCTTGTGCCTCACTTTGTAGGTCATGGTCATGACTGGATGACCTGCGACCGGGCGATCTCGTGCAGCACGATCGCATATGCCGCGAGATCAGCCGCCGTCTGCTGAGACCAGCCGACGTGCATCTCGCCCGTCTCTCTGTCGGTCCAGAGGATGACGGCATCTTCCATTCTTGCCATCAGCTCGACGGCCTCCGATACGAGGACGATCGGAGTGCGGTCGGAACTCGGATGCTGTACGATCTTCATCGCCGTTCAACGCTCCCATCCATGCGCTTGCGCCAGCCGCTGCCCCGGCTTCCCATCATCGGCCGGGCCGACCGGCGTATCCCTCGCCCGCGCTCGCCGATCCGCTTTCCCTTCGCGATCTCCGACGTATCCCGCCGGCTCTTGTCGTGATGGCAGCGCGGGCAGATCGGCCAGACGTTGGCCCCGCTGTCGTCGCCGCCCTCGGCGTGCCGGCGGATGTGGTCCGCCTCCCATCCGCTGGTATGGACGGCCATCACCAGCTTGCAGACGTGGCAGTCCAGAACCTCGCGGCCGAGGTGATCGGTTCGGCGATGAGTTTCGAGGCAGTTGCGGCGGGCGGCGGTGCTGTTGCGCTTCATGCCGCCCTCGCCTCTTTCACCAACTGCTCGGCCGTCACGCCGATAACATCGCAGATGATCGCCGCGACCCTGTCCTGTACCTCGCGGAACTCGGTCTTCTTGCACTTGCCCTTCGCGATCGACTTCGGCCCGCTGATCCTGAGACCGCCGGCAATCGCCTCCATCCTCAGATAGGTCTGAGGCGAGAGGATCTGACGAGCTGCCTTGACCCCTTCGAGCGTCATCGCGTCGGCGCCCACGATATCGACGCTCTCCGTATGCCCGGCCTCGACGTAGAGCCAGGATCGCAAATGCTGCTCCGAGATCGGCCGGAACCGGTGATCGTGAGGCCAGTTCTCGTAGGCCTTTCGGATCAGGGCAAAGTGAAAGCGATGCTCCTCATTGGAGCGGCTGCAGTGCGGGCAGCTCATCACGGACCCCAATTCACGCGACACACCTTCAGTTTCCTGCACCAGAATTCCCAGTCCCCCCGTCTGATCTTGAAAGAGGAGCTGTCCTTTCCTTGGCCGATCGGCCGGACCAGAACTTGTACGGCCGACGTGCTTTCGATGAGATACAGTCGCTTTGGTTCTTGCGAACGGACGAAGATTCCCTTGCGAGGCGCAGGAACGTCTCTCGCAAAACGTCCCTCGGCGTGCTGCTTCGAATACCGCTCGGTAGCGACACCCATAGATCCTCCCATCCAAGTCCGTTTCTCATAGCTGCAACGCACGCTGACTCGATAAGCGTCATGAGTGTCACGCAGCCTTGTCGCGATACATTTTAGTCAGCTCGGCAACAGCCGCGTCGATCTCGCGAATGAACGCGCGGACCTCCGTGGCGATCTCTGAAATCTTCTCGTCGTTCCTCTCCATCCGCCTGACGAACAGCCTCATTTCTTCTGGCATGCGCGGGTCATAGCTGGTGAAGTCGCACCACTTCCGTCCCGTGCATGCCATCTGCCATTGCATCTGCAGAACGTACTTGCCTGGGATTGTTCCGCCGAGAAGCGTCTCGATGTGCGTCGCCGTGTTGGGGCACTTAAGCTCGAGCAGGCCGATATCCCCGATCAGCCCGTCAGGGCTCGCGCCGCTCATGGCAATTTCTGGGTGCGTGACGAAATCGACGAGATCGACGTTCGTGCTGCGATAGAACGCATAGGCGGCGCGAGCCTCTGCCTCCTTCTCCTTGCCCCACTCCATCGCTGCATTCGTGTATCCGTCGGCCACAAGGCCGGTCAGGCGCTCGGCGATCAGTTGGGCTTGGTAGTTTGCTCTCGACGCTCCCCAGCCTGTCTTTGTCTTGGCCATCATGTCGGCGATGCGGGAGGCCGTGACCTTTCCGCAGCGCATCGCGTGCCATTCCGGAGAGCCCTGCTCGACCATGGGTTATTTCCTCTTCGATGAAATGGCGGTCTTGGCGCGCTCATAGTCAGCGGCCTTGAGTGAGGACAGTCCGGGGATCTTGAAGTAGGCGCAGAAGCGCTGTTCGTCGGACTCCGTCGCGATCAGAAGGTCGCGAATCTCGATCTGCTGATCCTCGCTGATCGTCTCCACCGGCGGCGCGCCGTCAGTGTCCCTGTCGTCGTGCCCGACGAGATTGAGAAGCGCGAACGACGTGTAGCGCTTGCCGTAGGAGATCGACGATCCCCAGCCCTGGGCGTTGTTCTTTCCCCCGCTTGCGTCGCAGCCGAGCGCCATTTGCGCCCTCTCGCTGTGGCCGTCGCGGTGAGACAGAACGCCGGTCACGCTTACGCGGTCGGCGGATGGCTGCTCGGTCTGGAACGTGAGCAGAAGTCCATACTTCGCGAGGACCGGCTCGATCTGCTGGCAGACCTCTTCCCACTTGGCATATCGGAAAGCCGAAATCTTCTCACCGGTCTTCTTGTCCTCGTAGCTGGCCATCCCCGTCTTGACGACCTTCGGAAGGTCGGCCTTGGCCGACATGAGAGCTTCGATGTAGGCCGATCTCGCGCTTCGCGCGGCGGCCTGTTCGTAGAGTGCGAACATCCGCTCCATTCGTTCGATGCTCTGCGTCGGGTCTGACGCGGCGCGGTCGAGCATGCCGAGAAGAACGGCGGTTTCTGATGCCGGCGCGGAAGGGAGCTTGATACTCTGCAACCTGATCACGCGGCGCTCTGTCTCATCCGCCGCAACAGACGGCGGGATCGCGGTGGCCTGATCGGTCAAGACACGCTCCCCTGAATTGAGAGTATGGTGTCCTTCAGAACATCCATTGCCCCGGCCTCGCCGAGACGGCCGATCGCCCTGCGGCAGGCGATCTCGAATTCATGACGGAATGCGGCCATCGCGTAGCCGTTGATATCTGCTCCCTCGAGATAGTCGCGAATAGTCTCGTGAGAATTGCCCAGTCTGACCCGATGCACCCGCATCGGGAAATCGATCACGTCGGCCATGGTTTCCTCTTGCCTCCCGTCCCGGCGGTGGGAGCCCTCACACCCACCGCCGGGACTTCCCCACCCCGCTGCCGAACTAGAGAACCTGCCACTGGCTATAGGCGCGGTCAGACATCTCCTCGCGCCGAGACCGTGCTTGGCACTCCTCCTGCCAAGCCTCGTCGATGCGTTGCGCGAAGTTTTTCATGATCGACGCCTCGATCTGCTTGAACAGATCGCTCCGCGTATCGAGCCCGATGCGCTTCCCCCCGACCGCGAGATCAAGCTCGATGCGGTCGATGTAAGGCCTCTCGTCGTACTCGAAGACGGCGATAAACGTCCCCGTGAAGCCGCCCGCGATGTGGGTTCCTCCGGGAAGCACAAGCCCGATCTCGTCGGAGACCTCGATGTCGAAGGTGCGCTCTGTCATGACCCAACCCCTTTGCTTGGTCAGCGGCACCGGCCTGTCGATGGTGGCCTCGGGAGGAGTCCGACCGGCGCCGCTGATGGGGGTGACTATGATGCTAAATCTAGCATCGGTCAAGCGCAAAATGCGAAATTTAGCACACCATTGATGTGGATGAACTTTCTTCGGTGTGAGAGAGCGCAGGGGGGGCTCAGGTAGTGTATCACTTTGAAATTTGACGCTGTTGACAGGGGTGCCGGCTGGCCCCATCTCCGTGCTATGCTTAGCGCAAAGCAACGGAGGTGCTGATGCCATACTACAACCTGACGGTAAGCGAGAAGACCCTGTCGGCAGCTGCAGCGAACCGTTCTGCTGCCCTGCTACACTTTGAGCAGGAGATCGGCAAGAAGCTGACGCTTGAGGACCAGGGTGGGGTTCCCGAACACCTGATGGACGAATGGACGGAGAGTCCCCACTGGGTTCATCCAACCATACCCGTGTGGGAGAAGCGCGATGCCTAAAGGCCCCAAGGGACAGAAGCGCCCTGCCGACGTGATCGGCAACGCCGTCAAGGTGATGAAGATCGCTACGGGTGAGGAGTGCGAGGAGTTGACGGAAGACGGCAAGGATAAGGCCGCGCAGTCCCTGGGGCGGCGCGGCGGAAGGGCTAGGGCCGAAAGAACGACGCCTGTGCGTATTGAGGCACTTCTAGACATCAGCAAGGCCAGCAAGGCGCTTGCTGATTACAAACTTCGCGGTGGTGTCACGCTGGAACAACTCAAGAAACAGCTTGGTCTAGACAAAAAATAGACGTGATCAGACAGGGCGACTTCACGGGGAATGGGGGAATAATTGGGAAGGTTGCACCAAGTAGTCTTGGCCAACTCAGCAAGAAAAGAGTTGGCCAAGCTTCCGCGCGGCGCTCAATTGAGGATCGTCGAGGCACTCGACGGCCTTCAAGCGAACCCCAGGCCCCACGGTGCGTCGCGGCCATGAAGAAGCCCGTCGACGGCGCCGGGGACGTGTGGACGTGGACGGCGCTCGACGCGGACACCAAGCTCGTCGTTCAGTGGTACGTCGGAGATCGCGACGGCGAGACGGCCAAGCTGTTCATCGGCGATCTGGCGTTGCGCCTTGCCGGCCGCGTGCAGCTCACCAGCGACGGCCACCGGCCCTACCTTGAAGCTGTGGAAGGCGCGTTCGGCGCCGATATTGACTACGCCATGTTGCAGAAGATTTACGGCGCGGCGCCCGAGGGACAGAAGCGCTACAGCCCCGCCGAGTGCATTGGCTGTCAGAAGAAGGTGATCGAGGGCAAGCCGGACCCGGCGCACATCTCGACGAGCTACGTCGAGCGCTCGAACCTCACGCTGCGGATGCACAACCGCCGCTTCACGCGGCTGACCAACGCCTTCTCGAAGAAGTTCGAGAGCCACGTCCACATGGTTGCGCTCTATACCGTCTGGTATAATTGGGTCCGCATCCACAAGACGATGCGCACCTCTCCGGCAATGGCTGCTGGCCTCACGTCATCGCTGATGACGATGGAAGACGTCGTTGGGCTGATCGACGCGATTGCGCCGAAGCCTGGCCGGCCGAAGACCTACAAGAAGCGTCATGCTGTGGAGTAGTGGCCATCGGTTGCCGATACGTGTTTTATCTTGAGGTGATTCACGTATTGTTCCGGGCATGGAGGTGCCTATGCCTGATCACACCTACAAGCTCAATGGCGGCTTCAAGCCGACGACCAAAAGAACCGCTGACCTGGACGGGCCGGACTTCTACCCAACGCCTGCGTGGGCTACCTACGCTCTCATCGACTCAGAGAAGTTTTCAGGCGACGTGTGGGAGAGTGCGTGCGGTGATGGCGCCATGTCCGTCGTCTTGGGTCAGGCCACGAAAACTGTCATCAGCTCCGATCTATATGATAGAGGCTTCGGAGACCACGGGATAGACTTCATCGGTTCGAACCGCGTTGCCGACAACATCATCACCAACCCACCCTACAACAGCGCTGAAGCATTTATACGAACCGGCGCACAGCAGGCACGTCGCAAGTTCGCATTGCTCCTCCGCCTCGCGTTCCTGGAGGGCGCAAACCGCTCAAATACGATTTTTTCTCGCATACCACCCGCTCGCGTATGGGTGTTCAGTGAGCGCATCACCTTCTATCCGAAAGGTGCACGCATCCAAGGTTCTGGAACTACAGCTTACGCATGGTACGTATGGGACAAAGACTCGAGCGGAACTGAGTTGAAGTGGTTCAAGCCAGGGTACAAGGCCCGCTACTCAGTCGGCACCTGAGTAAGGAACATTCGGCCAGCATCCGTGATCCGGATGCCATCGCCAGTATACTCAGCATAGCCCTTACGGAACATGCTTGTACTGCTCTCACGGTGTGACACCAAGTTGCGCACCTTCTGAGAAAAGTGAGTGTCCTGCCTCCCATCCAGTATCTCTGCGTCCTTTCCGTCCGGCTCAAACTCTGCTTCCAACGCATCGATAAGCTGGGATGTTGAGATAGAACCACCACGAGCAACAGCCGCCCTAAGTGCTGGTACAACAAGGTCACGTTCATTGATACGCCCAGCCATGCGAACCTCCACAAAACATTTCGCTGCACTGTAGGAGGACCGGTGCAAAATTTCAAACTGAGACACCACCGGGGCTCAGCCCCTCTTGACCAGCCGAATCGGGGCGGCCCACGCGATTTTGACGGGGTCCAGATCAGAGACGGTTGGGTTTATGGACCTCAACTTGAAGTGCCCGGCCGAGGCGCTTCTGGCGAGAAACCGAACGATGCGCTCGCCCTTGGTCGTCTCGATGATGCACTCGACGCCGATCAGGTTGTCGAGGTGCCGGCCGACCTGGCGCGGACCGATCAGGACGTCACCGTGTTGATGGCGCGGTTGAAGCGCGTCGCCGACGACGAGGATTCCGACGGGCTCTCCTCCCTCAATGCGGAGATCGATCGCCTCGTGATTTCCAGCGACCCATGGGCCACTGCCGTCAACATGGCCTATAATATCCACGACCTGCCTCGGCTGTTCGCGACCGTCGTAAAGCTCGGAAAGGGTTAATCCTAGAGCCTCGGCTATGGCTTTGAGGTTGTCAACTCCCGGCTGATGCGGGCCGCGCAAAAGCTGGCTGACCGCCGTCGCGCCGAGTCCGGCGCGCAACGACACGGTCTTCATGTCGAGACCACGGTCGGCGATGATCTGGCGCAGCCGCGCCTTCCACGGGGCTTCCATCGCACTGCATCATGTCGAATCGTTTGGGGTGTGGAAGTGTGAAATTTGCGCTTGCACGATGCTATATCTAGCACTATGGTCACTTGCATGAGCAGCACGAAGAAGCTTCTTGCCGATATCGAGGCGTTCCTGGCGAAGACGGGGATGTCGGAGACCGAGTTTAACAGAACTGCGGCCCCCGACCACCATTTCATCAGGCGCTTGAGGTCTGGGAAGAGCTGCACGTTGGCGACGGCCGACTCCGTCCGCCTGTTCATGGCGACCTACAAGGCGAGGGCGCGCATGAAGCGCCGCACCGGCCCTTTGGGCAGTAGCGCCGCAGCCTGATTTCCCCTGCGTACCGGGTAGTACCGACCACCATCATGCCCAACTTCCGGGCGGGCATCTCCTTTGCTCGCCCGGCTTTTTCAACGATTCCAGCCGGGGGGCTGACATGACATGGAACGAACCTCGCGTCGCGCTTGTCCGCAAGCTCTGGGCTGACGGCCTCAGCGCCAGCCACATCGCCAACCGTCTCGGCGGCACCACTCGCAATGCTGTCATCGGCAAGATTCACCGTCTCGGCCTGTCCGGGAGGGCCAAGCGCCGCGCCGCTGATCGCCCGGCGACCCCAAAGCGCAGCCGCGAGCGCCGCAAGCCGCACCCTCGCATGGAGAGCCTGCGCCACATCCTCGGCCCCTCTCACGAGCCCCGCGCCGAGCCCGACACACCCGCATCGGCTGCTGTCGGCGCCAAGCGCGTGACGATCGCCGACCTCGAGCCCTGCCACTGCAAATGGCCGCTCTGGGGGACCGACGACGACCCCCGCACCTACTGCGGCCAGGATCGAGCGGACGGCCTGCCGTACTGCGCCGCTCACGCGCGCATCGCGTTCCGGATGCCGTCCGCTCCGCAGACAGTTCGCGAGCTTTACGCC
>JACCDG010542033.1_pt1 | contig 12438 bp, 12 predicted proteins | sample 7442471 | NCBI WGS metagenome assembly JACCDG01 (sample SAMN15323444, study PRJNA562643) | freshwater metagenome | isolation source: river surface water | place: USA:Blue River Watershed | collected 2017-08-17 | reverse complement strand
GGCTAGTGGGCTAGTGGGCTAGTGGGCTAGTGGGACTAGTGGGACTAGTGGGACTAGTGGGACTAGTGGGACTAGTGGGACTAGTGGGACTAGTGGGACTAGTGGGACTAGTGGGACTGTTACCCAACTTGGCGAGACACTTGCAGTCATCATCTATTCTAACAAAGGAAAAAGATGAAACAGAGTCGAGAATCGCGAGGGGTTTTGGTGCGAATTGGGAGTCGGCGAAGATTTGTTGTGCCTAAGTGCTTTCCAATCTCGGACTGGTATTCGGTCGAGTTGACCGAAAATGGAGAGTTGATACTTAAGCCACGCATCATAGTTGATCCTCAGAAATCCCTAGATCAGTTGGACATCAAAGGTTTCTTTTCAGAAGGCAAATGCCAAGCTCAGGGACAACAAGATCCTTGGCGAAATATGCTCTTGGAGAGCATGGAGTGGGAACGTCTGTTGAGCACGATGTCTCCCGGCGAAGCTGCTATGGAAATGGCCAAATTCAAGTTACCGAGCTAATTGAAGCAGCTCGGCCGCGTTGTCGAGGCTCTTTTTAGTTAGCTCTGGACCACCCAACATGCGCGCCAGTTCTTCTTTGCGTTCACGGGGGCTGAGTTCAACTACTTCCGTGACGGTTCGTTTGCCCACGTTCGCCTTGCGTACAACTAGATGATGGTCGCCGAACGATGCGACTTGCGGAAGATGGGTAATACAAATGACCTGGTTGTACGCGGCCACTGATTTTAGTTTCTTCCCAACCTGGAATGCGGTTTGCCCACCGATTCCGGCGTCAATTTCATCAAAAAGATAAACGCCAATACCGCCCCGGTCGGCGATCACTCTACGTATGGCAAGCATGAGGCGGGAGAGTTCGCCGCCCGACGCGATTTTACCAAGCGGGCGCGCAGGCTCACCCCGATTAGTTTGTACGACAAATTGAATGGCGTCGGCTCCAATGGCCGTCCAATCGGCCGGGTTGTCTCGGGCTGTAAGCTCGATCATGAATCGAGCCTCGCTCATCTTGAGGTCCTTGAGTTCGCTCGTAACGGACACGGCAAGGAGGTCGGCGACTTTTTTGCGTGCGGAGGAGAGTTTGCGTGCTGCTTTGGTAAGGTCTTCATAGGCGAGTGTCAGGGAAGCGTCGATCTGCTCGAGTCTTGCTTCAGTCTGGCCAAGTCCTACAGCCTCGGCTTCAAGTCGGCCTAGAGTCGCCAGCATCTCATCTACCGTCGATCCGTACTTGCGTCTCAAGTCAGCAAGCATCGCCAATCGCTCCTGTACCGCTTCAAGGCGCTCAGGGTCTAGATCCACGGAGCCAAGATATCGATTTAGGGCGAGACTGCCCTCTTCTGCCTCGGCGACTGCGCGTTCAATCGTCTCACGAATCGGATTGGCTCTGTCGTCCAACTGGCAAAGGTACTTGAGCTTGGCATGCACTGCGCGCATGCCATTCAAAACTCCATCTTCATCCGTTTCGAGTGCGGTGCGTGCACTATCGGCTGTCTGTACTCGTGTTTCAGAGGATTGAAGGAGTTGCTTCTCTTGGTAGAGCGACTCGTCCTCGCCTACTTTCAAATCGGCGGTTTGCAACTCTTCAATTTGAAACTTGAGAAAGTCGGATCGGCGAATTCGTTCGGACTCGGCTTGTCTCAAGTCATTACGCTCCTTCTCGAGAGCGCGCGTGGATCCGAATGAACTCGCGAATGTTTTTGACTGATCAGTCAAACCGCCGTAGCGGTCGAGCAAATCTAACTGAGTAATGGGTCGAATCAAAGATTGATGCTCATGCTGGCCGCAGAGATCGACGAGGCCGTCGCATAGAATTTGGAGAATACTGAGGGTCGCGAGCTCGCCATTGACATAGATTCGATGCTTGCCCGCGCGATGAACTACCCGTTTGATGAGGAGGTCATCAGATCTGGATTCAAATCCATGGGCTTCTAGTCGGTCCCGAATCCACGGGATGTCGCCAATATTAAAAAGTCCTTCGACAGTCGCTTCGTCGCATCCAGAGCGAACGAGCTCCGCGGAGGCACGGCTACCAAGCAGCAATGAGATGGCTTCGATCACAATCGATTTGCCTGCGCCCGTTTCACCCGAAAGGATGTTCAATCCGGGTTTGAAAGGGATCTCCGCCGAATCAATTACCGCAATGTTTTTAATTTTGAGGGTCTCTAGCATGGCCGGGCCCTCTAAAGGTGGGCGCTAGTCGCGCATTCCGAACTTGAGCTTCTCACGCAGAAGTCCAAAATAGTCACGGGTCGGCGAGGAAATCAACCGGAGTGAGTGCTTTTTGAAACGACGAATCGTCACGATGTCATCTTCCTTCATATCAACGGCATCTTGGCCATCTAAGGTCAAAAGAACGTGTCCGGGGCGTTGCTTCAAACAAATTTTTATTTCGGAGTTGTCCGAAATTACAAGTGGGCGCTGCGTTAGGCTGTGCGGGCAGATTGGTGTCATGACAAGTGCTGGCAGAGTAGGAGAAATAATTGGCCCACCTGCAGCAAGCGAGTAAGCGGTGGATCCGGTAGGGGTGCCGACGATGATTCCGTCGGCTCTAACACTGTGCACCCAGACTCCATTGACTGAAATATCGAGACCGATAATACGAGCAATCGCGCCTTTGGAAATCACCGCGTCGTTGACCACAGGGCCTTGAAACGCAATTCTTCCCTGACGAGTGAGAGTTACTTCGAGAAGTGCTCGCTCGCTTATGAGGGCAGGTTTACCCATCATGATGTCGGTCAAAGCCTCAATCGCTTCACCCCGCTTGATTTCAGTAAGAAATCCAAGCTGTCCCATGTTGACGCCCATTACCGGAACACTGCGTTCGCGCATCAGGCGCGCAATACTGAGATAGGTCCCATCGCCACCCAGCACTACGATTAAGTCGCATTCAGACACAAGTTTGGCTTTTCGAACGACTTTAACTCGGGTTCTTTGCGAGGGCTTGAGTTCAGCCTTAAAGCCCTGAATGACGCCGGGGCTTTCATCGGCAAATACGGGAAAAAGGCCGTGAGTTAAGACCAGTGCTGCGAGATCTGTAGCAAGGGCCGCGGCCTCTGGATGTTTGTGCTTGATGATAAAGCCGATTCGCTTTTTTTTGAGGGGGATGAGTTTCATAAAGGTGCTCTGAAATAATAAGGCATCGCAAGGGCTCTTGTCACCGGTACAATTGCTGCTATGACAACTCGGGTTGGCAACAGAAGATCTTTTTGAGTTTTCGGATCGGGAGTCGCGCGATGGGGGCAATGGGCCTTCTTCCGCTCCATTGGCTCATCGGATGAGGCCTCGTTCCTTGGACGAGTTCTCGGGACAGGAACGGGTCCTGGGTCCGGGTAAGCCCCTGAGGCAATGGATTGAGACGGACCGAGTGCCTTCGTTGGTTCTTTGGGGGCCCCCAGGATGCGGCAAGACGACTCTGGCTCAGATCATTGCTCAGCAGACTCGAACTCATTTTGATTCGCTGAGCGCTGTTCTGTCCGGCGTTAAAGATATCAAAGAGGCGGTTGAGCGCGCGCGCGAAGTTTGGCGCATGAGCAAACGTAAGACCATTCTCTTTGTCGACGAAATCCATCGCTTTAATAAAGCCCAGCAAGACGCGCTTCTGCCTCACGTCGAAAATGGCACGGTAACTTTGGTGGGTGCAACGACAGAGAATCCATCCTTTGAGCTCAACTCGGCGCTCCTATCTAGAACGCGCGTCGTTCGCCTCGAAAGGTTGAGTGAGGATGCGCTCGTGCGGGTTATAGAGAGGGCTCTGGCCGACCCTCAACGGGGATTGGGAGGTTTTCTCAAGCTTCAATCGGAGGCTGTGCGTTGGTTGGCTTCAACCTCTGAAGGGGATGCCAGGCGTGCCCTAACGGCGCTTGAAAGCGTGGCGCTTTATGCGGGCAGCGAGCAGGGTGAGTTGGATGTCGCGGGAGTTCAAGCGGCGCTTGAGTCGGCGCTTGAGCGTCAGCCGATTCCTTACGATAAAGCAGGTGAGGAGCACTACAACGTCATTTCGGCATTTATCAAAAGTCTTCGCGATAGCGATCCTCATGGTGGTCTCTATTATCTGGCCCGCATGCTTGAGGCGGGAGAGGATCCGCTGTTTATTGCTCGAAGACTCGTGATCCTTGCGTCCGAGGATGTGGGTAACGCGGATCCACGAGGACTGCAGATCGCGATTGCCGCTAAAGAGGCCGTCGACTTTGTCGGAATGCCAGAAGCTCGAATTAACTTAGCGCAGGCCGTGACTTACCTCGCGCTCGCGCCCAAAAGCAATGCGAGCTACATGGGCATCAATGAGGCGATTCAAGCTGTGCGCGATCAAGGGGCGTTGCCAGTTCCGATGCATATCCGGAACGCGGTCACGGGTTTGATGAAGAATGAAGGTTACGGCAAGAACTATCGCTACGCCCACGATCAAGCGGGTACTCGCGCCAAACAAACACATTTGCCCAAGGAATTGCTTGGCCGAAGATTTTATCAACCCAAAGAGATCGGCCTTGAGAGGCAGCTGAAAGAAAAACTTGATCAGTTGAACCCGGATTTTGAATGAACGAGGTTAACTGTCGCGCGAACGGATCAACGCGGGCAATCCGTCGGTGCGCCACTCGATGAGATTCGAGGGCAGGTGCTCGCGAAGCATCGCAATTACGTGAGGGATCTCGCGTCGCTGTTGAAAGTCAGCAATGTCTTGAAGGATCGAAACCAGATCGGCCTCTAGTAGATTGACTTGATCATGAGCTCCGACGCGTAAGATCTGCTTCGTGTTGACCAGTGCTTCAGTAAAGGTTTGGATCCCATCGATCAATTTGTTCAGATCTTCGAGGCCTTGGCCTTCTTCCAGGCTTTTTGCGGCCTGTAGGCTGAAGCTTTCGAGATGGGATGTAAACTCAATCAGAGACTGAAGGGTGTCTTCGGCTAGCTCGCGCGGATGTGCGGTGAAGACTTCGATCGATCTGACCTCGGAGACCTTGCGCCCAGCGAGCGCGGCTTCTCCTGACCCATCGAGTTCTTGGCCGTCCACCCGAATCGAGGCGATCAGGGCGGTGTCTGAGTTGTATTGCCGCCTGACTTGTTCCATGAACTGTTCAAGCAGATCATCTGGATTCGAAGACAATTCGACGGATTTCCCGTTGACCATAAAATGCATCATGTCGTGAGCTCCTTCGTGGCTACGGCGACTGGGCGAGCAAGTCCAGTCGTGTGTTTGAGCCACTCGCCCAGAATTTGGGCGCCTTCACCCAGTTGCCGATAGCAGCTGGCGCTTTCCTCGCCCATATCAGCGAGCTGAGTTGATCTAAGATTGTGCATTAGCACTTTGGACATCTGGGAGAATGGCTGAAGCGCGGTGTCTGCCTTGCCTAGCCGGTCGATCAGAGCGTCCAAATCCATGAGTTTTCGGCCTAAGACTCGGAGTTCTTCGCGGTCCTGAATGCCCATTACTTTATCTGAGCGCAGTCGGCGGCTCCGGCTATTGAGTTGAGTGGCGGTGCGAGCCGCCTCGTCGCAGACCTTGATGAGGACTGCGGTAGATTCTTGCACTTCACGCAGTCTTTGAATGAGGCCGGTGCTGATCGATTCTCGCGATACTTCCATCCCAATCGTCGGCACCCAACCGCAGTACCAGGCACGAGCGATGTGCCCCATCGTCATGGATGCCCATTGATCGAATGGCAAGGGGCGTTTGCTTAGAGATTCGTAAACAACGCCGCCTCCATCGTTCGAGTTGCGGATGCGAGATCGATAGACGCGAATACCGTCGAGCAGCTGTGAGGCACCTGATTGCGCGAAGTGATTCTCGAGAGTGACTTGACGCCGATGGGCCCACTCGCTTGATGCGTACGACCAGGCCGTATAGACGGCTTCGGGAGTAAGATCGGTGCGGCAGCGATGATCTTGAAGCTTGCTGCGGCTCTTGCAAGCCTCGCAACTTCGATTTGAGGCAATAACGTAGTGGCCATTGCCGTAAGGCCCTGTCTCCGAAAGGCGCACAGGTCCAATCGATAGATTGAACACGCGCGTACCCAATACGCTTGCGAGGTGAACAACGGCGGTATCCCCCGAGAAAACCCACTGGCAGCGCCCAATGACAGAAGCCCAGAGATCAAAGTCAGTTTGACCCACCATCGAGATGACTTGTCTTTGCTCGCGGCCCTTGAGATCCAACTCCGCCATGAGCTCTCGAGCGCGGCCCGCATCTTCGGGGCCACCTAGGAGTACGATGCCGTACTCAGGGTGACGGCGAAGTATCATTTTAGCGAGCTTTGCCCATCGCTCTGCTTCCCAGGTCTTGCTGTGATGACCTGCTCCGAGCTGCAATCCTATCCATTTGCGCGAGGCATCGCCCCAGGTCAGATCCTGCTCGCCCAGCTCGAGTTGGAAGAAACTCTTCGACGTGACTGGAGCGTTTCCTTCGTTGGCAGGTTCGCCAAAGTGGATCTGCAAAGCGGTGAGAAGCTGCGTGGTAAGGATGTCTGTGAGGTGAATGTTTTGATGAACGCCGCCCTGTACGATCGCCTGAATGTACTGGCTCCATCCGTCAGCGCACGCAAAAGAGAGATCTTTGCGACGAGTGAACCCCAGCTTGACCCGTCCCGGAAGTAGTCCGGTCAGGAAGCTGCTCGACTCTGAATACGACCAATTGACAATCATATCCCAAGGATCGTTGACCAGAGGAGCTACCCATCGAGCGAGGTCTCCCAGGGCCTCTTGCTGCTCGACCTCTCCGCGGATCACAGGACCGAGGAGTGCATCCGTGGGCAATGTCGTGACCTTCTCAATCCATGGAACGCGCTTGGCTGCGGCTGCGAACTTCTCGCGCGCGACAAAGTGGATCTCGAGTTGAGGGTAGAGCTGCTTGGCTGCACGCAAAGCCATGAGGCTTTGAAGTGTATCTCCAAGCCGAGTGAGTTGGATTACCAGGCATCGAATGGGTTTGGTGGGGACGACTTTCTCGCCGGAGTCATGATGGGACGCGCTCATTCGGATTCCTCCGCCTCAGATTGCTCTTTGAGCAAGGAACTGAGGAGGGACGCCAATAGTTGCTCGACATTGAGCTTCTCATTGTGTGGGTCCTCTACGACTTCACCTTGTAATAACGTTGTGTCTGCGGCCATCCGTCCTCCATGACAGAATCAGTGGTCAGTGTTTTTCGATCAGAGCCAGAAGTCCTTTCGCGCCCGCATGCTCAGCATTGAGGCACAGGATCTGGGTGGCCGTCGCTCGGGCGCTATCCATGCGTCCCAAGTGATATTGCAGCCCGGCTAGGCTGTAGAGCAGATGGACACTGACCGGCGCCATCTGCACATATTCTTCGACGATCCTAGCGGCCGTCGCGTAGCTCTTGATCTCGTACGCGCATTTGACCAGCTGGAACACTGCCGAAGGATTATTGATATTGGCCTCGAGGGCTTGCGCGAAGCAATCGTGCGCGCGGCGCTTATCACCTTGAGCGACGAAGCAGGAGCCGAGGCCTATTTGAGCTTTGTCATTAGAGGGGTTAGAGGCAAGCGCGTCTTCAAAGTGACGTCGCGCATCGGTGATTCTTTGCATGGAAAGGTAGAGTGCACCCAGATTGGAGCGCACCTCATCGGCTGCTGAGTTGAGGCTGAGGGCAGCTTCGAATTGTTTTTCAGCGCGCTCGGTGTTGCGGGCGCGTGTCCAGCAGTTACCGCATGCTTTGTGCATCTCAAAGCGAACAGCTTGAGCGATGTCCTTGAGGGTCAGGGCGCGCTCAAAAGCCTCCGCTGCGAGGGCGTCTTTTCCCAAAGCGATGAGAACATCGCAGAGGTGTTGGTACGCATCGAGATTGGGGTGGTAGGCGATGGATTCTTCGTAGTTAGTGCGAGCCTCTTCGAACCGACCTTCGGATTCTTCGCAGCGAGCGATTCCATAGAGGGCGAGGGCTGATCTCTCACCTGAGCCCAAGATGGTTCGGTAGATGTTCTTTGCGAGCGAATAGTCCCCAGCCGATACCAAAAGCTCCGCGCTCCTAGTTAGAAAAGGGAGATTCAGACTTCCATTGGGGAGGTAGATGCTCTCTCCGCCGGTGTTTGCGATCGAATTGGGTCCAAGTCCTGCCGAGGCGCCGTACGAAGGAGCGGGCGGCTGTGGTTGCGGCGGAGCTGACGCGATTTGAGCTTGGGCGATGACCTGTGCTTGCGCCTGAGTTTTTCCTTCGTAAATCTCTATAGGAGCTTTTGGCTTTACTTGGATCAAGTAGCCAATAGTCCCTTCTTTTCTCTCTCCGTGGCTAAATTCTTCGAGCGCTTCCTCAAGTGTCCGTAGTCGGACCATGGGGTCACCGTGCTGGGGAATCGCGACGATGTCGACCAAGTCGAGATCGCTTTCGCGCAGACGGCGGTCGATGATCTCTCTCAAGTCACTCATATCTTTTGGTCCAAACCCTCGCCGGACTCTGGCATCCAGTTACTTTTAAATCGATTCACTATATCTTTGCTCTTCTCGAGAGACGCGATGTCGACCTTAAGGCGAGTCATCTCGGACTCGATCAGGTTCATGATTTTTATGTCACTGGTCTGGAGTGACTGGAGTATGGTCATTTGCTCGTCGAGGTGCTGCTGAACTTGGTAGGACAGTTCAGGACCCCTCTGACTCAGTGGGATCTCCCGGACCGCTTCCGTAACTTTGCGGTCAAACATACCAAGTGCTCGGATCGTCGCGCCGCGGTCGAGCTCGTAATGAGGCAGCCTAGAGAGGTCTCCCTGTTCAGCTAGTGCGATGAAGCTTGCATTGATTTCAAGTAATCGTTTTAGGCAGCGTTTTTTATTATTCAAAAGACTGAGCACGTCCATGCGCTTTACTTCCCTTTGTTCGCCTGTTCCACCGCGCTTCTCCATCCGTCGAGAAGCGTTTCGAGGACCTTCTGGATGCTTGCCAGTCGTTCCTTCGAGTTTTCGATGTTGGCCTGAACCAACTGTTCGCTAATGAAAGTGTATAGCCGTTCGAGGTTGCGAGCAATCTCCCCTCCGATTTCGAAGTTGAGCGTATTGTTGAGCTCGTTGATAATGTCGTGCACCTTGCCAATCGCCATGCCCTTGGCGGCTACGTCCTTCTTATCGATGGCGATCGACGCTTTCTTGACGTTCCGGATAGCTGCTTCATACAGCATGAGCAGAAGCTGGCCCCGGTTCGCCGTGGTAATCGCTGTCTGCTTGTACTGGTTCGCTCCAAAGTTATTGGACATGGGTTCCCTCATTGTGTGGTGCTGATCTGGTCAATTGCTTATCCTCCAAGAAGTTGACTCACGATATTGCCTCCGCCGCCCGCTCCTGGCAGCGACGCTGCGAGATAACTGGAGGTGCGCTGCATTCCGGAAAGTGTCGATTCAAGGCGTGAAAACTGCTCTACGAGAGCTTGCTGCCGGCGATCGATGTGTCGTTGCTTGTTTTCGATCTGGCGGTCGTACTCCTTGATTCTGGACCGGAGTCCTGCCTCGCGTGCGGCCAAGATCCCGGTGCCGGATAGCATGAAGGAGTCAACCGATTGCTTCATCATTGTAGCGAATCCAAGCTCCCCGCAAACTGCTTGCGCGGTCTTCTCAAAATCTTTTTCCATCGTTTGAGCGAACTTATCCTCCTTGAAAAGGAGAACGCCTTCGCGATTGAACTCGATCCCTAAGCTGTTGAGGTGGAGGAGGTAGAAGTCATCTGAATCTGGATCTCCGACGGGATATCCCTCGTGCACCAGGTTGCGAAGGCGGTTTTCGATCGAGAACAGACCGGAGTCGCCAGCGAAGGTGGTTCGAGTATCGCTCTTGTCGTCAACCTTGTTTTGTTTGTTGATGAATTCGAGAATCTTGTTGATCTCTTCGACTAGGCCTTTGACCTTGCCAGAGATCTTCTGGAAGTCTTCGCTAATGCTCATTTCAAACGGCTCGTCAGGCTTGGCTTGCTTGAGGTGGATGTTCACACCCGGAAGAAAGTCCGTGACGTCGTTGCTTTCGAGTTCGAGAGGGAAACCATCGAGCTCAATGATTGCATTTTGCGCATCGCGAGAGTCATCGACGTAGAAGTCCTTAGATCCATCCAGGAAGTAGAATTCAGGGAAAGTGATCGAGTTTTCGGCGCCGTCCTTCTTTGCGGTGAGAATGAGTTTCCAAGGCTCTTCTGGGTCTCCTGCGTCTTTCAGGACCGATGCTCGAATTGGGGAGTCGGATTGTTTGTTGATCAGTTTGGCAACGCCGCGCAGGCTCGATTCGTCGTCATCAATATAGACTTCGGCTGTGTCTCCATTTGCGAGTGTCATGTTGATGAAGCCCACGCCCAGCACGGGGTCATCCGCATCTTCGAAGCCGTTGGAGATCGCTGAAGTGCGCGCCGCGAGCTGCTCAACCATGATCTGATAGCTGCCAGGTTGGGCTTTGTCTTTGTCGAGCGTTACGTTGATTTGCTTTGCTCCGTCACCCAGATCGACTTTAAGTTCTCTAAACTTTTGAAATGAAGAAAGGTCCTCAAGGGCTTTGCTCATCCCCGCGAACTTTCCCTTGAACTCTTGAAACAGTTTTAAACGAACATCTTCCCGAGCTTTGCGAGCTTCTAGCTGCTTGATCGGTTGGCTCTCAGCCTCGATGATTTGCTTAACTGCTTGTTTGAATTGACCCCCACCTATGGGGTCAAACCTAAGTCCCACGCATTCCTCCTGATGTGAGCCGTTGAGTTTGAGTCTAGACTCCGCTGTGGTGGAGGCCAGGGTTCTGCGAGTATCCTCAACGAGGCACACCTCTTCTCATGAGTATGCGTGAGCGCCAAAGCTCCTGCCAACGGGCAGGTTATGCCGAGTTGAATTCCGCGTCTGAGCTCAGCGGTAATGAATGTGTCAAAGAAGTGATCGGAGGATTTGCATGCCTTTCGATGTTCAAAGGCAGCTCAACGATAAAGGTGGAACCCGATCCCAGCTGGCTATCAACTTTTATTTTTCCGCGGTGAGAGTCAATAATCTCTCGGGCGATGAACAAGCCTAGACCTAAACCACTATAGTCGGATCCGGAAACTGCCCGTTCATAGCGCTCAAAGATCCGACTCTGATGCTCATGGGCGATGCCGATCCCATGATCTTGGACTGAGATGTATGCATGGTCGCCTTCTGTCCACGCCTTCACATGAATAGGTTTGCTCATCCCGTAGCGAGTGGCATTGGAAAGCAGGTTAACCAAAACTTGCTCTAGCCTGAAGCGATCCCATTTGCCAAAAATTGGAGTGGGGGCGTCCATCTGAACAGGGCATCGGGCTAGTCTCAGATTTTCGGCAAAGCCGTTGGTTATTTGTCGAGTCATCTCGCTCAAATCAAAAAGATCAGGCTGCATCGTGAGTTTGCCCGTCGAAATCTTAGATATATCGAGCATGTCGTCTATTAACCGCGTAAGTCGATCCACTTGGTGGTCGTCGCCTTCAAGAATCTCGCGGAGATTCTTGAGCGAGAATGCTTCGGATACACCATCGTCGATGAGCTGCTGTCGCATTTGAATCTGGAGCTTGAGGCTAGTGAGAGGTGTTTTGAGCTCGTGAGAGGCTATCGAAAGAAATACATCTCGAACGCGGAGTGCTTCTTGAAGCCTCTGCTCATTTTCTTGCAGTCTTTCTTCGAGGAGTTTCTGCACATTGATGTCGGTGGCCGTGCCAAATCGGTGGGTCACGCGGCCGGCATTATTCTTTACTGTTGTTGTTCTTCCCAAAAACCAGCGGTATTGATCGTCGTGACCGCGCAGCCGATAGGCGCACTCAAATGAATCGCTTGCTGCGTTCGCACGGTCGCGCTCTTGAATCACTGCCGGCAAGTCATCTGGATGTAGTGCCCTCATCCAGGCTTCGCGACGCAGCTCTCCATGTGGAATTCCTGTATAGGTGTACCACTGATCGTTAAAATAGGTGGTTTCGCCGGCGGCATTCGAGATCCAGATGATCTGAGGAATAGTATTGGCTATTCGTCTGATCTGATCCCAGGCTTCGTTGCTCGAATGAGTCATTGAACGGCTACTGGTTTGTCGCTTGCTTCAACGATTTTTCCCGCTTTCACAGTGAGAATCTTGAGGTCGCGTGAAAACTGGCCGTCTTCATAAGCGATCTTGCCGGTCACTCCGTTGAAGTTCTTTAGTCCACGCATCTTATCGCGAAGTTCAGTGCGTGTTAAGCCGGTCGAACCAGCCTTAGTGATGTAGTATTCGACAATGTGGGCGGCATCGTAGGCGAGAGCATCCATTGCTGTGGGGTCTTGACTGTAGGTTGCCCGATATTTCTCCGCGTACTTGCGTGCCCGATCCGAGCCAGATTCTGTCAAAAATGCGTCGAGGAAAAAGGTGCTCTCTCCGAGGTTCTGAATGCGTTCAGGAAGTTCAGGAGAGTTCCATGCGGAGGCGCCGAGAAATTTGACTTTGTCTACATCTCGATACGCAAACGTGGGTAGGATTTGTCCTGCGACTTTAGGCTCTTC
>JACCDG011253066.1_pt1 | contig 12440 bp, 2 predicted proteins | sample 7442471 | NCBI WGS metagenome assembly JACCDG01 (sample SAMN15323444, study PRJNA562643) | freshwater metagenome | isolation source: river surface water | place: USA:Blue River Watershed | collected 2017-08-17 | reverse complement strand
TACACCCTACGCTCCAATTCAAATGAAAGCATTTCTTGATGCCATAAAAAGACAAAACATTCTCCAGCGTGCACTAAACACAAACGCGTAAAATCATTTGACCAAAACGCACTCTGCGCTACCCCAGAAAGAGATGGAATCTGGTGAATTAAAGACTGCTGTTGCGCTGTTTTTTGCACAGAATTGTACGTATATAAATATGCAGCAGCCTTTGTGCCATCGATCGCGTTCCCCCCAAGAATAAAGGATTGCGACGTAGCCCCCCAAATCACATATTGCGCAAAAAAACCCGGTATAGCTGGAACATCAACAGCCATCTCTAAATCTTGAGTCAATTGCATTTGAAGAGGCGAATAAGAATACACAAGCACCACTTGCTTACCATTTTTTAATGCAAGACAAATGAGGTAATGTCCTGTTGAATCCCAATGTGAACTTGTCACAGATTGGTAGGTATCACCAAAAATCCATGTTGCAGATTGAGGTTCTGTGATAGTTTTTAATGCAAATGTCGGCTCTGCGGCGTCGCGCATTGCAAGCTCTTGCTGCACATCAAACTGTAACTTCATAAGTTGCGAGATTTTTTCAAAATCAAATGTTGGACACAAATCGCTCCGCTTTAAGTCTTGCGGAGCAAAGGCATGCAATAAATAATTCGTATGCACAAGCGATGCGTAAAGCTGTTTTTTTGAACACGTTGCAACATTATCCCCAAGAGACTTGAGTGCATGCCAACGAATAAACGCATTGCACATTAACGCACTTGCTTCATCACGCCGATAGGTTGTGTGCTGCGCTGTTTCATCTTGCCGAACGGCTTCCTCTACAAAACGCTTGTACTCACCAGAAAAACGCTCATAACGCATATCTCCCTTAAGTTTTGCAGCATCGTCGGCAGAAAAGAGATAATGATTGTCATCTTCAAGCTTTTTTACACAATCGTCAAAAAAGGTTTGCGGCTCTGGGATAAAAACCGGCGAACCTGCAAACAAAACAAAACTATTCAAGAAAAGGCAGAGCCAGACTTGTTTTAAACGCATGTTCATATACGCGAAAACCCCTTAATAAGCCGCAAGAATACCTGAAGCGTACTTAAAAAAACTTCTTAAATTCAAGGGACCCCTCATGCTCACGGTTAAATAGCATATTTTGACGATACAACACCCGAGCTTCCCGTCTTGTTTGTCTGTTGCGTAGTACTTGGAGACGGACTAGCAGATGATGTGTCAAACTCCGCCGCATAACGAGAAACCACTTTTTGAATAGACGCAGGAGCTGTAGTTGAATCATGAACCACAACCGGCACTCTTTCTCCAGCCTCTACTGCGGCACCCATCAATCCAGCCAATAAAGTAGGTGGAACTTGTTGCTGCACAACCACAGGGGCAGAGGTATTTGAATCCTGCGAAAGCGAGGTTGCATTATCTGGCGCAGGAGTCACAACAGAAACAGTTGGCTGCGGTGTTGGCAGAGGAACAGGCTGAGGCGCTGATTGCTTAAGCCCCACAGTTACGAGAATATCATCCATTTGTTGTTGCACAGTCGTAAGCGATCCCGCTTGTGCAGCAGACAGCGTTGAAGCATTTATTTGCGAAAGATCAAACGACATATTAGTCAAAAATTGCTTAAAGGCATTCCATGAAGAAAGCTTATCTGCCAAGGGCATTCCCTCTACAGCAAGTTTTTTGAGAGAAGAACCACTCACAATCTGCAAACCGGCAAGCTTTTGCGCATCAGATCCGCCCTGAATAACAGCCAGAATCGAAGCTTTCGCTGCGCTGAACTTATCTTCCCATGTTCCTGCACTTGAAGCATCAAACAACACAAGCCTATCCATCATTTGGACAATCTGCGTGTACCATGCAAGTTGCGCTGCGTCAGGAGCTCCTGCAAGTCCTTTAACAACTGTTGCATCAAGATATGTCTGAAGATTTTGCAACAGAGTATTGCGCTGATCTGACGTACCCTTGCCTGCGATATTGCCAACAAGAGCATTAAGGACAGAAGCCATATCTGTTGTTATTGTAAGCATAGACGGACTCGTTATGTTCTTCATTGAAGCATCAAGAGTCGCCATTTGTTGTGCATACATCACGGTGTTATCTTGCAACGTTGTAAGAGCCGCAGTAATAACATCTTTTAATAATTGCGGGACCGCAATAAAAATAGTAGAAGCATCACGCACGCGGGTCAAAATAGTTGCCGAATAATCTCGCACCGTTGTGGCAGGATTCTTAGTATCGATACCGGTAAGGGTATACCACGTTGGATTTTGAGACGCTTTTTGCGTGTACGCAATGAGGCTACGCACAACAAATTCAAGATCTCCTGCTATAGTACGCACCTGCAAAAGCGCCCGCTCATACAGCAAAATATCTTTAATAAGGTCACCAGAAAGTGCATCAAGCACACGTTGATCTGAGGTCATAAAGGCAATTCCTACGAGTGGGCCAGTATCCCCAAAAGAAACAGTGTTTTTAGTTGCGTCGTAACGCAATTTTTTATTCTGAGTGTTGAGTATTGAGTAACCGTTTTGCGCTTCTGACATAACCCTAAACGAGCCTGCCGCTGCACCAGAAACAAGTTGATTTGCAGCATTAGTCACCAAAGGCACCCCATTAAGCGAAAGATTCATCGTCACCGTTGCTGCATCAAAACGAGTAATAATTCCATGGATTGCAGGATCTAAAAAGCTGTACACGCTCTTTACGATACATGTTCCTGTTGAGTCGAGTGCAAGCGCCGCCCCCGTACCCGCAGAAAAATAACACAATGCTCCGGTTGCCAATGATTGCGAGACCTGAATAGGCGTAAAAATAGAGCTTGCAAGGTATTGCTGCATGCTACTTTTAAGCGAACTACTCATACCTGTGTAACGAACCTGAAGAGTCAAAATCGTTTGCAAAGCATTTTTTACGTAATTTAGTGGCGAATCATTAACAATAATCGCGCCCTTAATAGGTAGCGACCAATCTGGACTAACGCTCATTGGCTGACAATATTGCTGCAAAACACTAAAAAGAAATGTTAGGTCTTCTGGCACGGTGCGAACGAGATCAAATGCATCAGTTAGAGCTTGCAAGCTATTTTCAAGCTCTGCTGAACTTGCGGGTAACTTAATTTGCGGAAGAGACAAATACACAGGATCTAAAGCTCGAATTTTAAACAAAGTTCCCTGCGCACCAAGCGAACACCCTGAAGCAAAATTAGTTCCGATCACCAACTGCTTGCCTGCTGCAAGCGAAAGGTAACACGTTGTTGTATCCGCACCCGGCACAATAGAAAAAGGCTGCGCCTTTGTAGCATCGGTCAGCGAAAATGAAGAACTTGAACCATCAAAAAAACATCCCCCAAATGATAGGGTAACTTTTGCATTAGCTGCATCATAGGTAACTACTTTTGCTTGAACTCCTGGATTGAATTTGGTTAACCCGGACTGAAATTGAACCGTTTTTTGATTGGTAAACAAAAGCATTTGAGTTCCATCAGCAGATTGCACTACTACATATTTTCCCTGCACAAACGGTGAGTTAGAAGCCTGTACACCTACCGCGGGAGTAACCAATGCATTTGATTGTTGATACGCCTTTACAGCAGCTTGAGCCGCTGCTGATGCCCCAGAAAATGGATTTGCTATGTAGGCAAGCAAGGTGCCAACATAATCTTTTATAGAGATTCTTTTAGAAACTCCCTGATCAACCGTATCTAAAATAGGATCTTGCCATTCAGCAAGGTCTTTTGATGCTTTTGTAATAAACGCAATTAAAAAGGGTGTAAAGGAAGACCAGTCTTCGTCGCTCTTTTGGTTTTTTGCCATAAACGCCTGGAAGAAACGTGGTACAACATTAACAACTACATCCCTTGTTACCGTTCCCTGCATCCCACCCATCAACTGACCCAAATCTGCATCACTCAATCCTATGTTCAACGCAACAAGTTGCGCACGTATTTGCTGCAAGGCTGGCGAAAGCGAGGCATTTTGCATAAAAGCTTTAACTGCTGCAGCTTGAGAAAAGCTTGCAGGAATTTTTTGCAATAAAGCTAACGCAGAATCTCTCAAAGACGGTCCATTACTAGCTCCTGGCTTGGTCCAATCTGCTAATGTTGAAGCTTGGGTAACATATTGCAAAAGAAGCTTTCCGATATATTCCCAATCTGAAGCCGCCAAATTTGCAGCATTTTCCGCTCTACTAAATCTGTTGTCAAAATCATCTCGCACATTTTGAGGCGTAAGATTAGTGGAAATGGTAGAAAGCCATTCACGCGGACCATCCACACCCGGCTCCATCCTAAAGAGATATTGCTGGCTTGAATCAGTAACCACAGTAGAAATCACATTCCCAGAGGGACTAGAACGTAGAAACAACTGACTTCCATCAGCGGAAAGTTTCAAATAAAAGGCATCTCCCATCGACGGATTTGTTGCAAAACAAAGAGGCGCAGGCGTATTTGTTGCAGATCTATTAAATGTATAAGGAAGCCCTCCTAAAGGCCCTCCTGGTGTTGGAGCAAAACAAACAAATTGATTCAAATATTTAAGCGTCAAAATGTTTTTTGCAGAGTCGTAAGAATCAACCTTAAATTGCGGGATGCCATACCCTGTTACGCTTGTAATTATCTTAAAATTACCCGCATCATCAAACCCCAAATACCCTCCATCTGGTGTTTTAAAGCGAATAAAATCTCCTGGATTAAGCGAAAAAGTTCTTGGCTGAATAGATGCCAACTTGAACGGCGTTGCCTCATTTTGGGCAATTGGAACAGTGTATTTTGAATTTGCATCAAGTTTTGTAACGCGAATGACAGCACCAGTACTTGCGTAAAAATATCCATTATTAAAAACCGACCTTATTTTATAAGCAGATCCCCCTCCTTCAAGGTAAAACTGCATACGCGCATCGGTCTTATCAAGGGGCAACGAAGGAGTAACATATACCAACGAAGAGGTTGCTTTAGAACTAGCAACGGTGGAATCATCTTGATTCTGAATTTTTATATATTTTTTAGTAGAAGCATTATAAATAAAAACTTTTTTAGAGCCATCTCCAACGGGTTCTACCGTCAAAAGAACACCACTCCCCTCTCCCCAAGCAAGGTTAGAATCATATGAATTGGCCGAAAGTCCCACGGTATACATCCCACGATCCGCAAGTTGAAACTGACACGTAGCAAAAAAATCTATTGGCGTTCCAACAACGAGAGCTGCTGGCGCAGGCGCAGCTGAGGGTACAGGCGCAGCAGGATTAGCAAAAGAACCCGAAAGGCCCGCCTTGCCGTAGAAACAAATGCCCAAACTCAAAATCAGAAAAATTTTATAAAACTGCCTCATTTTTTTACCTTTCTAAATTTTCAAACTCACATCTACATAAGACGTCTATCCACAGAGGTAACCTTACAGCTTGATCTTTTAGATAGTATGCAAACTAACCACAGGATGCTGGTTTTGCGCTGGTTGTGTTTGTGAAGATACAGGTCTTTGTTGGTCAAATTCACTTGCATATTTGCTTTTCACTGGAGGTGGTGGTGCAGTAGGCACTACCGGAACTTTAGTTTGGCTAGAAGCACTCTGGTTTGTGCCTGCAGGTTGAGATCCTGAGCCAGATTGAGATTGTTGGGTTACTGCATCTGTTTGTGTAGAAGCGGAACTCAATTGATTTGTCTGAGTAGACGGTTGCACGACAGACACAGAAGAGACATCTGCAGGAGGCGTATCTGCTTCCAATCCAAGCTGAACTTTAATTGTATGACTTAGTGCTTTAACAGAAGAAGTTGTTGCATCAAGAGGCCCTTGTTGGACGCGGTTGCTCACTATGTAATCAATGTACGTAAACACAACATTTTTGAATTTAATAAATCGCGCATCATTTGCATCTGGAACCATCTGAAGAACAGCAGGAGTAATCTTTTGAATCATCGTTAAAAATGAAAGCATTTCTCCCGTCTGGACAGAGACATCCAACTGCTTAAGCCGAGGAATAACAACCTTCTCGAGAGCCGCAATTTTTTCGTCCAAAGCATCTAATGAAGTAGGAGCATCTGCGACAAGCGCCAGTTCTTGCTCAAACAACATAACACTCCATGTTGTGGCAGGGACAGAGCTGCTAGAAAGCCCTTTCAGCGCAGGAATGAGCGTAGGACTAAAATACAGTTCAATTTTCTGAAGAAGCTTAGTTCTTTGACCAATAGCTCCATTTGCACCAATATCTGCCACAAGCCTTGCAAGCAGAACCATAAGCCGAGCTTTATTTGTCAAAGTATCTGAACCAGCAACTTCTCTTGCAAATTCATCTAATTTTGCAAACTGAGCTGGATAAGAAAGAGAATTGTCATGAGCCTTGCTCAGACAATCTTTAATAATTTTTATCAAATCATCGGTAAAACCGGTAAAAAACCACGTATTATCAAGCAAGCGCTGCAACATGGGGATTGCATAATAATCCCGTATAGTCTTTCCACCAAATGCATCTGCTTGTGCGTACCATTCATAACGCTGCATAGCTGCATTCAAATATGTTTGAAGAGATGCAACAATCACAGCAAGGTCTGTGGCACTTTCTGCATTTGCATCTAGAGCATTAGAGAAAATTGCTAAGTCTGCAATTGGATCCCCTTTGGAGCCATCAAGCTGTGCATACGCGGGTGAGTCAGAAGAAGTTTTTTTCTCAGTCTGAGGAGAAGGCGCCTGCACCGCTACAGATACTACAACAGTGTTAAAAGCTGGCCGTGTTGCAAGCATATTATCAATTTTATCTTTCAACTCTTGTGTACACCCGGAATACATAGGAGATGTTCTAATAACTTTAAGAAGTAATTTTGCATACTCTCTAAACGTTGATCCTGCAGAGCTTTTTTCATTACCCCAAGCGGTAAGAGCAGACGCGCTTGCACAATAACTATCAAAACTATTCAGGGCATACGCAAGACCAACACTATCGATGGCTACCACATCAAATATATTCACAAATTTCGCAAGATCTCGCTCAAGATCCACAGCATTTGATGGCGATTGTAGAGCATCCAGAACCACCAACCCAGAATCTATTGTTGCAAAATCAAAAAGATCTCCCGTCGCATTAAATACACAACCATTTGCTGTAAGGGCTAGCCGATTGCCTGCAGAATTTTTCAGATAATAAGCTGTTTTGCTCCCAACAACGACTGGTTGCATCATCAAAGCTTGCGCACCTGTTGCTGGCTGCTTAACAAACATTCCGGAAGCCGCGTCAAACAAGGCAGATCCAGCCCCAAGCAGAAGAGCCTGCGACTTGGCATCATACGACGAAACAGTAAAATGCAATGCACTATCAATAAGTGTTCTCTGCGTTACTCTTGCAAGCGTTCCATTTACCACGCCAACGCTTTGCTCACTTACACCATCCTGACCCAACACATTTACAAAAATATTGGCCCCCACGGCAAATAAAGAAGTTCCGGCTGAAGCCGCTTGAGGTTGAGGAGAAACAGCTCCTCCAGAGATCCATTGGAGTGACTGCTGCACAAAATTCTGAACATCTTGTGGAGCTGGCGAATATTGACCGCAAACCGAAGTAAATAATCGCGTTGCATAATCTTTAAGGGACATTGATCCACCGCGCACACCCGTAAGCTGAATAGTTTCGAGGCGAATGCCTTGAGCCACAAACCTCAGATAAGCGTCAAAGGTCTTGAAGTAGTACATCCAATCTCCACTAAAGCCGCCCAACTGCGTAAAAATGGGATCAAGGCAATTCTGAATATCTGCAGCAACAATATCTGACGTGGGAACGTTATTTAGATGCGCATTGATATCCTTAAATCCTTTTTGTGCTGAAGAAAGAGGCCCCACAATTGCAAAGTCACGTTGTGGGGTTGGCGCGGTTAAGCCAAGCAGCGCTGGATCAAACAAAACGGGAGTGCCCGCTGTGACAAAAAAGAATTTTGTCGGATCTGTCTCATGGGGACGGACTTCAACATAACGCGGTGATTTTTTCAATACAAAAGTAGAAGGAGCCGCAGCGGAAATCGTAAGATACGCATCTCCTGCTTTTAAAATAGCTCTACCCTTTGCTTGATCATAAAAGATCACATCAACATATACCTGTGGATCAAACGGAACTGTTTTTGTCACCTTAGCCGTCGCCCCAGTTTGCGCTAAAAACAAACCATCGCCAACGCCGAGAGCTATTGTCCCACCTTGCGTTAATGAATTAATAACGCCAAGCGTTGTTGCTGGATCTTGGTACACAGGAATATCCTGCAACTTTGAAATAAGTGCTGAACATTGCGTAAGATTTGCCTGCAAGGAATCTTTGAGCGGCGACTGTGCCGCCTGTATTTGTGTCTGCAAAGCCGTAGAAAGAGGATTTAAAAAACTCAAAGCAACATCTCTCAGAGACTGATTACTCAAAGAAGCTTTCTGTAATCCCCACGCAACAAAATCATCCTGCGTAGCAAGGTGTGATTGCACATACGAGCTAAATGAGGATAGTAAGTAGTTCCAGTCAGCATCTGTTTTCCCAGAAATAGCAGCAAACAACGGTTGAAATTTCTGTGTAACAGCGACATCTAATGAAACAGTCGCAACGCTTGCAAGAAGCTGGTTGGCAGGAGAAGTTATAGGCTGCACCGCAAACGACAAACTAGAAGCTGCATCTGCTGTAAATTTAACCGTCTTAGAACTGCCATCAAACTGCGCAAACTTTGTACCAAAACCAAGCTTAATCTGGTTGCCACTCATATCATAGCTCACAACAAATTCAGTACGTGTCTGCGTGAGAATAATTTCATTAGAAGCCTGATCTTGCCCAAGAAACTGACCATCAAGTGTTTTTAAAACAACAGTGCCCTTGGCCGGATTGAATTCAGCAATCTGCAGCTGCGTAGAAGAGTTATACGAACTTGCTTGCGTAACGGTAAACGTTGTTCGATTTTGCGCAACACTAGATGCTAAATATGTCCCAGCACTCGTCATCAAGGTAACTGTTTGGCCAACCTGCAATGGCGCAAACAAAAGCGCACTCGGCGCCAAATTAAGTTTTCCCGTTGTTGTTAGACCAGAAAGTCCCAAAGCATATAAAAGGATTCTGCGCGCAAACTCTGCATTTGTAGCTGGCAACACACCATTTACCACAACCTCGGGAAAGTTTTTTGCAAGAGATAAGTCTGTTGTAAGTGGACTATTCCACTCTGTTGAACGCGTAGGAGCACCTTGAAGGTAGTTACAAAGTGCTTTGGTATAATACGCCCAATCTAGAGGAGTAAATGCCCCTGCCTCAGCCTTTAAAAGCATCCCCAAATTATACAGATCTACTGTCAATTTACCTGCTGCAATAGAGCCTTGATTCAAGACACATGCATCAAGCGCCCCCTTAAATGGTGAAAGAACAGAAAGCGTCATTGCTTGCACGCTTCCATTACCAGAGAGGCCTAATGATGCAGCAGGAAATGAAGCAGGATTTCCCGCAAAACCAAAACTCACAGACCCCTGAGCGGCCGAATTAACCACAAGATCAATGCCGTAGCACGTAGTCGTCAACGCAAGCGACAATGTTTTATCTGCAGCCTGGCGTATCCGCATATACGTTAAGGGTTGCATATTTGCTGGCGCGAGTGTAATGCGGCCATTTTTTTGGTTGTAATCAATTGTCGTAAAGTGAACACTTGGATCATAGATACTCGTATTCAGAGCCCCTAGTGATCCAGAACCCGTAACCCCCAAATATGTTCCATCGGCAATTTTGAATGCAACCGTTGATTTTGTCCCCGTTGTCACAATCCCCGTCATTAAGGATGGCGGGGTCGCAGGATCTGCAAGGTACACAGGCATGTCCTGCAAACTCGCAATTAAAGCTTGAACTTGCGGCTGCAAAGTCTGAGGCATTTGATTTAATGAACCGGAAAGAAGCGTCACCACACTGTCACGCACAGATGGCGCAGAAGATGCACCCGGCGCTGTAAACCCAGGAAGAGCACTCGCTGTTTGCAGATAATTTTTAAAGACCGCAAACAAGCTTGTCCAATCATCAGCCGTTTTTGAAGCCACTTGGAAAACAGGTGTAAACTTACCTGCAAGATCTGATTTTACTGCATCAACTGTCGTTGGCATGGCTAAACCTTCAAACATCCGTTGATATGCAGCAAGTGGAGTAACAAGCTGTAAAACATAATCCCCGGTAGGCGTTGCCGGATTCACAGTCTTCAAAATAAGCGGATCTGCTGGATTATTTGACGGATTTTTTGAAATTTTATTTCCACGAAAACCAAACGAAAAAGCGCCAGATGAGGCATCATATTGCAAAGTAATAACAGCCGTTTCATTTTTAGTGCCCAGTCTGAGTTGATTTTGATTTGGTGCAGCATCAGATGCGCACAGTGTTCCCTGACCCGTCACCGGGTTTACTCCCGTATCTTTTGTTACATCATAATCATAGGTTGCAAAAGAAATATAACCCTGCTGCTTCCATGCATCAGGAAAATTAAGAACCTTAAAGTGCGTGTGCGGATCCATGACCCCCAAAGTACTTTGCCTACAGAGCCGCAAAGCTCCCGAATCATCAAACGCAATAAATGAACCATCGGCGAATTTAAAGGCGACTACGTCACCGGTATTCAAGGAAGGAGCTTGAGGCGGAACCTCTAGCACAAATACAGTTGCCTCTGCCTGGGCAATTGGGGCCACATATTTATTACTCTTGGACGGGTCTGCTTTAAACGCCCGAACATTTCCATCATCATCAATACGAAGATATGTTGAGGGCGTACCAACAGTATTACGAATCAGAACATTAGAACCTGATGCCTCAAATGTAAGAAGTCGTCCAAAAGCTGAGGGATCTATTGCTGTTTCATCGGCAGAAATAATCGCAGAAGCCTTAGAGGCAACAGATAAATTATCTGAGTCTATCTGCTGCAAGTTTTTAAGTGTAACATAGCCCCCTGCTTCGCATGAAAAAAGGAGTTGCTTGGAGGGATCTGCAGAATCATTATGAATAACAAAATTAACAAGATCAGGCCTCTTATCCGATTGAACTAACGAGGTACCATTAACCGACAAATATTTGCCAGAACTAGCAGACTTAATCCAACATTTTTTAACACCAGGAAGAGCAACCTTAACAGGGCCATTCCAGGCCCTAAATGAATACGCGGTAAATTGTTGGTTGAGCCACGGTGCTTTGTAGTAAAAAACATTAACAGTAGAACCGTCTTTGGTTTTAGCCACCAATGTAAGAATACCATTACTTGTATTAGCTTCTGGCACAACGGTAACCGTGTAATCCACGGGATTGGTAACGTCAGGAATAATCGTCGTATATCCAGGCGTATCGTTAGGCTGAACCCATACATTGGAAGTCGATGTTCCATTTACTATTAATTCAATTGCCGCATGAGTGTTACCCCAACCACCAACCACAAAATTAACCACATTATTACCGCACTTAAGGCCAAAAAACAGGTCCCAGCCTTTTATTGCTCTAAATTTAACGGTAAAGTTGTTCGTTGCACCAAAAAGAGACCTCCACCCACAAAAGGTTCCTGGGCCCGTATCAAATTTTTGATCTGCGTCAAAGGTCGTAAAATCAGAAAGTATAGGTGCTGCATCAACGGCACAAACAGCAGCTGGAAATACAAGAAAAAATAAACCGAACAATAATACGCGCACTCGCCTTGTACACAAGGAATCAATTATGCAATTTTTTTTCATAACCATGAGTTTGCATACCCCACATACGAATAACACGCGCGAAACTGTACATTTTTTAAATCAATTTATTCAATGAACGGCTGAAACCAAATGACAGCCTACGCAAGAACACAAGCAAGCAATTTTGCTTGTTGTTTGCTCGTTAAAGAAGCATATTTCTTCCCTAAAACTTTACCTGATTGGGCAAATTTCAGACTTTCACTTTCTGAGGGATCTTGTAAATGCGCCACACGATACATCTCATCCAAAATCAAATCTATTTTTGCATTCAAAACATACGTCTCAAGAGGCGGAATAGCTAAGAATGCTGTTTTAATAGCATTTTGTGCTGGAGCTGCTTCCAATGAAATAAACATATCCACAAACCCACTTGGAGCAGCCGTTCCCGGAGCAACCGTAACAAAGAATGGACTTTTAGCCGGATCTGCAGCAGTGAAAAAGCTTGCATTCACTCCATCACGCCTATAAAGCCACGATGACATTGGAACAGTATTACCCGCAATTGATGTTGTCGGTTGCGATGCCCCACAAAGCCAATAACGAACGTTTACAAGTTTTAAAGAAAATGCATCAGAAGGAGTACCCGCAACACCAGGTCTCACTAAAATATCTTGTGACTTCAAACCCAATTGCGCCGCTCGCGAAGGAGCAACACACTTCAACGGCACCTCGCCACCAGGCAAAACCATCGTTATCGAAACAGGAACCGTAGCACCTGCGCTTTTTGAACTCCAGACAGAGGCTGCCGTGGCAGGAC
>JACCDG010829355.1_pt1 | contig 12440 bp, 16 predicted proteins | sample 7442471 | NCBI WGS metagenome assembly JACCDG01 (sample SAMN15323444, study PRJNA562643) | freshwater metagenome | isolation source: river surface water | place: USA:Blue River Watershed | collected 2017-08-17 | reverse complement strand
TTATAGGGTGTCATACCACTCGATTAAGCGTCGGTTCCTCCGCAGGTTGAGTAATGCGTGTATAGCGGCTGCTACAATAAGTATTCCTATGCCGCAGAAGATGAGCCCAAAGATCGGTGTATATGTGCCGTTCAGCAGGACAAACGCCATTGGGATTCCCCACAGGAAGCCATTGTCCCTCAGTCTCCTTACCTCAGAGATCTCCAGTGTTACTCGCTTTACGAGGTGGTGATCGAGTGTCATCGTTTGGAACTCGACGTTAAGCTTGCTTAGGTAGGTCATGGCGTGTTGTCCTTTTCGTTAGAGGGAGTTGTACCAGTTGATCAAGTCCTGGTTTTTCTTCAGATTAAGGTTAGTACCTATGATGATGGCGGTTTCTAGTACTAGGACGGCGGTTGCCAGGATTTTGCCCCATAGAGGGAGGGGATCTCCAAACGCTGCGGTTATTGCTACCACCACAAGAATGAACCAGCCTAAGGCACGAGCTGCCTTGATGTTTCGGATTTCCTTGCCAACTTCCACCGCAAATCCAGGAAGTGCTTTGATCTCCGGAGCGATGGTTGCGTCCAGACTGAGTTGTTCGAGCTTGGTCATCATGGTGCTCCCTTTTTCTGTTTTAGGAGATGCCTCGCTTTCGAGAGGTCGTACTGATGCGAAAGAGGGGGATTCCCAATTATGAACTCTCGGGGATACTTGTATTCCGAGATTGGTTTTCCGAACCAGTAGCTCCCCAATACGTAGTGGACCTTTATCCACTTCTGGTGGTTATTCGGAACACCACTGTACGTAGCGTCGAGCTCCTGGTCTTCCGTGTTGAGGGGGCGGGTCCACATCTCTGGATCGATTAGGTCATGGGGCTCCGCTATCATTATGAATATCATGATAAGAGAAGCCCTATTATCCCCTGGATGGTCCAGATATACCAAGCAACTGCTATCGCAGTATAAAGCTTGGCAAGGATTGAGTTCTTGGAGAAGTCTCTTAAACGGAGGTCCTCCAGAAGTAGCTTGCGGTTCTCCGTCTTTATGAGGTCGTAGGTGATGCTGGCAGTGATGAATGCTACCACTATTTCGATTGCTGTAGCTAACATGTTAGAAGCCTCCAAATCCAGTAAGCGGAATAGATTATGGCACCAACCGTGTAGAGTTTAGTCGTAACGGACCACAAGGAAAGGTCTTTACGACGCAACCCCATAAGAACTAGTTCCCTTTCGCTTTTTCTTGGCAGGTCCATTGCCAAGCACAGGACAGCTGCTGTCCCAAAGGAATGCAGGAGGATTATTAGTGCCGTCATCATTTGTTGGGCTCCTTCTTGAACATGGTGGAGAGGAAGTGGTTGATGAGGATCTTCCACGTTTTGAAGAGCCGAATCGTTTCGTTCTTGGTGGAATGTATTGCCCTTCCTTTCGGAGTAAGCCCATACACTGCACGGGAGAACCTCTTGGTGCTGGGATTGACCTGTTGTACCAGGCCCAGGGTTACGTAGAGATTCAGCGTGTCATTCGGAGAATGGCTTGAAATTCTCGAAGTAGAGGTCTTGAACATGGTGGTGATATCTCGGATCATGGTAGTGTTTTACTCCATTCTATGAGTTTTTTGTTGCGTCGGAGATCCATTGTTATGTGGTATACGTTCCACACGTGGAAAGCACAGGCTAGGCACAGTACCAGCCGCATGAGGTCATTGTATGGGGCCATAAACAGCGTGAGGAGGATGAATGGAGCCCAGAAAGAGCTACTTATCCTTTTCATATTGTGGGACGTGATCTCGATGAAGGTGTATTTCACCAAGACCGGGTCTTCATGCGGAGCTAGGTTTGCTTTGTTGTTGGTTTCCAACAGGATTGTGCACTTGTCAAGAAGAGTCATAATGTATTCCTTTCCTATTTTCCGGATCTATCGGGGGATATTACATTGATCTTGGGGTTGTCGATATCGTCGATGCTCCACATAAACGGATGGTACTCGGTTACGTATTGGTTTTGTCCACGAAGGATGAACCAGCCATACCTGGAGTTCCCCTCCTTGAAGGAAGTACATACCTCCACGATCTCGAACTCAAACTTCGTCGATGTAGAGAGCAGGTACAATGCGTGGTCCCTCACTTTCGCTTCGACGGTGATGTCCAGGTAGTCCTGGTGTTTGTTGTACTTGTACATGGAGAAGAGGCCCACTCCGAACCAGAAAATGGCATGGATGAAGCATGTGGTTTTGGTTATCATGGTAGGATGATTCCTTCCAGTGTTTGGGTTGGGATTGAGGATTGCCTTCCGTAGTATCCTTCATAGCCCAGTGCTATGTAGTACAGAGGGCCCTTGGGATCATATACTGCCTTAGGAAGCGAAAACAACGCAGCGATACGAAGGCGCATTACCTGCATCTGGGGAGAACTCACCTCTATGAAGAATGTACGGTGACCTTCTTCATTGAAGTTAACCATTGCTCTTGTAGTGACGATGCTGGGGATGCTTAGGTAAGGCCGTATATTGAGATGAATCATATTGGAGTCAAGGTTTGTGTGCTTAGTAATAGCATACATCTCTTGCGGGGTGATAATCATGAATCCAGGATTGTACGTGATGAACCGTTTGATAATGTCGGAGCGTCGGGAAATTTGGTCCTGTAGACGGCGGGAGTAATCCGGACGTAGTACGAACCATAGCCCTCTTGGCATTCCTGAGATTCTCATTGGGGAGGCTTTCTGTGCTGTGGGGTTATGGTCTTTTGTTGATGTTCGTTGCGGAAGTGTAGGAATCCCAGCACAGAGTGCGCCAGAGAGCTCTCCATGGATTCTCGTTTCTCCAGGAGATCTCCGAGATCATGGCTTGGTACCTGTGTCTTTGCACACAGATTGTTTGGGAACTTTCTTCGTTTTCTGCGGGGAGCTGGTGGTTCCCAACGAGGAAGAATGGATCGATCTGTTGGCTCATTCGCGGAATTGCCCTCCAAATGGTTTAGTGGCATGATCCCAGTCACGCTGTACCTGCCAAAAATCCGACTCAGGTACATTTAAGATACGAGAAAGATGCTCAACTAGAAGTGTATTTACTGGAAGCTTACCCATGATAAGTTTCTCGATTTGGGACGGTGCTTTGATTACATTGGAAATGCAGTCCCAGGTGAGATTTTGGTCACACAACAACTCATTAATGAACTCACCAGGGGTTTGTGGAAGCCTAGAAAGTGTCTTCGTAGCGGCTATTTCATCTACGTCGAAAGTATCTCCAACCGGGGTTACCTGTATATTGTTTTTGCGTGCTAGGCTTAGTAATGTTTCTTTTTTCATGGACAAGATAAAAGCAAGGGCCGAGAGTTCCATCATGCACTCCGGTTTGAGGGTTGTAGGGTTTGCATACATTCTTATACCATATTCATAAGCTAAAAAGAGGGGGTAAGTTGGTGTAATGGGTACTTAGCCATGGTGCTGGTTTCCTTAGTTAAAAAGGATGGGGGGAGTGCTTGGTTTGATCTTGGGGGATCGTGTACTGTTCTTATACCGTATTTATAATGTAAAAAAAGAGGGCAGAGCCCTCTTAGTTTATGCTAGCTTTCTGAGCGTGTCTCGGATAAAATCTGCGCAGTCTTTGCTCTCTTTTAGGCCCCACCCAGTGATGTTCTTAATGTGTTTTATGCTTTCTATGAATTTCCCGCTACATAAAGAGACCATTGCTGGATACAAAAAGTCAGTGGTTAGATCTTCCGTTGCGAAAGGGAAGTATTTTTGTTGAGTCTCTTTCCACACCTTTTCTATGATGCCACGGGCCTCTAGATCCGCAATATCGTGCACCCTGGCCGCAAGGGGGGTGCATGGAGTGAAGGTTTGCTGTGACCCGTCGGGAAGAAGCACGACGAGGATTTCTCCATAGTTCATGGAAATACGCATTTGGGGCTTCCTTTTTTGATTAGAAGAGTCTTGCGAGGCGTTGGTTTCGTTCTTCCCTTGTGTGGTTGTCCCATTTGTGGGGATATGGTTCGAGATCTTCGAAGTATGGTTGGACCCACTTCTCTCGGATATGGAAAGATACTTGTCCAGTTGGAAGATCAATGAACACGGTGAACGATGTGTCTTGTGGGGCGTCCTTGTCAAAGGCGTACCCAACTTCGTAAGCAGGTTGTGCCAACGCAACTAAAGCCTTAATCAGTATTGCACGCTCCTCGGAATAAGCATCGAGGGTTGACTCGAACTGAGATACTATCATAGTTGCGTGAGCTTTGCTTTAAGGGTTGCCCTAAATGTAATGTTTTGTTTTACATCGAATACCCGTAGTTCTTCATCGGTGCTAAGACGGTCCAAGCCATCTGATACACACGAAGTTAACTCCTCTTCATCGTAAGCAAAGAAGAAGAGTTCTTCGTCATTGTTTACATCTTTAACCTTTTTGTTATACGTGAATCCTATATATGTAGGGAACCTGTCTTTCTCTCGTATCTCTGTGCATGTGAAAAAGAAAGACTCCAACGCTTCTGTTGCGTAGGGAAAATCCTGAAATGAGAGGGGGAGTTCTGTGAGTTTCATAGGTTGAGTTGCTTCCAGTTATTTATGAATTTGGTGTGCGACGTTTTGGTTATAGTAATGAAAGGCGTGGCGGCTTGTTTTATTGGTAAGAGGAGCCACTGGTTAGGCTGTAGTTCTGCCGCGAAAAAGTCGATTTCTTGGAGCGTATAAGGTATGTTTTGCCCTGTCTTGGTTTTACGAGAAGTTGTGAGGCGAAACGTATCCTTTTGTCTGGTCTTGCGTGCAGTTTTAACTTGAACCCGGAAATACGTTTGTATATCTTGGTTTGGCTGTACTAGCACATCATAGGGAGCACAATCCCCCACTGGTACTGAGACGATGTGTGCTCCCTTATGATATGCCGCAGAGATAAAGGAGAGTTCTGTTAATGTGCCTCGAATTTTGTCAAGCAAATGTTTGTAATGGTTAGAAGTTTGTTTGTTCGTTGTTTATTTGTTTTGTTGCGTGCGGGAGGTTGTCCCACAGGAGAGCAGTTAGTTGATCCAGATCGTTTGGATTCGGAAAGAGCGTATTGTTTATGATGACAGTATCAGGGGTTATCTGTACAGTTGTTGGCTCTGCGGGGATTAGTTCGTCCTGATGAAAATGCTGTGTAGGATCCTTGGGTTCCAAAAAGATTGTTATCCCAGCGAGGTAGCGCGGAAATTGATCTGTATCGGATGGTAGAATCGGTGCCTCTTCAGTGTCATAAGCAATAATGAGTTCGGCTGATGCAAACTGAGTGTGATCGAAAGGAATGTTCTTCATAACTTAATGATACTTTCTAAGTATTGAATGGTTTTGATGAGTTCGCTTTGAGAGAACATTTTGCGTGCAATAGTGGTGCCATTAGTAACTGTAATGTGTGCTTCGTTCTCCTCATAAATTAAAGTGAAGTATCCAGGTACGTTTGGAGAGAGCGTATCGTGAAAAAAGAAATATGAAGGGCTTTCTTCCATTATGGCGAGAGCATGACGAAAACAAACAAGGAGGCTATTTGTTATGTCATGTTTCTGTACTTCGAAGGTGGTTAAGCCATCATTAAAAACGAGGGCGATGGTGGAATAGTTCGTTGTTGATGCGTGGTGGTATATCCCGTTGGCTGGGAAAATCAGGTCCGGATAAGCATGAAAATCTAGTAGGATGTGAGTCGACATGGTGTTGGTTCTCCTTGTTCTGTAACTGGGCCCTCAAAAACTATTGGGAGCATATATTTCTTCCTCAATACATTCTTCCGTAGAAACTCTTTTTTATTTATAACATTGTAACAGATTTATTTGAATATTGTAATTAAAGAGTATTAGAGGTGAATTAGCCTGATTTGGGGGTGTTTTCGGGTAAAAAAGGGTAAAAATCGGGAAAAACTGCTGTTATCGATTTTTTGCTCACCCGTTGAATAAGGCTAAAATACCGTTGCAAAAGACGTTGGTTTTCGAGGATAACGGCGTTATTTTTAGAGATGACAAAGCACACGTTCAAATCCTCCTTTGATGCGAACTACCTTTACACCCAGTTTATATTGGGCTAACTTATGATTAAAGTTCTGAGAAGTGAGTTTTGTGCCACCTAACACCACATTTATGAAGAGTTGTTTGGCCATTCTAAATGGGAGCATAGTTCTTTCTTTATCATCAGCGGGAAGTGCTATGATTCGGTTTACATACTCATGCACTCCTGTATTGTGGATATCATCGTTTAGGTTATCCTGGATCCATTCCCAGCGAATATTCTCCGGTTTAATCATGGAGAAGAACTGATCAGTATACGATCCAGTAATGAATTGCAAGCGGTTCTTCTCCTCGGAAGGATAAGCAACTAACGCAGCAGCTTCAGTTACTGGGCGAGTTGCTAAATGCATGGTAAACCGCAGGAGCTCCTCTTTTACTGGCTTTTCTAGGCTTTTAGGATTACCTGGCTCTGGAAGAAAAGATGCTTCGGATAGTTTTCTTTCTTGCCGAGGACAAATATTGAAGCGTCGATCTCCATCTTCTACCCGCACTGCGTTGTACTTGTTTGAGAACCCCATTACGTTTACATTGTTGTTACCAGGCCGTATATCAACACTTTTCTTTTCTACTTGGATATACTTATCCGTAATGAGCATCTTGATACGAGCTGCTATCATATTAGCATCCTCAGTAGAGAAGTCTGCTTGTATCTCGTTTAGCGCAAGGAAGATATTTCCCTCAAGTACTACGTTAAACTGGGAAGCTAAACGTTTTTGATCAATAGATGCACAGTACTCATACCCAAAGATTGGGCGTAGTACGTTATCCATTAAGAAGTCCTTCCCTATTCCTTGAGTGCCTTGGAATATCCAGGCTGTATAGGTTTTCTTTCTTTCTTGATAGATATATGCTAGCCAATCTACAAAAGCATCCCTAAGTGTAATGCAGTCTCCACATATGTGTAAGAGGAGAGATCCAATATGCTTAGGAAGCTCGGGTACAGTTTCCGGTTTAGGAGAATTATCTACGGTTTCCATGAGCTTAGTAGGTATGTACCTATTTACGAAGCCACCTTTTAGATCCACTGTTTTTCTATTGCTAAAGTCTAGATAGAACTCACATCGCGGAAGAGTTTTGATATCTGGTGCTTCCATCTTAGCATGCTCCCAGAAGCTAGCCTCAATAGCAGGGATAGTCTTAAGTGGATAAAAGACCTGTTTTTGCCATTGCTTGGAGTAACTGCATTCCCACCAGGTATCAGTGATCTTATCTTTGAATACATAGAAGCCCTTGTTCTTTTGGAGTGTCTCCATTTGCTCTGTACTAGCTAAAAAATAGGATCCTTTCTTATCAGCGCCTTCATTGCGAGAACCGCAGCTCTGGCAATTAATGTATGGAAGGCCGTTTGTTCCAAGCCGTATCAATGCGTTCTGCTGCAAGTAATCAGGATTCTGCTCTGAACGTACTGATGTATCGAATCCACACAGTGGACAGAATATGGCAATTTTCTGGTACTCAACGGGCTTCGATGTGTACTCTGGTGAAGCAAGGATATCCGTGAGGCTCTGGATGGTATGCTTATTACGATTCGCATCATATATAATTGTGTCCCTAGTAAATGTGAACGCAAAGCCTTTCTTAAGAGCTACAGTAGCATTCTTGTTCTGTAAAGCTATAGTAGTTATCTCTTTTTGCTTACCAAAGTCAATGATGTGGTTCATGCTTAACGGGAACTCCCCTCCCATCTTGCAGTACTCTAAGAACGTAGGATTAGATCGTATAATTCCACGCGCAATATCAATGCGTACCTTGTTATCGCAATTCGGAAAATGTTGGAGGACCCACTCAGCTAGGTAATCATGCTCATCAAGGGATTGTGCTGGCCTACTCAATGGCATAACAATGTGGAGCTTGTGCGTTCCATTTGGATCATGGTTAGACGAGTATGACATATGGAACAGTGGTGAATTTGGTAGCCTCTTTAGAGTAGATAGGACTTCTGCTGCATTGAGTGTATTGTCTATATCAATGACTAGCGTATTTGTCTGCATATAAGAGGAGCGATTTCGCATGCCATCTTGGAACTCATGCCCCGAGAACACTACTGGAGAATGTAGAAACGCATTAAGAGACTTCATGTTCCACTCAACGTCCTTAGTCTGGAACCTATTGTGTTCTCCGCTTGTCTCAGTCATGATCATGTTTTTGTTGGTACCCGATAATGTACCTTCTTGAAATTTAAGCGTATCCGATTCAATGTAAGAAAAGCGTGTCTTCATATGTATATCCTTATAGTGTATTGTAAAGTAAAAAGAGCGAGGAGGGACAGTAGCGACCTGCCCCTGCTCGCAATTTGACCGGGACTCCACGGGACGTCTCCGTTAACGTGGGAGTATTCGGTACATGAATCTTATACCAGGAAAGTTGATTATTTGTTATTTATGTAGTATACTAAAGACGTCTTAGATATTCAAGGAAAACAATGAATAAAGAATCAATTGAAGAGATGCGCATTGCCGCTGTTGATCCTAGCAGTTGGAGATTCCGTGTTGGATATCCAGCTGACTACAATATCAGGAACTTCGATGCTATGTATGTGAGTGGCACCTCTATTAGTGAAGAAGGTGCTGGAATGATAGCTCTTCCTAATGTAGGTGATCCATGCTTAGTATTGATTAAGCCTGGTGGGTACAAATACATACTGGGGTACTTTAGATATCCAAACACAGTAACCAAGGGTAATGGTGGTAGTCTAGGCCAAAGTGGTATAGATCCCTCTTGTATATCGTGGACCACTCGCGTTGGTGGATTCTTTAGAGCAACGTTGTCTGGTACATGGCATTGGGGCGTAAACTCGTGGGCCAAATTATATCTAGGTGCGTATAATCAAGAGCTACGATCATGGTTCCGTAATGTGTATATACGCATGAAGGGTGGCAAGTTATATTGGGAACAAGATAAAGATGGTAACTCAAAGTATACTTCCTCATTTACTAAGGGCTTTGAGTATGATATCAATGATGACTCTCAATTAGATGCTTATAAAGCTCCAGTAGCACCTAATATCGAGACACCCGTACCTGCATACCAGGACAAGGTAATAAAGAAGATCAACCATACTGGTAAAGCTTTCGTCATTGATGAGGTACGCACTAGTGATAAGTCATATAAGAAGCAGCATCTCGTACCTGAAGGTGCAGACCTAGATATAGAACTTAAGGACACAGGACGTACCGTAACACTTAAGGTGTTAGATGATAACTACTTAAGCATTACGTGTGCCTCAGTGGTCCCTGAGGGCCCTCCAGAGGTATTCTGTACGCTAACCATTACTGAGGACAACATAACTGTAGCTCACACAGGTGAACTACTATTAGGTGGGGCAGGTGAAGAGCAACAACTAGTAACGAAATCATTTGTTACCGAGATATTTAATACGCACCAGCATGTAGGTAATAATGGTGCACCTACTGGTTTCCCACTAAACGTAGGCAGTATTGTTGATCCAACTAGTAGATCAAGCAGCGCACATTTCACTAAGGATGTAAAGGGAGAGTAATATGAATTATATGGAAAAGATAGCGGATGCACTGTCTCGTGCAATAAATCGTGGCCTTGTGCATGGTACACCTAATATACGTAGAGCGGCTCAAGGGCAGTCATCGCGTACTGTTAAAACGATTGGACAAGGTCTAGAGGGTATTGCACAAATGCGTACTCACGGTGAATTTGGGGTAGAAGTGGCAAAAATATACGATAAAAAGAGTCCTTTTTATTCCGATACAAGTTTTAGCCATAAAGGCCGTATATTTAAAGAGATGGAACACAAAATACCTGGTGGGTATAGTGCGCGATTACACGGGGAAGATCCATCCAAGAAAATTCATTTTCTAGAGTATGTACCAGGATCTAAAAAAGACTATGCGCATCCTGATGGGGTAAATATTGTAAAGGATGTCCTTAAGATAGAGGATGTTCATGGAACCCTGCCTGATAAGCCAGCTCATAATATGATAGGCGGAAGAATTATAGACTTCTTACCATCCTCACCTTCGATTAAAAGGACCTATCCTATAGGAAAAGCCGATATACAGCTTGATAATGTAAGAACATTTATGCACACCCTTGATTCTAGAGATCCAGCAGATGCTGTAAGACTTCAAAAAGCAATAGCTAGAAAAGAGGCCATAAAGAGCAAAATTAAAGACATGAAAAGCGAAATACGAACTGAGGTAGATACCAATCCTAAAGGCAGAATCGATAGAGTATTAAGGCAAACCTATGGCACTCGCTGAATCTGGGATGTGTGCTAGCTATATTGTAGATGCTGGTATGAATTTCTTTGACTATGTATCTGCTGGTACAGTACCGTTGCAAGCCGTAGCTGAAGTAGAGGCATCTCATGCCTCATTTGCTGCATCTGTAGCTCCATTCTGGTGTGGACTTATAAATGGGTTTGTTAATCCACTCACTGAGACATGGACCACTATCATTGATGGGGCCACAGCTATCATCGACGCTATTAAGAAGGCTTTATCCAACCCTAAGAAGATTCAAGTAGCAATTCGCAAGATAACTGGGCTAATTACTGCTATTATAGAGAAAATACAGGCAATTATTGAGTTTTTAGTTGGCATACCTGATATGGTAGAGGATTTTGTGCTAAAACAGGTGCGTGAGGTGCAAGAAAGGCTAGAAACATACGTTGAAGAGCTCCGTGCTAGTGCAGAAACTCTGTGTAACCAGAAAAAGACCGAGTTGATACTGAAATTACGTGATAGAATAGATAATACGACCAATGAAGCCAAAAAAGAAGCACTACGTGTGAAAATTGATGAGTTAGCTGCTAAAAACTGCGCTGATCTAGTGTCATTGAGCTCTGTGTCTAGTTTTCAGTGGCCTTCCTTTCCAGATTTAGTGTTTGGGCTAGGTCCTATCATTGAGGCAATCATTAACAGCTTCAATATCAAGCTACCAGCCATCAAGTTTAAAATGCCATTCCTAAATGATGAAGAGCTAGTTAACTCAGGCGTAATAAACAGTAAGGTAGAGGCTATTAGCACATGGGTTAACAACAAAGTGGACGCTGCTAATGAATTTCTTAAGCCATTTGTGACATCGTACAATACAATAGTGGAATTCCTAACGATTTTGTCCAAGTTTAGTCTAAAAGGCATACTAAAGTGGCTAATAAGCCTCCCCGCTAAGATAATTAAGGTGCATTTAGCTGCAGTACAGTTCGCATTTGACTTTGTAATAGGCTTAGCTACAGGTGACCCACTTCTAGCTATAGAAACGTGGGCCAATGCTAAATTTAGAGCATTAGCTGAATCAATTAAGGCAAAAGCGGATGAATTTGATCCTGATGGCATAGAAAATCGTGCTGGATGGGTAAATTCCTTCATTAGTGAAGTAAAGGACTTCATTGTTGCAGCTAAACAGAGCATTTCTAATGTAAGAGCGTATATTGAGGGGAAAGTTGAGCAATATGGCTCAATATTCGGTGCCGTAATTGAGTTAGCTATGCAATTCTATGGATTTCTCGTTGGAGGACTATCTTATGCATTAAATGTGATAACAGCAGGTGCAGCACCACTCCTGGCGTTATTAGGCTTCGGAGCTAGTATGTTTAGTCAACCAACAGCACAAAGCCCTGATGAGAGTAATCCAGCTACTAGGGCAGGCATAGAAGAAGATATATCTTATGAAGTGGTGCTTGTAAGTGGTATACCTTACGGGTATTTCGTATCTACCGGCGGTGTCCTTGTATTAGATGATGATGGCGCACCTATGCGTACTAATCAAGGTGATGAAGAATGTATATTGGTACCACTCATAGATCCTACTATAGATCTGACTCTTCCTGATATAACGCAGTGGGTCCGTATATTTAGATCAGATACTGCTACTGAAGAGCTATTTGATGATGGCTACAGTAGATTAAATGCTATAGCTGAAACTAATGATACAGTTAGTGAGTACATATGGTTTGCTGAATTCCCTAGTACAACGCCTGTAGAGCCCATTGACATGCCTAATACTGATGTATCAGGGCTTAATAATGCTAGTGCTGATGGTATGAGGGAAGAGTATCAAGGCATATTTAAGTTTCAGCGCAAGCACACATATGTAGAGACACTGTTTGCTACTACGAATACATACATGAGTGCATTCGGTAGAGCACCAATCACTGTACCTGTGCAACATATATTAGAAGAGGCTGAAGGTAAATACACGTTCTCGATACTGAATAATAGCTTAGTATTAAGTGTGGATAGCCATGTACATTATACTGGAATAGTAGATACGTATAGCTATCCAAATGCGTTTAGCAAGGTATTTAGTAATGATCTGTACGCAGGTAAACTATATAAAGATGGAGAATCATACCGATTCGGCTTATTTAGCTCTAGTAGTAACGTGGCGTTTCATCCTGTAGATAATTACATAGCTAATATAGATCCAAGATATGCACTAGAAGATGGAGATGATCCATTCG
>JACCDG011168462.1_pt1 | contig 12444 bp, 39 predicted proteins | sample 7442471 | NCBI WGS metagenome assembly JACCDG01 (sample SAMN15323444, study PRJNA562643) | freshwater metagenome | isolation source: river surface water | place: USA:Blue River Watershed | collected 2017-08-17 | reverse complement strand
TTGACGCCATAGGTCTATGGGATACACAGCGTTGGTTACTCGCGCCTTTCCAGCTGGTTCATGTCCGTACCATTTGTCCCAATAAGATTCATAAATTAATAAAGTTTTCATGCAGATTTAACAGTTAAAATTGTTCTAGACAGTTCAGGTAATGCTGCCAAATCATTTTCGCTAAATGTTTGTACAATATTATTAGCAAATTCGTTACGTTCGGTTTCAGTCATGTATCTCCAAATTAATTGGATTAATTGATAATCAAATTCAGTTGGTTCGGTTAAATTTTGAAACATTATGGTTTCCAGCAATGATTAGTATAATCTCAATCTTGTTCGGTGTAAAAATCTAAACCAATAGAATATCCAAATAAACCTAGATTAATACTTATTTCGTTGGCTAATTGAAACGACAATCCAACACTAATAATATCCGAAGATTTGTAAATTCCGATATAACAATTTGTCGTTTTTGTTATAGGATATTTAAATTCTTTAAGCGTTTTCCATGCAGTTTTATATGGATTAATTAAGGTAAAATTAAAAGTAAACATTATAATCCCCAAAAGGCATAACATAAAGCTACAGCAACTGCTGTGATTATAATAATCTCAATCAATGGAGCCTCCTTCTATATGTTCTACGACACAAATTGTTTCATCGTATCCCGTAAAAATTAATTCATCTCGTACCATTTCTGATGTAAAAGTGTTATGGAAATATACAGTATCAATTAATTCTAAATCACCACTATTAACATGAGCATAGACATCAAATACTCGCATATTAACTCCAGCTACGATGACATTCATGAATCGATTCCATACCATCATAGTCGTCGATTTCAAATTCGATAGATTCAGGAATTTCTACGATTTTTAATTCAGCAAAAGGTCCATTAGCAGTTTCTCCCAATTCTTCGATTACACGAATTAATGTTAGATCATCGCGCGGAATATCATCTACACTAAAATATAGTGCATTAGAAGCTGTAAATCTACCTTGACCATTTGGTTTTTTACAGTCTTCAGCATAGACAGCTTCATATTCTTCAGGAGGACACAAATAATATGAATCACAAAATTTATCAGGTACGTGATATAAGGTAATTCCTTTTAATTCGCCATATCTAAGTACAGCTGCACTAGATAAACCAAAACCACCATAACAACGATTAATCGCTACTTTTCTCATAATACACCCTCAAATTGCTCATCATCAAATATAAAACCGCACAAATTTAAATCCAAACTAACAGGAAAATATAATGTTTCTGCTGGACTTCCTTCATTAGCATAAAAATTATCATCTTCTAATAAGCGTTCAACAATATTTAGATTTCTAAACCAACGCATCGAACCGCTGCCATCGCCATTATCTTCAATCAAACCATAAATTACTTGTTGTGTCATATTATTTCTCCAGAGTAGTTGTTTCGTAGTTTGTAATTAATTTTAACATTTCAACTGCATGATAATCATTTTTCAACCCCCAAAATGTTTTTTGATGGTATTGGCGCAGTGTAATTTTCATCCGAATACTGCAAATCAGGTTTCTTTGGCTCAGGCGGTGGGCTAGGTATCTCAAGTTTTTTTTGAGTATCTGCATCAAAATTAGTAATCAATTTGTACATTTCAACTACGTGATAATCTAATCGTTGCCTCAATTCTTTATCCCCAACCCATGCAATTTTTCTATTCAATTTATCTAATTTCTTTAGCAATTTTTCTTGCAAAATATCATCAATAAGTTTCATGTTTTTATCCGGTTATATTAAATTTTGTTTGTAGTTTGGATCCCATAACTGTAGAGAACGCTCATATGTTAACCCACGAAATCCGCGTTTTGATAATAGTAAAGACTGTTCAAATGTCAGCATCCGACCACGCTCCACAGCAACATTCAGTTTCGCTATGCGCAGCACAAATACAAACTCTGCTCAAATTGCCAGTGGAAAGATCCAAATCGTATCCAATCGAACCGAATTCATCGCTACGCAAAACCAGAGTAGGGTATCTAGGATCTTCATAGGATACCCATGCTTCTATACCTAACTGCTTATCAATAATCATAATCAACCTCCATACAGCAATTATACTCTGGTTTGACTATAAAGTCAAGCACTTCTAGTAAAATCTTTGTAGAGTTGTTCTAATTCGGATTCATTAATGAATCTATAACAAGGTTCCCAAGATTCACCCATTAACATTTCCCAATCGCCGCTGGGATATCTGCGATATAATTTTCCAGATTCCAGTTCAACATATTCAAATGTCGCTAGTTCAATATTTTTAATTTTCATATTATAATCGTGCTTTAATTAACCGTTGCCAAAATTTCTGGTATACAAGGAACAGGAATATTTGCTGACAAAATTGAAATTTGCCAGCTATGATACGCATCATCTTTGAGATTTTGTTTCCATTTTAAATATGTTTGATGACACTGAACATTATACGGTTCATAAGGAATACACTCAACCATTCCAATATCGCTGATGGCAACTGCTATTTTAACTTCTGTGGTTGGTAACGTCATATCAATCATCCCAACCATTTTTACCCATACTATATTTCGGTTCAGGTTGTTTATTTACAGGTTTACCCATCCAACCTCTACTAAAACTATCAGAAGTAGAAAATGAAGTTTCGCCTTGAAATAACCCAGTTTTAGAATTATATTCTTTACGACCCCAACCATATTTTCGTTTATAAATTGCCATTATTCTACCTCTATACAAGAAACTGTTGTTTTGTTATAAACATCTTTAGCTACATGTTGATACAATACACCTTGAATACATTTAGCTTTTGGTTCAAGGATAAGATGTAATGCATAAAATACGCTGAATAAAAACGTCAACATAATTATAAAACCAATAATATCTTTATTCATTAGTTGCCACCCGATTAATTTCAATCAATTCTTGTTCAACACGTTGAGGTTCAGGTACTGCTGGAGCATATTTAGTTGCCACAGTATAAACTGCCCATGTTAAACAAATCATTACCACAACGCTATAAATTATTTCACTTATTTTCATTACCAGATTCCCAAGCCCAATTTACAACAACCCAATCATCAATACAATCGTGTTTGGTATAATTTTGATTGACATATTCTGTGCCAAATTTATCTCCTTAGACAAGAAAACCTTATTCCTTTAGGTTTAAGGATGAATTGTCGTTAAAAGTTAACCTTGATTTTCTATATATTTTTTAATGGTATCTGTTGAGACATCGCCAACAGTACAACAAAAATATCCTGTTGACCATAAATGATTTTTGTGCCAATAATATTTCCGCAAATAAGCTGGATATTCGTTCCACATATAATAGCTAGTATATTGTTTAATAAGTTTAACTATTAATGATACAGATTGCAATGGTTTTAATTTAACCATGATATGTATATGATTCATATCATCTCCTTTGATAGCAATTATTTCACAATGTAATTCTTCTAATTTAGATTTAATAATCTCTATGATATAGTTCATCATAGTTTCTGTTAATATCTGTTTACGATATTTTGTTACTAACACTATATGATAATTTAATTTTGTTTTATTTGCCATTATCGGTAATCTCAAAAATTTTGTTTTACTAAATAATAGTATATATTAACAAATTTAGTAAAACATGTTCATTAGACAAAACTATAGAATCTATCCAAATAAAGATCAAACTGTTGTATTAAATCAATGGTTAGGTCAAGCTCGCTTTATTTGGAACTATATGTTAGCTAAAAACATAGAAAAATATCAATTAGAACAAAAATTTATTTTTAAATTTGATATGAATAATCTATTACCAGATTTAAAAACTGTAGATGATTATTCTTGGTTAAAAGAAATCCCATCACAATGTTTACAACAAAAATGTCAAGATTTAGATACTGCGTTAAAATCTAGTTTCAAATCTAAAACTAATAAAAAAGGATTTCCTAAATTCAAATCCAAAAAAACCGATGAATCTGGAATTAGATTCCCTAATTTTAAATTTGAGGGGAATAGAATTATTTTACCTAAAATGAAGCAAGGAATTAAAATCAAACTTCATCGCGAATTATTAGGTAAAAAAGGTGCTATAACCCTATTTAAAGATAAAATAGGAAATTTTTATGTTTCAATACTTGTTGAATTAGATGATAATTTTTACCCACCATTAGTTACTGAAATTAATTCTGGTGTTGGTATTGATGTTGGTTTAAAAGAATTTGCCATAACATCAGATGCAGAAATAATATCTAATCCTAGATTTTACCGTAAAGCAGAAAAACAACTTAAAAAATTACAACATAAACATTCTAAAAAACAAAATAGTTCCAATAATAAAAATAAAGCTAGAATAAAATTAGCTAAAAAATATAAACAAGTAACAAATAAAAGAACCGACTTTATTAAAAAAACCGCTAATTCGATAGTCAAGAATAACGATTTAATAGTTGTCGAAACTTTAAATATCCAAGGAATGATGAAAAATCATAAACTTGCTAAATCAATTGCCGATGTAAGCTGGTATCAATTCCAACAAGAATTACAATGGCAGTGTAAAAAACAAGGAAAATGGTTTACAAAAATCAATCAATGGATACCTTCTAGTAAAATGTGTAATTGTTGTGGTCATATAAAATCCGATTTAACATTATCAGATAGAATCTATAACTGTGATAATTGTGGATTATCAATTGATCGTGATCTAAATGCAGCAATTAACATATACAAAGAAGGTTTAAATAAATTAAATACCGTAGGAACTATGGAAATTCACGCCTGTGGAAATATGATCTAGGATACTAGATCAGCCCAGGAAGCCCGTTCCCTTTATGGGGACGGGTAGTTCACTACACATTTGAGTGTACCAATAAGACCAATATTGTGCAATAATTTCGCCTTCAGATAATGTTACTACAACTGGATCACCTACTTCATTAAACGGACTGTAACACCAATATTTCATGCATTTTCTCGTAAATAATCATACGCAAAATCTCTGAACACGGTATCAGATAAACCCCAGCAAAGAGCAATTCCCTGAATTTCTGGCGGCAATTGTTCAAATATTTCTTGTAGGGATTCTGGGGTATGACTAATATCTGTTGCTAATACTACACAATCATGGAAATTATCCACTGCGTTCTTTTCGTTGTCTAAATCAAATAATTGTTCAAGAGTAAACATAATTATAACCTATATCCGTACATTTTGTTTATAATCGTTGGGTTAACAGGAGCTACGCCCATTTTAATTCTAAGTAAATTCATAGATCTAATTGGTCGTTTAGCGTAAAATGGTAGAATTTCGTCGCTACATCTAGCACGTTTTTCTGCTAACCACAATTTAATAGGTTTAGAAACAAAACTCTCAACTTGAAATGGTGCCCAACCCCAAGGTCTAATTCTGCGTTCGATTCTTTTTTTAACGCTATTATACATTTTCCAACGAATTCTAGCTTTAATTTTCATTTAACTGCCTCATTTGAAGTAATTGTTGTATTACTGCTGCATCTATTTCTGCTCTTATTTCATCTGCCATAACAGTAATCATCTCTCGTTCTTTAGCCATTCTAGATCTATGAGCGAGAATATCTCTATTATAAGAACCTAAAAAATGATTACATAATAATTTGTTGCGTTGTTTAACAGTTCTAGCTGCAGTTTTAAACCGAGGTTTTAATCGCTGTTTATCTCGTTTTGGGTAACACCCAAATAAACTTCTGGCATAATCTATAGAGTCAACTTCCCAAGTAGCTTTAAGCATCCTAGGAAGTGCAGATACCACCGACGAATCTATCATAATTTCTTTAAGCGTTTCTGTCATAAAATTCTCGTGCTGTTAAAAATTCCTCAAAAAATTCCTGTGCTGTAATTTCTATTCCATGTTTACCCAACATATCCATTAATTGTTCAGGATCAAAAACTAATGTAAGTTCTACTGTTGGAGTAAAATATTCACTTAATCCAGTTTTTAAGTTTTTAATTTTTTGGATAATCATTATTTAATCCCAAAATAACGGTTAATATCTGAGTTAATCCAAACAGAATTTTCTAATACAGTTCGACCAAGATCTGCGGATTCATTAGAAGTTGCCTCTACTACATTCAAACATTCTTGAATAATCAACTGTGCGAATTTTTCCGTGTAGCATTGCAACAGAGTAGGCGAATAAATGCTATATTGTTCAGCGAAAATATATGCCTCATCAGATAAAGTTTTAAGGTTTTCGTTCATAATTTAATCCCAAAATTTATGGTAAATTTCTTCTGCTAATGCGTCAGCTTTGTTATAGTTTGAACTGTATACCACACTAATACATTTTGTAACAATTAACTCAGCAAATTTTTCAATATTTTCCACACCCTTTAATACAAAATATTCATCTCCCCAATAATCGGCATCATTAATTGCGCCAGATTGTTCCGCAAGTTCTGTAATTTTCTTGTTCATTATGATCTCCCCAAAAATAACCAAGGAACGCCATTACCGCCATCACCACCATAATCTACATTTTGTGTCGACCACCAATATGTACAGTCTTTCTTTTTCTCAGGAAGCTCTAATTCTTCAAATAAATTATAGACGCCTCGTCGGCCACCAACAACTCCGATATCCGTTTCTGGAGGTAGGGATTGCAAGTATTCAATCAATTCGGCTGCAGTGGTCATAATTTTCTCCAATTAATCAAGATAAAGTTAAGTATAGATTCATTATACTTGAGTCACATGTTAAAGTCAAGCACTTTTTTCAAAATATTCCTTTCATAAATGTATTATTTCCCTGAAATTGTTAGTTCTTGTACATAAACAAACAGTTCTCGTTTGCCATTAAGAATATTGCCTAACTCAGATTCTGTAATGTTGTATACATCTTTGACTGTAATAGAGCTTGTCCACCTTAAGCCAGTACTCAAATTCACCAAAACAATTTCATATGCAGCAGCTTCAACCAACATATAAAACATATTATGGGAGGAAAAAACATCACCAATAGAATAAAAATCTTGCATATGATTGTTCTGAATATTAATATTTTTTTCTGTCATCACTATTCTCCTAATCTACTCCGCAATATAAGGTGCTGTAACATAACATACTGATTTACCATCAAAAGCGGATTTAAATGTGATCTTACCATCGCGCTTAACAACTAATTCAAATTCTACTCCTGGGGCATCCATATGACTAAAATCCTGGAACATTTCTTGCCACTGATAACCAAATTTATAAACATAAGATTTAATTAATTTTTTGGTATTAAAAATCCATGTTTTAGACGCAGTATGTTCATCGGCTAAAACAATTTGGCGATCAACTGCAGGTAAAATTTTTTCCAGAGCAGTTTTTTCTGCTCGAGTTACTTGTGCATAATAATATCCAATCTCTGTATTATCCACTATCCAAGTTTTGCCTAGAGATCCGCGCACAATTTCCTGTAATTGCGACTCAACTGTTTTCGCTATTTTAATTTTAAGAGAATAAGATTTTGCTGTATTTTCTTCATCTTCAGGTAAATATTGTCCACCTAGATAACGATTACCATCAATCCAGATGTAATTATCGCAAGGAGCGTGCTGACGACCGCTACGATCAAGAGTTGGTTTACGGTCATAGTTGTCAACAATCGCGCCTTGGATACGAGCTTCGTAAGCTGCATTAACAGCGTCAACACAGGTTTTGATATCAGCGATAGTAGTCATAATATTCTCTCCAGAGTAAACGGTCAGGACAACCCCAACCTATGCACATATTGTACCGCAACTGAATCTAGAAGTCAAGCACTTTTATCGGTGGCGCTACGTTTTATTTCCCGATAGTTTCATATCTCAACACTCTAACTTCATTGCCTTTTAATTCGCATGATAGAGTTTCTATTGCACTTTTAAAATATTGGCTAATTTGACGATCATGAGTAACTTCTTTCCGCTCAACCTCAGCCAGATCCCGAAGATTACTTAAAGCTCTTCGCAATAACAAATTTTTAGCTTTTAAATCACGATATTCTTGTTGAGTCATAATTACTCATCCAAATCAACAGATAACACTTCCCATTGAATATTTTCATCGTTATCCATTAATCTAATAGCATTCAGACGAGCTAGAGCATAATTACTATATGCTCTATACACATCAATATAACCGTCTGCATCTGTTCTAGCAACAATATAAATTTTCACAATTAATCCAACCTTGATTCAGCATAAGCATCAAAACCATAACCTTGTAACACAGCAGCATAAGCTGCAGCACCAGCATATAAACAGTCTACGTTCTGTACAGGCATTGAAGCAGGATTCCATAAGTAGATACCTCGACTCCAAGATTTTTGAAAACCTACAGCAGCCATGGCTCGGCCAATTTTGGTGTTTAATCGAACACCCTGTACAGTTACCCACGAAAATCCGCAGGCATATTGATCGCGACCACCCAACTGCTCGGTAAAATATTTTTCAGCTGCTGCACGAGCAGCAGCAGTTGCTTCAGCATGGATCGTATCAATACTATATTCACCAGATTTAATATCTAACATCTTTATCTCCAAATTTTGCTCTAGTAGAACTCAATTATACCTGTATCAGCACCACAGGTCAAGCACTTTTTTCTTGTTCTAAAAATTCTTGATACTGTTTATGTGTACTGTAACATCGGATAACCTGTTTTAATGCAAGAAGAAAATCTGGATCATCATGATCAAATTTATAACAGTCAATCAAATCTGTACGAACAATTTCCGATACTTGTTCATTGTCTAGCTCTAATTCAATTTTCATTATTCCACCCTGCTGTTTGACATTTTCTCTAACAAATTTTCAATATATTTAATTCGATTTCTGTAATAGAGAATATCTGTTTCTCTATTTCCTTCTACCATACAATCCATAATTTCCATGTTACAGACACTAATTTCATCATGAATTAAGTGCATAATAGTTTCGGCTTCACAATCGTCTACTATAAAATCAAAATGAATCATGTTGCATACCTTATTCCTCTGTGATAATTAATTTCGGAACATATCTAAATCTATATACACCAGCTCCTATAATATCAGACAATTCTGATACCGTAATATTACCAATATCGTTTACAGCGGTTGAGTCATCCCATATAGCACCTGAGTTTAAATTTATCAAACTGACGCCACCGCGTTCAAAACTGGCGCGATCAAAACTGGAAACTGCTAACATATAATATGTATTTTCATATACAAAAACGTCACCAACAGTATATGAGTCTTTACCTAAATGTTTATGTTGAAATAATTTTTGAGTCATATATTTTCCTATTAAATTAAACCGGATTCAGCAAAACTATATGTTGTATCACCAATAATAATATGATCCAGCACACGAATATCAAATAACTCTAGAGCGGATTTTAATTTATTAGTGATATTTCTATCTGCACTACTTGGAACCGAAATACCGGATGGGTGGTTATGAGCAAAAATAACCGCTGCAGCATTTAATTCTAGAGCTGCTTTCGCTACTTCACGCGGATAAACCGAAGCTGAATCAATTGTTCCGCGAAACATTTCTGTATATTCAATTAAATAATTTTGATTATCTAGGAATAATACCGAGAAAACCTCATGTTCTAATTGTTGCAATTTACATCTTACAAATTGTTTTGATTGATTAGGACTGGTAAATGCGGTTGTTTTAGTGCGTAGACGCGATTCTAGGATACTCATTGCCTGAGCGATAACAGCGTCTTCAGCAACGTTGGTGGTTGCAGCATAGGTTGCAGCGGATTCAGTTTTCACGGTATTCATAGATCTCTCCTCAGTTCAAAGTATAGATTCATTATACGCTTTTTTGGTTGGAGAGTCAAGCACTTTCGTTACACTTTTTAAAAAGTTTATACTACATCTCTCTATTTTTCTCCTTAAAATGGAATACAGTCTAGCGAATTACAAAGATAAGGTTGATGTCCACCTACCCATTTAACATTAAGAAAAACGTATTTCCACTAGGGGACTCAATATATTTTCCTCGATGAATTTTAATCAACAACTTTTTGGCTCGATGTATTGCAACTGGATCAGAATGTAATGGGGATTTACAAGTTAAGATTTTTTTGGCTATTCTATAATTCATTATTCTACTCCAAAGTGTTTTTTAACAGAATCAGTTATTTCCTGCGCATAACCACTTGAGAAGTTGTATTGAATCTCATCATAGAATTCCGAGATAACTTCTTGGATAATTAACTCGGCAAATTTTTCTTCATTTAATCGTGTTCCGCGATTATTATCGCCATCACAATCACTGTAGGTATAAGTTTCCATTGCATGTTTTCTAAGTTCAGCAATTTTTTCGTTCATTTTCAAAATACTCTTTAAGTGCGTTTAATGAAGCAGCATGTACACAATAAGATCCTACAGGAGTATCTGGATACCATCTAATTTCCCATAATTCATCGGTTTGGATTGATAAGTTTTGTTGTTCAGTTGAGATAAATTCGCTACTATAATCTTTAAAATATTGCTCTACTGTTTCATAATAATCTTTATGTGGATTGTGGGAAATATACAACCCACATTTATGTTCTGGTAACCAATTCATCACTCTAGTCCAAAATGTTGTTTAATTGTATCAGAACACTCAAGAGGAACAAGATACCCAAGTTTAACATTATTTTCACCAACATGTGCAGCAATTCTCGCGCATTCTTTAATAATTAATTCTGCAAAATATTGATCTTCTGGATATATGTCCAACTCACAATTTTTATATTCTTCCCCAAAATATTCATACAATGCTCTATTGTACAATTGTTTAAGTTTATCGTTCATTCTTTATCCTCAAAATGTTCTGATGCCCAACGAATTTTTGGATTAGTCTTTTCATATTCTTCGACTAATTGATTCAAAGTCCACATTGTTTCTGTTTTAAATTTTCTTAACCATACCGAAAACCGTGCATAATCTTCGCCGTGCATAATTGGTAAACCAAGTTCATCACCATACGGTTCACCTGTACCATAAACGTCTATTCTACCACCTGACCAATGTTCAGTGATGTCTGTATAAGAAAATACATCACCTTTTTTCTTAGCAGTAAATGCACTATCTTCAGTTAATGTATAGGTGACAATTTCGGTTAAACCACGTTCGTGATACCAGTTTATGTTGACTGGTCCCATAAAATTTGTACTATAACTGATCATTATTTTACCTCAAAATGTTTTAAAATTCTATTGGCGCATTGTAATTCTATACTATCCCTAGGATCAGGATTTTCTTGAACGCATACCCTAGCACATTCTTTAATAATCGACTCGGCAAATTTTTCTAATTCCTCTGAGAAATTATCATCAGAATCCGCACCCCATTCTATAAGTTTCGGTGATAATAATTCTTTAAGTTTCTCATTCATTATTCAACTCCAAAATGTAGTTTTAAAATTCCTTAAATGTTAACTTTTCGATAATCAATTTATATTAAAAAAATCATAAATCTCACCGTCTTTATATACAAACCTTTTGCGTCCTTTAAAACTTTTGGTGTCTTCAGCCACTTCTAATGCCCATTTATTAGTAGATTCTAATATGGCTTCTGATGGCATACTCGATACCCAATTTCCACCACCATATTCATTATCGTAGTATTCCCTGGTTAATTCATATGCGTGAGCAATTGATGTAGAACCATCAACGATATTACACATCGTGTCAACAAACTCATCGCCATCGACAACAACTATATCATCTGTATAATCGTATGGGTCTATAATTAAATTATTATCGTCAATAACAAGTGATGAAAACTCTAACTCAATTGGCCACCCTTCATGATCATAAAAGAATACCTTTCTAATAGATTGGCCATTTATAACAATTTCTTTCATTATTCAACTCCTAACAATAATTCGCACATTCATAACCATCAACACCTGACACCACTACCAAACGCAATTACATCAAATACAGCACCAGCGGCTAATTGTTTAATCTTTTCGTTCATTATTCAAGTCCAAAATGTTGTTTAATTTTACCAATAACACCAGTTAATGATGCCATATTATGAATTTTATATCCAGTATCGTTGTGTAAAATTAATTGATTATATTTTATATCATTATTAATCACATCAATACATTCTTGGATAATCTTCTCAGCAAACTCTTCTATATCTTCGTCGTATAATACTGTTTTAGTTATAATACCATAACCAGCGTCGATTTCACTTACTTTTGCACCAGCAGTTCTTGCAATCTCTGTAATTCTTTCGTTCATTTTTTAATTCCAAAATGTGATCTAATTTCCCCGCAACAAATTTGTCTCCATGTATTTTCTGAAATAGAACTCATACTACCACCTCCATCGTCTATAGATGCAATACATTCCAGAATGATTAAATTTGCAAATTTTTCAAAATCTTCCGCGCTACCAACAATTTGAAACGGTTTTGGCGGATTAGTCATCCAGGATTCAACTCTAAGTCCAGATT
>JACCDG010898602.1_pt1 | contig 12444 bp, 12 predicted proteins | sample 7442471 | NCBI WGS metagenome assembly JACCDG01 (sample SAMN15323444, study PRJNA562643) | freshwater metagenome | isolation source: river surface water | place: USA:Blue River Watershed | collected 2017-08-17 | reverse complement strand
CAGCCGCGGATACTGCAGGATGCGCAGCGGGCGCAGCGGATCGGACCAGCCGAAAAAGCCGTCACTGCCGGCCAGGCGTGCCGAGGGGCCTTCCACGCCGCTGGCGCCGTGGCACATGGCGCAGCGCCCGGCATACAGACTGCGGCCAGCGCGCACGCTGCCACGGCCATCTGGCAGATTGCGGCCATCGGGAAATACGGTGATATCCAGCGCCTTGAGCTGTGCCGGATTAAGCGGCTGCCCAAACGCCAGCACGGGCAATTCCGCGCGGCTGAGGGGTATCGCCAGTGCCAGTGCCAGTGCCAGCAAGATCGTCCGTTGCACACACTTATACATAGACATTCTCCACCCGCCCATTTCGCACCACCCGCCACGCCTGTTGCGCGTTGTAGTGATTGAAGCTGTGGTCGGCATAGCGGCGCTTCCAGTGCGCGCGGGTCGGCTGCACCCGGCCAAACTCGTCGGTGGCACGGCTGAGCAACACACTGCTGCGACCATCCCATTGCCAGGGGATGCTGAAACGCGTCAGCGCCTTGTCCAGCACCGGGCCGTGCAGATGCGCGTCTGCCCAGCTGAGGCCGCCATCGGCCGATACCTCTACCCGCGTGATGCGACCATAGCCAGACCAGGCCAGACCGGCGATCTCGTAGTAGCCGAGCGCCTCGGGCAGAATCTGCTGGCCGGAAGGATGGGTAATCACCGATTTCACATCCATGAAAAACGAGAAGCGCTCGATCTCGCCGTTGGCCAGCACTTCGCTATACAGCCCTGATTCATCCTTGGTGTAGGCCGGTGCATCACACACCTCCAGCCGGTGCAGCCATTTGACGTTGACATTGCCCTCCCAGCCCGGCAACAGCAGGCGCATCGGATACCCCTGCGAGGGCCGCAAGCGCTCGCCATTCTGGTACAGCGCCACGATGGCATCGTCGAGCAGTTTTTCCAGCGGCACGCTACGGCTATGCGAACCGCCATCGGCGCCTTCGGCAATCACCCATTTGGCAGCTGGCTTGATGCCGGCCTCACGCAACAACAATTTGAGCGGCACGCCGGCCCATTCCGAACCGGAGATTTCGCCAAACAATTGCTGGCAGCTTTCATCCCGTGCCCAGGGCGAAGCGGCGTTGGCAGCGGTGTTGCCGGAGCACTCGATAAAGCGTATCTGCGACACCAGCGGATAACGCGCCAATTGCGCCAGATCGAACGACAGCGGCCGTTCCACCAGGCCATGAATCATCAGCCGGTGCTGCTGTGGGTCGATATCGGGAATACCATTGTGGTGCACGGCAAAATGCAGCCCGCTTGGCGTGATGACGCCCGGCTGGCTCGCCAGTGGCGTGCGCCAGACCGCAAACCCCGAATCCTCTGGTGGACCGGCGTGTTGTTGCCGCTGCAATGCCTGTTCTTGTGCAGCCGGCAGGCCGTAAGCCAGATCCGCCCCACCGGGCATACGCATCCAGGCCGGAATATCATAAGCGGGCGCTACAACCGGCAGCGCTTGCGCCGCGCTCGTATCGGCAAAACCAGCCAGTGACAGGCCAATGCCGCTGCGTAGAAATGCACGCCGGTCCAGCAATCCGCCGCCAGCCACCTGTTTCAGATCAGTCACGCCCTGCCACCCCCAACAAAAGCATTAATGCACACGCATGCACATTTAATTCAAAAAAATACCGCCGATCCCTCAACAAGCTTCTTGTTCCGGCCTGTCTGATGCTGCTGCCGGGCAACAAAACGGCGTGATGCTGGCCAGTCGTTCGGTAATCACCTGCAGGCTGCGTAACACTGCCGGGCCGTCCACCTCATAAAAGCGATGCCTGCCCTGCTTGCACGAGCAAACGATGCCGGCATCCTGCAGAATCTGCAGATGGCGGGAGATCACAGATCGCTCCTGTGGCAGTGCTTCGGCAATCTGGCCAATATCGGCGCGCCCAAGCAACATCAAACGCCGCAACACAGCAATCCTGGCCGGCTCTTGCAGTGCCTTGAAAAAAGCGGTATCGAGGACACCGATGGCGGCATCCACCGCCTGCTGGCGCATATCGGGTAACGGGCTCATGAGCGCAACAATACGTGCACAAACATACACACGTCAACCTGAAAACACTTGCCGAGCGTCAGCACGCATCCTCATGCCGCTTCAGAATCGGGCTACAATCAAGCATCACTATCAGGTAAGCCACAATGACCCAAGCCACCGTATTTGTTGTTGACGACGAAGAGGCCGTGCGTGACTCGCTGCAATGGCTGCTGGAATCCAGCGGTTTGCAGGTTGCGCTGTTTGATTCTGCAGAAGCGTTTCTGCAGGGCTACGATCCGGCCCAGCCGGGTTGCCTGGTGGTGGATGTGCGCATGCCGGGCATGAGCGGGCTGGAGCTGCAGGAAAAACTCGCCGAGTTGCACTTCAGCATTCCGGTGATTTTCATTACCGGCCATGGTGATGTGCCGATGGCAGTGCAGGCCGTCAAACACGGTGCTGCCGATTTTCTGGAAAAACCCTTCAACGACAAGGAGCTGTTGCAGATCGTGCAACGCTGCCTGGAGCAGGACAGGCAGCAGCGCGCCCGGCAGCAGCAGGTTGACTCGACCCAGAGCCGGCTGGCCAGCCTGACGCCGCGTGAGCGCGAGGTGATGGAGCTGGTGGTGGCCGGCAAGCTCAACAAGCTGATTGCCGATCAGCTGAACATCAGCATCAAGACGGTGGAAGCGCATCGCGCCAAGGTGATGGAAAAGGCCGGCGCACAATCGCTGGCGGAGCTGGTGCAAATCGTACTGGCCAGCCGCGAGAGCGAATGATCGCCTGCCTGCGACAGCTGTTGCCGCTACTGGTGCTGCTGCTTGGTCTGCAGCCGGCACAGGCAGTGGTATTGCAGGATGGCATGGCACCGCTGCAGCCGGGCCGGCAGCTCGCCTTTATGCTCGACACACAGGGGCAACTCAGCCCGCAGCAGGCGATGTCGGCAACTCACGCAGCGAATTATCGGCCCGTCAGCCAGCAGACCGCCAATTTCGGCTATCAGCGCGGTGCCGTCTGGCTGCGCCTTGAAGTCGAGAATCGCAGCACCCAGCGTGAATGGCTGATCGGTGTCAACTATCCGCAAATCGATTGGCTCGATTGTTATCTGCTCAGCCCGGATGGCACGCTGCGGCAGCAATATGCCGGCGACAAACGGCCATTCGGCATGCGCCCCTTGCCGCACCGGCATTTTCATTTCCGCCTCGATCTGCCACCGGGGCAACGGACCACCGTCTACCTGCGGGCGCAGTCCGGCGGCACACTGCTGCTGCCGGTACAACTGCTCACCCCCTGGCAACTGCAGGGGCTTGATCACCACCAGCTGCTGCTGTCCGGCATTTTTATCGGCACCCTGCTGGCCATGCTGCTGTACAACCTGCTGCTGTTCTTCTCGTTACGCGAAAAAACCTATCTCTACTATGTGCTTTATATCGGCAGTTTTGGTCTGGCGCAGGCAACGCTTTACGGGTATGGCAGCGAATATCTGTGGCCGGCACATCCGCTCAATGATCTCGCCCTGCCGCTGGCCACCAGCCTCACCGGTGTTTTTCTCGGCCTGTTCAGCCGGCGCTTTCTCGAGCTTGGCTCACAATGGCCGGCGGCAGAACGGGTCATCAATATTTTCATCGGTCTGTTTGCAGTTACGGCTATTTGCACGCTGTTTCTCGATTATCAGCTGGTGATCAAGGTTGCCATCGGTGCCAGCCTGATCGGGCCGGCGGCGTTGTTCCTGATTGGTGCACGCCTGTGGTACGGCGGCTATCGCCCGGCGCGCTATTTTCTGGTGGCGTTTGCGGTGCTGCTGCTGGGTTTTCTCGCCAACGGCCTGACCAGTTTCAACCTGACACCCGATAACCTGCTGTCGGATTACGGCATGCCGGTGGGGTCGATGCTGGAAATCACCCTGTTATCGTTTGCGCTGGCGCACCGGCTGAAACTGGCCCGCGAGGACAACGAGCGTTTGCAGCAGCAACACGCAGCAGAGCTGGAACAGCGCGTGGCCAGCCGCACCAGGGCACTGGATCAGGCGTTACACGATCTGACCCAAGCCAATCAGCAATTGCAGCGGCTGACAGTGCACGATGCGCTCACCGGCCTGAAAAACCGCCAGTTCTTCGACCAGCACCTGCAGCACACCTGGCGCCAGGCATTGCGCTGGCAACAACCGCTGGGCCTGCTGATGATTGATATCGATTATTTCAAACGGGTGAATGACAGCCATGGCCACCCGGCCGGAGACGAAGCGCTGCGCCGGATTGCCAAAGTGATTGCCGGCTGCCTGCGGCGCCCCGGTGACGAGGCGATCCGTTATGGTGGTGAAGAATTTGCAGTGATCCTGCCGCACACCGATGGCGAAGGCATCAGTTATCTGGCCGAATGCATCCGCTCGCGCGCCACGCAATTGCAGTTTGTCTGGGAGGGGCAGGCCATCCCCTTGTCGGTAAGCATTGGCGCAGCGCTGATTCTGCCGCAAGCCGGCCACGAAACGCAGCAACTGGTGCAACAGGCAGATCAGTTGCTGTATCAGGCAAAACAGGGCGGGCGCAATCGCTGCGTGTTTTCAGCCAACGTTGGCTAAGCGTCCATTTAAGTAGGCGCAAAGCGCCGCCCAACCCAAATCCGGCAAGTTTGGAGCCTGATGAAATTGGCTCTAAGATAAGCCCCTTTCTCCCTCCCCTGTTGCTGCCATGCTGAATTTCATCTGGGCCGGATTTATTGTTACCGCCCTGTTTGCCGCCTGCTGGCAGGCGATTGCCACGGGTGACGGTGCCGTTTTCGGCGTCATGACCAAGGCCATGTTTGACAGCGCCAAAACCGGCTTCGAGATTTCGATTGGCCTGACCGGCGTGATGACTTTGTGGCTGGGCATCATGCAGATTGCCGAACGCGGCGGTTTCATCCAGCTGTTGTCGCGCGCGCTGGCGCCGCTGTTTTCACGGCTGTTTCCGGAAATTCCCGCCGGCCATCCTGCACTTGGCAGCATGAGCATGAACATCGCCGCCAATGCGCTCGGGCTGGACAACGCCGCCACCCCGCTGGGGTTAAAAGCGATGCAGGAGCTGCAGGAACTGAACCCGGTAAAAAACACCGCCAGCAATGCGCAAATCCTGTTTCTGGTGATCAACACCGCATCGGTGACACTGTTTCCGGTAACGGTGTTTGCCTATCGGGCACAAATGGGGGCGGCCAATCCGACTGACGTGTTCATTCCAATCTTGCTTGCCACCTATGTTTCAACGCTGTCCGGCATTGTGCTCACGGCGCTGATCCAGCGCCTGAAGCTGTTCGACCCGGTGGTGCTGGCTTATCTCGGCGGCCTGTCGGCACTGGTGGCACTGGCCGGCTGGTGGTTTCTGCAGCTGCCGCCGGCGCAAATGCAGCAACAATCGGCGCTGGTCAGCAATCTGGCGCTGCTGGGCATGATCGGCACCTTCATCGTCGGTGCCCTGCTGAAAAAGGTCGACGTATACGAAGCGTTTATCGATGGCGCCAAAGAGGGTTTTCATACCTCGGTGCGCATCATTCCCTATCTGGTAGCGATGTTGCTGGCGATAGCGCTGCTGCGTGCCAGCGGTGCGCTGGAACTGGCGATTGGCGCCATCCGCAGCCTGGTGAATGGTGCCGGTTTTGACGCGCGCTGGGTGGATGGTCTGCCAACCGGCATCATGAAAACGCTCTCTGGCGGCGGCGCCAAGGCGATGATGCTGGACAGCATGCAGCAACACGGTGCCGATTCGTTTGTCGGGCGGCTGGTGTCGGTAATCCAGGGCTCCAGCGAAACCACTTTTTACGTGCTGGCGGTTTACTTCGGCTCGGTTGGCATCAAGCGCACGCGTTATGCTGCCGGCTGCGGCCTGTTTGCCGATGTGGTCGGTTTTGCCGCCGCCGTGGCGGTATGTTATGCATTTTTTGGCTAAACTGGAGCAGTACCAATTGATTGGCCATACCGGCATTACGCTGCGGCAGCGAGCCAAATCCGTCAGCACTGTCATCCGCCCACCCCTGAAAATGTGTGCCATGCTCCGTTTCATGCTGTTGATATCAAGCCTGCTGCTGGCAAGCCAGTGCCATGCCGCGGCCTTGCGTGCCTGCATCAGCGAAGTCGATCTGCCGCCATTTGCATTCCGCAGCGGCAACACAACCAAGGGTTTCAGCATTGATGTGCTGCAGCAACTGCTGCGCGACACGCAACACCAGCTTGCAGTGCTGGATCGCCTGCCGTGGCGGCGTTGCATCAGCCAGCTGCAGCAGGGCAACTATCATCTGGCCCTGAATGCACGCGCCGGGCAGTTTGACGATGCCGAGCTACTGGCCAGCAAGCCGCTGTACCCATTGCACTATATGTATTTCTACTCGCGGCAGCGCTTTCCGCAGGGGCTTCGCTTGCGCAGCCTGGCGGAGTTGCCGCATTATCGCCTGTGCTCGCTGACAGGCCAGGGTTATGAGGCGTTTGGCATTGAGGCACAGCAGGTGGACAGTGGCACCAGCAGCTACACCGCGCTGATCGGCAAGCTGCACAACCGCCGCTGCGAGCTGTTCATCGAAGCGCGAGAAGTCATTGCCGGGCATTTGCTGCTCGACCCGCAGCTGGCCAGCCAGTTACAGGATCCGAAGCTGGATGAGGCACCGCTGCCTGGCGACAACACAGAAACAGCGCTGCTGTTGCTGATCAGCCCGCAGGCGCAACGCAGCATCGGTTTGCACGGCAGATTGAATCAGGGCATCGAGACATTGCAAAACAACGGCACACTTGCCAGACTGATGATGAAATACCTGCGCTGACGCGGCCCTGTGCCGGTTGCTACGGCCGGCAGATCAGCGAACCGGCACCCATGGCACTACTCGCCTCAAGCCCGGAAAACAGCGCAGTGATCATGTCAGACAGAACTCCGGCCGTATCGGCGTATCCCGTCAATTTTTCCAGAAAGGCCTGCTCCGTGAAGCTCCGGCTTAGCCACCTCTGCGTGCTGACATTGCTGCTGGGCAGCACATCGGCGCTGGCAGGCCGGATTGTGGTGCTGGTAAACCCCGCCAGCCCGCTGCAGAAGCTCAGCCAGCAGGAAGTGGCCGCCGTTTTTCTCGGCCAGGCGCAGGGCGTGGGCAATCAGATGCTGCGCCCGTTCGACTTGCCATACGATGATCCACTGCGCGAAAGCTTTTATCGGCGCATCGCCAATCTGAGCCTGGCGCAGGTGCAGGCGCGCTGGGCACGGCAGCTTTTTTCGGGCCGTGCCAGCGTGCCCAAGGTGGCCGCCTCAAGCGAAGCCGCGCTGGCGCTGCTTGAAGAGCGACCGGAAGCCATTGTTTACGTTGATGCCGACGCTGTGGACGAGCGACGCCACAAAATCGTCTTTGTTTTGCCGTAGGATTGCCGGCCATGTTGTCTACCCGAACACGCTTTCACACCGTCAAGACATGTTGCCTGCTGGCACTGGCCGCATGGGCGACACAAGTGCGTGCAGATCTGCCGCTGTCAGGCCCGCAATGGGATATCAGCGGCTTTTATTCGCTGAGCGCGTTACACACCAGCCAGAGCGGGCCGCTGTATCTCTATGCCCCATACGGCGACCAGGACCAGCCGGCCGACCAGCAACACTGGGATTTATGGCCCGATAGCAAGCTGGGGTTGATGGGGGAAGTCAGGATATCGCCGCAATGGTCGGCACGTGCCCAGTTTCTCTACCGCCAGGGCTCATCCAGGGAAAACGACTTCAAAACCCGGCTGGCCTTTGCCGAATATCAGCCACTGCATGACTGGAGCGTACGACTGGGCAGAACAGTGCAGGGGCTGTTGCTCAACGAAGAATCGATGTACACCGACTATGCACATCTGCCGATACGCGCGCCGCAAGAGCCCTACGCTTATCTGCCGGACACCGAAATCGACGGCATACAGCTGTTTCACCGGCGCCCGCTGAGCAATTGGCAATTGCAGCTGCAGGCATCGTATGGGCAACGTACCTATTACTCGCAGCAGTTCCAGCGTCAGCTGCGCGATTCATTCGGCATGTCGGCAACGCTGCAGGATGCCAACACCAGCCTGCACCTGGCTGCCCGCTCGCTGATGCTGGGTTTGCACGATGCAGGCAGCTTTGCACAGGCCACCCGGCTGATCCGCACCGTGGCCAACAGCCAGGGGCGCAACGATGTGGCGGCCGATTACGATGAAAGCGCGATCCGACTGAAAGAAGTGGCGGCAGCGCTGGAGCATCAATCCGGCCCGCTTACGCTGCAGGGCGAGCTGGTATTGTTCTATTCCAGTCTATCGATGAGCGGGCAACCGATTGCAGCGGCACACCTGCTGGGCGGATACCGTTTGGGTGCCTTCACGCCCTACCTGGGATGGGGCGAAATCCGCGATTACAGCGTGAGCGAGGAAACCCGCCTGACACCGGATAGCCCCACGGCGGTTGCCGCCATTGCCACCGCCAACTACCTGACGGCGGCAGTCTCCGGCGAACAGCGCACCTGGTCGCTGGGCTTGCGTTATGACATCGCCAGGAATACGGCGCTCAAGCTGCAGCTGGATCGTGTTGAACGCAAGGCAGACAAACAGGGCTGGTTTATCGCGCCACCCGATTCGCTGCAATTTGCCCCGGACCACGCCAACCATACCTATGTGTGGGGGCTATCGCTGCAGGGCATGTTCTGATCACAGCGCCTGCTCCAGCCCGCTGCGGAACAGGGCGGCCAGCATATCCGATTGTGTCAGCATGCCCACCACCCGCCGCTGCGCATCCAGCACCGGCAAATGGTGGCGGCCGGCATCAGAAAACAGCGCCACCAGCTCTGCCAGCCCCTGCTGCGGTGTCGCGCAAATCACCTCGGATGTCATGATCTCGCCCACCGCACGCCGCGAATCAAACACGATCTGCGGCGTGCCGCCCGGCCCTGCCGCATGGCTGGCAACACAATCATGCAGCGAGACGATCCCCAGCAATACGCCATCGCCCCTCACCACCGGCACGGCCTTGATGTGGTGTTGCTGCAGCAGCTGCCACACCTCACCCATCGGCGTGTGAGGTGTGACCTCGTAGATATCGCGCGACATGATGTCGGCACAGCGAATCGTGCCGAAGCGCCGCTGGTAGGCGCGTTGCTCAACCTGCTGCACAATTTCCCGCAGATCGTCCTTATCGATATCCAGCAACTCGCCGCGCCCAGCCAGAATCGCATCCAGATCCCCCGGCTGCACACCCACCCGCTCGTTTGGCGTCAGATCATGCGTATGCTGCAGGCTGTGATGCTCGGGCTGACGATGGGGATATCGCCGCCGCAACGCAGTATTGAAAACCAGGCCGATCAGCACCAGCAACACAGAATCAAGCGCCACCGGCGCCAGCACAAATTCCAGGCCCAGCCGGGCTACTGCATCACCGCCAAGCACGGCAGTCAGTGCCACGGCACCACCCGGCGGATGCACACAACGCAGCTTGACCATGAAACCGATCGTCAGCGCCAGTGCAACAGCTGCCGCCAGGCCGCTATGCCCCAGCCATTGGGCAACCAGAACCCCGATCAGCGCCGCCAGCATGTTCCCGCCCACTATCGGCCAGGGCTGGGCCAGCGGGCTGGCCGGCACCGCAAACAGCAACACCGCCGATGCACCCATGGGTGCAATAAACCACGGCGCCGACACACCCAGCAGCGTCCGGGCAGCCCATTCGGTGCCAACAATGCCCAGCCAGACGCCGATACAGGCATACAGCCATTCGCGACGGCCAAGACGTTGCGGAGCCGGCACAAAGCGACGCAACCACGGCCAAACAGCATTCACTGACAAATCCCCGCTGATGAACTGCCATCGACATGCGCCCCACGGGCTCGTGTACCAGGACATGAATAAAACGCACCATTTTAGTGCGGCGCAAATATATCACACCATGATACAATTTCGGAAATTTTTAAGAATCAAACACATTGCACCGGACATGAACAACACCGATCCTCCATTGCTGCAAAAGCAGCACTATGAAGCACTCTCCGATTTCCGCTATCAGTTGCGGCGCTTTCTGCATTTCAGCGAACAAGCCGTGCGCGAGGAAGGACTGACGCCGTTGCAGTACCAGTTGTTGCTGCATCTGCGCGGTTTTCCGGGGCGGGACTGGGCCAGCGTTGGCGAACTTGCAGAACGCCTGCAGATGCAGCATCACGGTGTAGTAGCGCTGCTCACCCGCTGCGAAAACAGCGCGCTGATCCGCCGCCAGCGCAGCCAGAACGACAATCGTCAGGTAGAAATCCATTTACTGCCGGCAGGTGCGCAGATACTGGAAAGACTGGCGGCATTGCACCGCACCGAGCTGCAGTCCTTGCAGGGCACATTTCAGGTGGCCAACATCACCGAGTTCAACAACCATGCCGGCGGCGGAGCCATTCAGGAGAAACAGGAATAAAACAATGCCGGATTGCGCTCGGCACTCCGGCATTGAATTCAGGCAGACACCGGAGGCCGGCCAACAGGCGATCAGATCAAGCCAGAACGGCTACAGCAAAACGGGAGGCACCCCATGTTTGCCCGTTTTCCCTCGCGGCAGGTGGCGATGCCTCAAGTCCGACAAGCAGCCAGCCACTGTTGCAACTGCGCTGCCTGCATCGCTCCGGCCTGGCGGGCGATTTCGCGGCCGCTTTTGAATACGGCCAGCGTGGGAATGCTGCGGATGGCGAACTGCTGGGCCAGCGCCGGATGGGCTTCGGTATCGACCTTGGCGAAGCGGTAGCGGCTGCCGAGTTGCTGTGCGACTTGCTGGAAGATTGGCGCCATCGCCTGACAGGGGCCACACCACGGCGCCCAGAAATCCACCACTACCGGTAGCTGATTGCGGCTGATAAAGCGCTGAAAGGTACCACTATCCAGCGACACCGGCCCGCCGGACAACACCGGCTCGCCACATTTGCCGCACTTGGGGTGATCGTTCAGGCGTTCCGGCAATACACGATTGATCGTGTGGCAATGGGCGCAGACCAGTTCCATGATCAGGCGGCCAGCAATGGGTCGAGGCCACCGGCGCCACCACGAAAACCAAACCGCACCAAGCCGCGTTATCATCGGACCTACAAGTGATTGTTTGGTTGAGGAAATGGGGTTATTTTCGCGGCACTGGAGGTCTCCTGAGATGCGCCGAATAGCCATGACAGAGAGGGCTATCCGGCAAAATACTGTGCCAGCCATTGCGCCGCAGGCTTTATTTCCCGTCTTTTGACACGAGATCGGAGCACTTTGGGGTACCCATTTCCGGATTGAACGGATGCCAGCCCGGATTGGGCGGGTAACGCAGCGGTAAGACTTCAACCGGCTTGGTGGTTTTGGGGATGGCGAACCAGAGGTCGCCACTCCTGTCATTTCCAATAAACATCGAATCGCGGGAGCACATCTCCAATGTCACCTGAATTTTATCCGCCAGTTCGCTTACTTCCACCAATGTAAGAACGTAGTATTGACTTGAGTGATAATCAACAATAATCACCGTGTTGCGGTCAAAGTAATCTGCTTGTGTCAGCGGCGCAATCGGCGCTGTAGATGCAATGGTTGGAACGTAGTTAGGTGAGTATGCGATAAACCCATCAAAGTCTTTGACCTTGTCAAAGACTTTGTCAAAGTCCTGTGTTGTTTGCAGAACTCGATACAATCGCACGCCGAAATCTGGTAGCACCGATCGATAGCCTTCGTCAGCCACTCCATTGATAACACCAGTTCTTGACATGTTTCCGGCATTACCCCGCATGTCAGAAAACTCTACCTTTTTCTGTGTCGATGGGTTTGTATTGTTGGTCGATCCAGTGTCCTGCGGATTAGAAACAGGTTGCGGTGTGACGGCAGGATTGGATGATTGCGGTGTCTCATTCGCAGTATCGCCGCCATCGCTATTGCACGCAGTCAGGGCAACGGTTGTGGCAAGACAGGCAAGCCAAGTATATTTGGACATTCAAGCTCTCCTTTCCGCCTGATTTCGCTGTAAAGGGGAGATCAGGCGGGTAAGTCATGACAGTGTTAGAAACGGCCCACCCGCAACAGGTTTACCCAGGTATTGCCGATATTCCAGTTCAGCGGGTTCCATTGATAATTCATTAGCTGGCGCTGATTTTGAATGAGGGTTTCGATATCGGCAGGAGCAGGCAATGCCAATCCCTGCATCTGGTATTTTTTTGCAAGTAGCAGTGCCGCGCCGGCTGCGTGTGGGGCAGCCAGTGAGGAACCGGAACTTGGGTAATAGTAGTGCAGGCCGGGCCACGCATTATCTGGAACACCGGCCCCCCAGTGGTCATCCTCCATATCGAAGCCACTTCCTGGCCATGCTCCAGTGCTATGAACATCCTGCCCCGGCGCCCAAATTTCCACGCACTGCCCGGACGAGGCCATGGGGTTGTCACCCACCTTGCGCATGGGTTGGCCATTCTGCTGTAACGCCCCGACCGTCATGGCACCCGCGGTT
>JACCDG010934708.1_pt1 | contig 12448 bp, 12 predicted proteins | sample 7442471 | NCBI WGS metagenome assembly JACCDG01 (sample SAMN15323444, study PRJNA562643) | freshwater metagenome | isolation source: river surface water | place: USA:Blue River Watershed | collected 2017-08-17 | reverse complement strand
GTGCCAACGCTGGCGGTTTTCGCCGGGGCTAGCTTGTTCTCGGCCCCGGGTAGGGGAAGTTGGAGTAAGTCGTCGGCACTGATCGTGCGCGAGGTGGCTTTATTTTCAGTGCGCAGGCGCAGGCGATCCCACTTAGGCGCCTCGCCCTCGAGCAAAACGGTGCGGCCCTTGAAGCGCAACATGTATTCCGGGAAACGCCATACGCCGCCCCGGTAGAGGCGTTCGTGGCGCAGCGAGATCACCTTGCGTTGCACCCGCGCTTTGCCCTTGCGCGATTTGCCCACCTCGCACGAGAAGGCCATCTGCGTGGAGCTCAGGGTGGCCTTGGTGAACGTGGGGCAAACGATCTGGCCGAGCTTAGTCCACTTGTTCCGGGAACGATCGTAAACGTGAAGCATGGGACCGTCTTTTTCGCCGCCGTCGCCGAGGGTGAGCACGAAGAGTTTCTGCTTGCCCGTGATCAAGCCCATCACGTCGCGCGTGGTGATCTCTTCGGGGAGCGGAATATTGGTGCGCACGCCGGAATCGAAGGGAAAGCTGATGATTTCCGCTTGGGCGGAATCGCCGCGTTTTACGCCCACGTAAACTACGCCTTCGTCGTCGAGAAAGGCGGTGGTGAAATACGCGCCGCCGGCGTGGGCCGCGGAAGCGCAGAACAAAAACAGGGTGCCGAGGAATGCCATTCGCATGAGGTGGAAAAAACTATAGCACGGTAGCGAGCGGGTTCGCGCGCTTTCTCTCGGCACACGCCATCGTGTATTTTCCTATTTTCCCACTAGGCCGCAGAGTTTCTGGCTGGCGAGGGTCCACGCGGAGAGCTTGTAGAGCAAACGCGCCCCCACGTTGGCATCCCATTCGGAGCCGTCGCTACCCGGGCTCACTTCGTTTAGGTCGAAGCCCACGATGCGGCGCCCGGAACGGGCCACTTCCCCGATCAGGATCACCGCTTCGGCATAATCGAGGCCGCCGGGAACGGGCGTGCCGGTATTCGGGCAGAAACGCGGATCGAGCCCGTCTACGTCGAAGGTGATCCATACTTTTTGCGGGAGTCGGCTCACGATGTGCGCGGCTTGCTTTTGCCAGGGTTCACCGGCGGCTTTTTTCTTCTGGCAATCCAGGTCGAAAAACGTTTCCACGCGCCCCCGGGAGCCGTGGATGAAATCCCATTCTTCTTCGCAGAAATCGCGGATGCCCACCTGCACGAGCTTGCTCACTTGCGGGATGCGCTCCATCACGTTGCGGAGGATGGAAGCGTGCGACCACCGGAATCCCTCGTAGGCGTCGCGGGTATCGGAGTGGGCGTCGAGGTGGAGGATACCGAAATCATTTTCGATCTCGGCCATTGCCTGGAGGGCGCCGTAGGGGCAGGCGTGGTCGCCGCCCACGAGGCCGAGGATTTTCCCGGCCCGCAGCACGCGCTGGCTTTCTTGGTGAACTTCCCGGTTCACTTTCTCGCTGAGATCATTCACTTGGTCCAAAGCTTTTTTCAGCGCTTTATTTTTGCCGATGCGCCCGCCGGCCGCGATCACTTTCCGCGCCGCCGCTTTGCCGGTTTTGTTCCAGGCGCGGATCTTTTTGCTCTCGGGTAGCATGTGCAGGCCCGCCTCGTAAGGCTTGTTTACTTCGAGGTCGAAGAGGTCTACTTGGTAGCTCGCCTCGAGGATGGCGGCCGGCCCCTTGGAGGTACCGCCCCCGTAAGAAGTGGTGGCCTCCCACGGCACGGGTAGGTAGACGAGTTTTGCGTCTTGGAAAGAGTGCGGCAGGCCAAAGATCCCCGAATCGGGGTCGGCGGCGCTATTGGGATCAAATCCGTTCATAGAGGGTCCTCTCGTAGATTGTGGGCAGCGCAACGGAATTTCCGGCCGTGACTAGCGCTTTGGCGCGGTATTCCCCGGCTTCCTTCGCTTGCAGGCTCAGGAGTGAAGGCGTGGCCGGAAAAGGCACCAGCGCCAGGCCCCGAGCAAAATAGGTATAGCTCGCGGCGGCCGGAGTGCCGAGATAAAAACGTGTTTCCCTTTGGTGGAGCTTCGTGAGGGCGAGGAGGCCCGCCTCCTTAGCCCCGGGGTCGAGCGCATGGGTAAAGGCGAGGGCCCAGGCTTGGTGATCGGGTCGGCTATCGCCGAGGGGCGCGGGAAGGGATGGGGCGTCGCCGTGGAGCGGGAGGCTCTGCACGGCTACTTTTTTGGCGGGGTGGAAATCCTGTTTAAGATACCCCAGCAGCGAGGAATCCGTTTCCGGGCAAACCCAGAAGGCGGGATGCCGCTCTTTGCGGAGGAAAAATCTCTCCACCTCCCGCAGGTCTCGCTCTTCCACGGGGCCGTCGAGGCCGAGGCCGAAAACGCCGTGTACGGGCGACCACTGCCCACAGTAGACGGCGCGCGCCTCGCCGAGCTCGAGCGTTTCGGCCTCCCCGAAAGAATTGAGCTCAGACGCCGCGCGAGCGTGCGCAGCCGCTTCGAGCGCGAAGGCGATTTCCATTTCGCGGATCGGGGGGCTCACCGGGGATCGATCAGGCCGTCGCGGCGGAGCAGCGCCCGTGGATCCGGCTCACGCCCGCGAAATTTTTTGTAGAGCTCCATGGGATGCTCGCTGCCGCCGCGCGAGAGCACGTTCTCGCGGAAGCTCTTCGCTACATCCTTGCTGAAGATTCCCTTTTCCTTGAAGAATTCGAAGGCATCGGCGTCGAGCACTTCGGCCCATTTGTAGCTGTAGTAACCGGCCGAGTAGCCGCCCGAAAAAATATGGGTGAAAGCGGTGCTCATGGCCGTGCCCGCCACGGGCGGGAAGAAGAGAGTGCGTTCCACCTGCGAGCGCTCGAAGGCCTCGATGTCGAGGGCGTCGCTCGGATCTTGGGAGTGCCAGGCCATATCGAGGAAGCCAAAACTCAGCTGGCGCACGCCCATCCAGCCGGCCATGAAGGTGGAAGCCTTCTTGATTTTATCGATGAGCTCCGGGGGAATAGGCGCGCCGGTTTGGTAGTGCTTCGCGAACAGGGCGAGGCCTTCCGGTTCGTAGGCCCAGTTTTCCATCACCTGCGAGGGCAGCTCCACGAAATCCCAGTACACGTTCGTGCCCGCGATCGAGGCGTAGCGGCAATCGGAGAGGATCGAGTGCAGGGCGTGCCCGAATTCGTGGAAGAGGGTTTTCACCTCACCGTGGGTGAGGAGCGAAGGCTGGGTGGAGGTGGGCTTGGTGAAATTGCAAACGATGCTCACGTGCGGGCGGTTGATCTTGCCGTTCCAGGTGCCCTGCTCGAGGAAATTCGTCATCCACGCGCCGCCGCGCTTGGAGGCACGCGGGAAAAAGTCGGCGTAGAAGTAGGCCATGAAGCGGCCGCTCGCCTCGTCGTTCACTTCGAAGGCTTTTACGTCGGGGTGGTAAACGGGAATATCTTTACGCTCGCGGAAAGTGATTCCGTAGAGCTGGCGGGCGTGCTCGAATACGCCCTGGATCACGCTCTCCAGGGAAAAGTAGGGGCGAAGCTCCTCGTCGCTGAGCCGAAACTTTTCGCGCTGGAGCCGTTCGGTATAGAAGGCCACATCCCAAGGGTGGAGATCGTCGCGTCCCGTGTGGCGCTTCTTGGCCTCTTTCAGTTCAGTGAAATCGCGTTCCGCCGCGGGCCGGAGCTGGCCGAGCAGCTCCTCGAGAAATACTTTCACTCTCGAAGGGGAGCCCGCCATGCGCTCCTCCAAAACGAAGTGCGCGTGGCTTTCGTAGCCGAGGAGACAGGCGCGGGCGTGGCGGAGGCTAGCTAGCTTGGTGGCGTGGGCGCGATTGTCGTGCGGTTCCTTCATGCCCTTGCTCATCACGGCGAGCCAAACTTCGCGGCGCAGATCTTCACGGGTGCAGAACTGCATAAAAGGGCCGAAGGAAGGGGCGTGCAGGGTGAAGGCCCAAGTGCCCGGCCGGCCTTTTTCCTTCGCCGTATTTTGGGCGTCTTCCAGGGTACTTTTAGGCAGATCCTTCAGCGCGGCTTCGTCGTCCACGAAGAGCAGGTAATCGTTCGTGGCTTTTAGCACGTTATCGGAAAATTCCTGGGTGAGCCGGGCTAACTGGCGGTCGATTTCGCGGAGCTTTTCCTTATCGGGCTCGCTGAGCAGGGCGCCATTGCGGCGGAAAGCCTTATACGTTTTTTCGAGGAGCTGGCCTCGTTCGGAATCGAGATCGAGCTGTTGGCGACGATCGAATACGTCTTTCACCCGGGCGAAGACGCGCGGATTGAGTAGGAGATCGTTGGCGAACTCGGCGAGCTTGGGCGAGATTTCCTTGGCGAGAGCCTGGAGCTCATCGCTCGTGTTCGATCCCACGAGATTGAAGAATAAGAGAGAAATTTTATCGAGCTCCTCCTTATGGAACTCGATGGCCTCAATCGTATTGCTGAACGAGGCCGGCGCCGGATCCTGCGCGATCTCGTTTAATTTTTTGCGCGCTAGTTGCAGGGCCTCGTCGAAAGCGGGCCCGAAATCTTCGCTTTTGATCTCGGGGAAGGGGAGGAGGTGTTGGTCGTCGAGGAGCTTCGGATTTAAGAGTCGATTCATGGCTCTTTTCTACCATATTCGCGCGGCTTTGGCTCCTTGACGCATCCGCTCTTGCGCCACCTTTTGATCCTCGCCAAACTTGTGGGCAGAGAGGTAACCATGAAATTTTTGGCTCAAGTATTTTTCTTCCTGTTTCCGCTCCTGGCCTCCGCGGCTCCCGGGGATCGTCTCGAGTTCGCCTACCGTGACGCCGCGAGCGCCGACGGGCGCCGCGTGGTGATTCTGCAGGGAATGCGTGACCGCAGCTTTCAATTTGCGAGTTTTTGCGGAACGGCCGGCGAAAAATGCGAGTGTCTTCTCTACCGCGCTGCGGGAGACCCGGCCCCGCTCCGCTCCGCCGGAGCCTCGATGAGCGTGCCGAGCAATACTTTCGCTTGCAACATCCCGGGCGACGCGAGCACTCCCGACCAGATCCAGCTCGCGGCCGTGCGCATCCGCAAAGCCCAGCTGATCACCGAAGCGCAACGGATCAAAACTTCGCTGCGCCTAGAAGAAGTGCTGGGCTTGCACGCGAAAGATAAAGTGCGCGGCATTTTCCGCCATAGCTGCGAGCGCACTTTCTTCGAGGGCGAGGGCGCCCAGATCGACGGCTCTATGCAGTGCCCACCTTCGCAGCGCCTCGGCGCGCTGCTCGCGAAGTATAACTTCTATACATATAAATCAGCCAGCGATTCGAATGCCCCCGGCGGCGACGTGGCTTATCCCTCGCCCATTTGCGGACGCACAGATTTCCTGCGCGTGAAGTGCACTGGCTCTACGCCTAGCCTGCGCTACGGTCTCTATAAGGAGCCCACGGATCTCTTCCCTACGCTCGTGAGCCTGCGCCGCGCGCCGCAGGAGGGGACGGCCACTCCCTACGGCTACGCCGCGAAGCCCGAGCGCAACGGCCTCTGCCCTCCCGGGCTCGTGCGGATTCATACTTGGGTAGCCCAGCCTGCTTCGATCGTGCAGGGAACCCTCGATCCCATTGCTCCGAGCCCGCCCTCCACGTTCGTGAATATCAATAATGCGCTGAACGATTCGCTACTAGAGCTGGCGCAACCATCGAGCTTCTTGGTGCTCCGCCAGGCTAACCAAACCCGTTGCCACGGGGTTACCGGCGATTGTTCGCGCGCCACTTTCGGCGGCCGCGCCACGGCGATTTCGGCGGAATACGCGAACTACCCCACGAAGCTCTGCGTATTGCCGCCGAATCTCTTGGGCGGGATTTTTTAGTGCCTCTTACCTTAGTGATCGGCGATAAGAATTTTTCTTCGTGGTCGATGCGGCCCTGGTTGGCGCTCCGCCACTCGGGCCTGCCTTTCCGCGAAGTGAAGGTGGGCCTCGATCGCCCCGATTCCGACCGGCGGATTCGCCGCTACTCTTCTTCCGGTTTAGTGCCCGCCCTGATCGTGGACAAAACCACGATCTGGGATTCGCTGGCGATCTGCGAATACATCGCCGAGCGGGCGCCGCATTTATTGCCCGGAGATCCCTTGGCGCGGGCGGTGATGCGTTCCTACTGCGCGGAGATGCATTCGGGCTTTGCGGCCATGCGTTCGCAGCTCTCGATGGACATCCAGCTCTCGGTAAAACTCGGCCACCTCACCGACGGTACGATCGCCAATATCGAGCGGGTTTTAGCGCTCTGGGAGGCGGCCCTGAAAAAATCCCGCGGGCCTTATCTCTTCGGCGAATTTTCGCTCGCCGATTGCTTCTTCGCGCCCGTAGTGATGCGTTTCGTTTCCTACGGGGTCTCGGTGCGTAGCCCGCGCTGCCGCGCCTACATCAAAGCAATGCGGGCGAATCCCCACGTGGCGGCCTGGGTGAGAGAAGCCATGCGGGAGAAGCCGTATCGGGTGAGGTTTTAAAAGCGGTCCCCTTGCAATTTTACGCCCCCCGCCATATGCCTAAGCCATGCATTCCTGCACAAAAATCCGCTGCGAGCGCTGCCGCCTGCACGCGGAGCTTTGCATCTGCGCGCAAATCCCGAGCCTCGATCTGCGCACGCGGATTTCTCTGCTCATGCATTTTCAGGAAAAAGCTAAGCCCTCGAACACGGGCCGTCTCGCGCATCTGTGCCTGAAGAATTCCGAAATCCGCTACCGCGGTAATCCCGATGGTAAGCCCCTCGATTTGGCCGGCTTGTTTGACGAAGATTACGAAACGTGGATGCTCTACCTCAGCCCCGAGAGCGAAACGCTTTCCGAGCAATTGGGAAAGCGCGCGGCGAAGCCCGTGCGGCTTTTGGTTTTGGACGGAACTTGGTCGCAGGCGAGCAGATTAGGCGCCAAGATGGCCACGCAATTTCCCGGGATGAAGCACGTGAAGCTTTCGGCCGGGAAACCTTCCGAGTACCGACTGCGCACCGAGCATCACCCCGACGGCCTCGCCACTTTCGAGGCGATCGCCCGCGCGCTCGGTTTCTTCGAGGGCCCCGCCGTGCAGGCGCAGATGGAAGCCATTTTTCGCGTTATGACCGACCGGGTGCTCTATACGCGGGGTAAACTCGCGGCGGAAGCGGTGACGGGCGGGTTGCCGGGGCGCTAGGGTGGTGCTGGATTACAAATGCTGAATGAGCTCGGCCCGGTTGCCGAAGGGGTCGCGGAATTCAAACGCCCGCGCTTGGGGAAAAGGAAGACTCTCCAAGATCTCGATTCCCTTATCTTGGAAACGTTGGCGCCACAGATCTAAATCGCTAACTTGATAGGCCACGTGAGCTTTCGTCGCGTTTCGATCAAAGCCATCTTCCGTGCCGACATGCACTTGAAACCCCGCCAGCTCCAGCCAGAAGCCGCCATTTTTCTTTCGATTCTCGGGTTTTTCGATTTCTTTCAAATCTAAAAATTCGCAATAAAAGGCCCTGGCCATATCCTCGGCGCCTTTAGGAATGGTGATTTGGGCGTGATCCACGGCAATTAGCATATAAATATCAAAGCGCCCTTTGGGCCGGATGTAAAGCCGCGGTGATCCCGAGCCGGGCGCGAACCGAGCCCACCGTTTCCGCGAGAATGCCGTCGTCGCATTCCCGGTCGAATAGGTTCCGGCAATTTTTTCCCCGCCGATAGGCGCGCCATAGCGCCCGGGGATCTAGCCATAAGCCTAGCGGTATAGCGGCCAGCATGAACAGCAAAACTATCCGGTGGCGCTGCCATCCTCCCGAGCCTAGTTCCCAGGCTTTGATCTCGGCCTCGCCGAGGAGAGTGGTATCGTACTCCGTCAAAATATGATGCAGATCGTGGATTTGTACGGCTCTCTTTCTCGCGCTCGTGTTCGGAAAATAAATCCGGATCCACCCGAGCATTAGTTTTACCCATCGATCTAGGTAAATATTCTCGCTAAAGCCGTGGCGAGAAAAATAAATTTTCCGGGCTTCCCGTAACGTTAGGTTGCTTGCGTATTCGTCCATGGGCCCATCATACTCCATTCACCGCATTTTTCGACCATAAGCCTAAATCTCGCGGCCCACAGCGTGGCCCACGATGTCATCGGGACGGAATTTGTCTTTTTTCCGGAGCCGTGAATAAATGGGTGAGCAGCGCCAGGAACGTTTTTAAGCCCGGAGGTTTTCGTGAAATTTCTTTTCTCACTCTTGATTTTATTCCTGGCGATATCACCCGCGCGGGCGGCTAAGGTTTGCCGCAAAAATTCATGGGCCGCCGCGAACGGGGCCGTTCTGCAAACCGCCGCGTCTTCCCCGTGCTTGCCGGCAGACGACGCGATTTCCCCCGCTCCCCAGCCGCGTTTGGTTTCCTACCAGTGCTCCATGCATTTGGAGCACGCGGAAGACGGCCGCTTCGGCATCCGCGAACGCTTAGATTTCACCGTTTCTCTCGATCCGGCCAGCGAGGTGACTTATTTCTATCAATTTCCCTCGGAAAATTTCACCGCGGATATAGGGGTGGACGCCGACCGAAAACTATTTTTGTTTTCTCTGCAAAACCGGGAGGGCACCACTTGGTACCCGCCCCAGGTGGCCGCGGATTTCGACGCGAAAAGGATCCGCCTCGCCGGCGCCGTTCTCCAAAACTCCCGCTACGGAAATTCCTTCGTGGTGCTCCACTGCGATCGATCGAATTAGCCAAAGGAAGGGGCGAGCGCTACTCCTTAATCGCTGGATTTTGCACCCAGCTCATGCACCAGGCGTTCGCGTTCACGCGGTTCTTGGGCATGATCATGCACTTGCCTTTGCCCGTCTTGCCTGTGCCGTCGAGCCGCGTGAAAAGCTGGCAGTTATAGCAATACTGCTTGGCCTTATCTTTATTCTTCCGGGGTGAGCCCTTGGGGGCTTGGTCGGCATTGGCGGTGTATTTGAGGGCTTTGGCCGGATCTTCGGTTTCTTTGGCCATCGGCAGATCGGCGTCGGCGGCGAAGGCGGGAAACTGGCCGAGGAAGGGAAGAGCGGCCAGCGAGCAGAGAGCGGTTTTCAGGAAGCTACGGCGGGACGAATGCATACAAGTCTCCTTACGAGAGAGGGGTGTGTGTTCTCAATAAACGCCCAAAAAGTGGGGATTTCAAGCGTTATAACTCCGCGTTTTCTTGACCTTCCCGCTGCGCCCGGCCATAAGTAGGCATGTCTCGATTAGGGTTTGAGCTCCAAAAAACCGCCTCTGGTTCGCGTGCGCGCGCCGCCCGTTTCCGCACCCTCCACAACGAAGTGCTCACGCCCCTTTTCATGCCCGTGGGCACCCACGCCACGGTGCGGGGGCAGCGCTTCGAGCAGCTCCTCGATTCGGGTTCCCAGATCCTGCTCGCCAATACTTACCACCTCCTCCTCCGCCCGGGCGTAGAAGTGTTCGAGAAGTTTAAGGGCCTCCATAATTTCATGCAGTGGCCCAAATCCGTGCTCACCGATTCGGGCGGCTTTCAGATCTTCGCCATGCCGAACGATCGCGCCATGAGCGAGGATGGCGCGAAATTCCTCTCCTATGTGGACGGTAAACATATTCTGCTTACCCCGGAGAAGAGCATCGCCACGCAGAAATCGATCGGCTCCGATATCATGATGGTGCTCGACCAGTGCGTGCCGAGCACCGTGGATGAGCGCGAAGCCCGCGCCGCCATGGAGCTCTCCAACCGCTGGGCATTGCGTTCGCTCAAGGCCCGCGGGGATTCCCCGCAGAGCATGTTCGCGATCGTGCAGGGCGCCTGCTATCCGGGCCTGCGCCGCGAGAGCGCCGCTTTTCTCACCCAGCATCCCTTCGACGGCTTCGCTTTGGGCGGCCTCGCCGTGGGCGAGAGTAAACAGCAGCGCGAAGACACGGTAGAGATCGCGGCGGAGTTATTGCCCAAGAACCTCCCGCGCTATCTTATGGGCGTGGGCACGCCGATCGATTTGCTCGAGGCCGTGCACCGCGGGATGGACATGTTCGATTGCATCATCCCCACGGCCCACGCGGAACAAGGCGTGGCCTATACTTGGAAGGGCAAGATCCTCCTCCGCCGGGGCGTTTACAAGATGGCCGAAGGCCCGATCGATCGGGATTGTTCGTGCATCGCCTGCAAAACCTATTCGCGCGCCTACCTCCACCACCTCATCAAAACCGGCGAGCCGCTCGGCCGCCAGCTCGTGGGCGCGCACAATATCCAGTTCTACCATAATCTCATGAGCGCCATGCGCCAGCACATCCTCGCGGATACGTTCTCTTCCTTCTATCTCACCGCCCGCGAGCTTTTGGCCGCGAGCGATGGCGAAAATCCCGTGCAGGTGCCGCGCGTGCGGGCGCCGAGCCGTCCGATCGAGATGGGCGATTACGAGATCACCACTTCGATCGAGGGCATCTCGCGGATCCGCCATAAGAGTTCGGGCGAAACGATGCATCCGGTGGTAACGCCCGAGCAGGAGGCACGCGAGCTCTACGTGGATCAAAGCCGGCTCGTGGAACGCGCGGCCGAGCAGGAAAACCTCGTGCTCTGGGACGTAGGCATGGGCGCGGGCGCGAACGTGATGGCGGCCATCCACGCCTTCGAGAAGGCGGCGGCGGAAGGAAAAACCAAAGCGCGCCTGCACGTGATTTCCTTCGAGAACGACCTCGATTCGCTCCGTCTCGCCAACCAGCACCTCGATCGCTTCCAGTACCTCCGCCACGGCGCGCCCGGCGCGATCCTCGAGCGCGGTGAGTGGACCTCGAAAAAATATTCGCTGGAGTGGAAGCTCGTGCAGGGCAATTTCCTCGAGCTACTCGAAGATGCCCTCGCGCCCGATATTATTTTTTACGATCCCTATTCCACGAAAACCTGCCGCGATTTTTGGTGCGTGGAAACTTTGCGGCGCATTTTTGATCACGCCGCCGAGCGGGGCGGGGGGGCCACGGAATTTTTCACTTATTCTGCGAGCACCGCCGTGCGCGCCGGATTCCTCGCCGCGGGCTTTCACGTGGCGCAGGGGATGTCTACCGGATTCAAGGGGCAAACTACGGTGGCGCTCACCGAAGGCGCCCTCCCGTGGCGAAAGAATTCGCTCCTCGGGTCCGAGTGGCTGGCGCGCTGGGAACGTAGCGAGGCGCGCTGGCCCCTTTCCGTTACGGGGGAAAACCAGGCAGACTTGCTCGATAGAGTGCGTAACCACCCCCAGTTCGGAAAGGCGTGATGAAGATTTTTCCATGGCTGCTCGCGTCCCTCGCGTTCGCCGCGCCGAAAAAACCGGAGCCGCCCGCTTCGCAAGAACTGTGGAGCCTCGCGTTTCCGGCGGCGGAGCCCGTGGCGGTTTTTTTCGATGCGGCTTCTTCTTCTTTATTGGTGAGCTTAGCGGAAAAAGGGGGAGGCGGGCGCGTGGACCGAGTAACCCTCGAGGGCAAACTCGACCAGGCGCGGGTAGCGCGCGGGGAAGGCCGCCCCGGTCCCTTGCGCGCGTTCGGCCCGCAAATTTACTGGATCAGCGGCCCGGAAGTACGAAGCTTTGGTCCGAACGGAAACGTGAGCGAAGGTTCGGTTCCGCCCGAGCTTGGCGCGCCCGTGGACATCGCGGTGGGCCGGGGGAATAACATTTACGTGGGCACCGCGAGCGGCGCCCTCTACCGGCCCGTGGCGGGGGCAGTGCGCGCGCCCGAGCTACGCGGGGATCCCGTCACCGGAATTTTTCTTCTCGACGATACGCTTTACCTGCTGCGCGGAACCCGTTTGCAGGCGCTTAGGGCGGGGGCGGGCGCGAATCCCCAAAGCTCGACCACGCCACTCTGTAAGAGCCAATGCTACGGGCTCGAGCGCACCTCGGACGGTACCTGGCTCACTACGCGAAAGGGCGGCGTGCTCGAAGCTTCCGCGAAATCCACCCGGGTATGGCTCGCCACGGACGCCCGCCTCGGGCGCCCGGCCTACGTGTACCGCAAAGATTCGAAAGAAGACTTTTACGTGATTCCGTTTCCCGCGGAAGGCGTGGTTCGCGCCTATCGCCATTCGCGCAAAAACGCGCCCTGATATATCCTAATAGCTTAAGGAGTTCCCCGATGATGAAGCTATGGATGATCGTTTTGGCCGTATCTCTTTCCCCCACCGCGTTTGCTTCCGATCCCGCGCCCGCCAAAGCGGTTGGCGGCTGGGAAGCGCTCTCCGCCCTGCAAACGGGCAATATGCGTTTCTACGAGGGGCATCCCCAGCACCCTAATCTCACCATCTCCCGCCGGGAAGAAGTGGCCGGCGGCCAGCATCCGCATACCATCGTGCTTTCCTGCAGCGATTCGCGCGTGCCGCCCGAGGAAATTTTCGACCAGGGCCTCGGCGATATCTTCACCGTGCGCAACGCGGGCAACGTGATGACCACCGAAGCGATCGCCAGCATCGAGTACGCCATCGAACACCTCGGCGCGCGTCTTCTCATCGTGATGGGCCACGAAAGTTGCGGCGCCGTGGGCGCGGCCATCGCCTCCGTGCCCGGAACGTCGAGTGGATCGCCGAGCCTCGATGTGCTCGTGAAGAAAGTGCGTGACGGAATC
>JACCDG010664873.1_pt1 | contig 12449 bp, 17 predicted proteins | sample 7442471 | NCBI WGS metagenome assembly JACCDG01 (sample SAMN15323444, study PRJNA562643) | freshwater metagenome | isolation source: river surface water | place: USA:Blue River Watershed | collected 2017-08-17 | reverse complement strand
CCGGGAGCCGATGGCGGGCCGCGTTTATGCCTGATCGAAGCCGCACGACTATCACTTCGGCTCGCCGGTCCGGGTCCTTGAGTGCCGATGTACAGACGTGTCTATGAGGTCGAGAGGACGGTGGTGCTGCTCCGCTACCGGCGGCGACCCTGAAGAAGGGAACCCTCCCTTCCGTCAGTTGACGGAACGCCGGCCGGGTGGCAGGAGCGGGGGTTCGTGGCCCCGGAACGCGAAGATGGCCCCCGACCGAAGCCGGGGGCCATCTCGTCGCAGCCTGAGTGGGGGATCGGGGTGGGGAGGTTGCGTCTCCACGCCCCCGTAGGTGCCCAGGCTACCCGCTACGTCTGGCCGCTGTCGTCGTCCGGGTCGTCGGCGTCCTCGAGCGACCCGGTGGTGTCGAGGTGAGCGAAGATCTTCCGTTGGCCCGCCTTCACCGAGCGCATCTCGCCGCTCAACCGGTCGACCTGGTCGCGCAGCGACGACCCGCCGTTCGGGCGGAGCTCACCGAGGACCGGGTCCACAGCGCGGGCGACCTCGTCGCGGACCAGGTCTCGGGTCACCTGGGGGATCGCCGAGGCCATCGCGGCGGGGATCTCGGAGCGGATGGTGGCGAGCTGCGCTTCGTGGAACGCCTGCCGTGACCGTTTCACAGCTCGGCCGGCGAGGCCGGCGACGAGGACGACCAGGGCGATGACCGCGGTGATCGCGGCGGCGCCGGCGCCGAGGTCTGCGAGCAAGGGTGGGATGTCCGCCGTCATCGGTCTGTCAGGAGACCCTGTCGAGCGCCGCTCGGGTCTCGGGCTTCAGCTCGGCGCGGATCTTGGCCGGGTCGATCCCTGCGGCCTTGGAGGTCGCTTCGATCACGTCGAGGAGCATCCGGCGGGTGCGGCGGTTCTCGGCGTGGATCACGTCGCGGAGCGGTGGGATGGCGGGCTGCCCGTAGGCGGCGCCGACACCGTTGATCTCCTGGACGGCGCCGAACAGCGCCGCCTTCTCGTCGTCGGTGATGGTGGCCATGAAGTCGGGTGCCTCTCCCCCTCGTGCGACGAGGGCTCGGAAGTGGGACATGTCGAGCTCCCAGCGGTGCCCGTCCTGCCATGGGCCCCACGGGTCGATCTTGCGGGTGGTCCACTCGGCGTGACGGCACACCATCTCCGCCGAGAAGCCGAAGTACTCGCCGAGCGCGGCGGACAGCCGCACGTAGGCGTCGATCTGGGCGTCGGGCCACTCCTGGCCGGTGCCGGCGTTCTGCGCTTCGGTGCCCCACACCGTGGAGTTCCCGACGAGGCCTCGCCAGGAGCCGACGCCGGCGTGGTTCGCGCGACCAGCGGCGATCATCCACACGGTCCCGTCGGCTTCGAGGGCGGTGTTGCACAGCGGGCCGGCCAGGTCAGGGCGGCCGGCGATCAGCAGCCCCGGTGGGGTCGACCACCTCGAAGCGACGGCGTCGTGGTGGCAGACGTGGCCCTGCGGCCAGAACACCGACGACCCTCGGGTCTCCCACCCGGGACAGAACCCGAGGCGCAGCCCGTGGTCGCGCAACGCCTCGACGACACCGGTCTGGTAGCTCACCGGGTGAGCACCTGCCGGCCCACGATGGCGGCGAGCTTGCGGCGGGGCACGTGCTGGGAGCGGCCGGTGGACCACAAGAACCGGGCCCACGCCAACGACCGGCGGCGGATGGTGACCCGAAACGGCATCATGAGCGCGCCGTTGGCGCAGCGTTCCGACGGCCCTGTCGTCACCTGGAGGAAGTCCGGAAGGCGCGCCATCGGTCAGGCCTGGTCGCGGTGGCCGAGCTCCCCGCCGGGCCGGCGGGTGACGGGGCCGTTGGACTCGAGGAGGTCGGAGGCGGGCACGGTGAGGTACTGGGCGGCGACGCCGAGGACGAGGCCGACGCCGGCGGCGACGAGGGCGGCGGTGGTCTCGTCGAGGCCCCATCGGGCGGTGGCCCACGCGACGATCGCTGCGGTGATGGTGGTGACCCAGGCGGGGGCGTTCCCGGAGGGGTTGAGGGTGCCGTTGAGCGGGACCTTGGAGCGGGTGATGCGGTCGCCGATGGTCGGGCGCGCGCGGCGGGGGGTGGTCATGGGTGTGTACCTCCGTGCAGAGAGGGTCGAGGCGTCGTGTGCGCCGCGTTCCCGGTTCGGGTGGGGTGATGTGACCTAGGGCAGGATGGTGAGGCCGTGGTCCGCTCTTGACAGCGGACGTACCTTGAGAGGATGAAACGGCGCATGGCGGCAGCGGCACTGTTCGTGGCAATCGCGTTCCTGGCGGGACCCGCCACAACCGCTACAGCGAACACGCCTTGCGAGATCGGCTACGGGGGCCCGCACCCACTCCCCGCCGCCGGATGCCTGCAACTGACGATGCGGCCACCGACCCTCGCCGACCTGACCCGCGTCGCCGAGGAGTGGCAGGTGCCCGAGAACGCCACCATCAAGGTGAAGCCCGAACCGTCGCTGCGCTTCTGGGGGCGGTACGTCACCGTGACGTTCAGGTGGACGTCCGCCTGATCCTCAGGTTGCGACCCAGTGAGCCCAGAACTCGGGTGAGTAGGCGCTGGTCGCGAGCATGTTGAGGCTTCCACCGGAGGACTGCTTGCCCATCAGCTCGACGTAGTCGCCGGCGGCGAGCTGGTAGGTGGTGGCGACAGCGACGGGGTGGTCGCTGCCGGCGCCGATGCTGGGGGCTTCGTGGATAGCGATGATGGTGGAGCCGTTGAGGCGGATCTGGATGCCGCGGAGGCCGGTGGCGTTCGCGGCGAACTCGATGCACCCGCCGATCATGTAGAACCCGCCGCCTCCGGAGGGGACGGTGAGGCGGCCGGTGTTGGTGGAGGTGTCGTGCATGGGGCCGACGTCGACACGCTCGGCGTTGAACGTGAGGGCCTGGTAGCTGCCCGATGAGGTGTGGGAGATGTTGGCGCTGTTCCGCACCCGGCAGTGGGGCTTGTCGGTGCCGAGCCACTTCCCGTTGTCTCGGACGTAGGCGTTGAGGTCGGCGGCGGTGAGGACGTCACCGACCGACCATGTCTTGGGGGCGGTCCAGGCCATCAGAACGCGAGCCTTCCTGTGTCGAGGAGTCCGTCGGTGGGGTCGTCGAGGATGAGCCAGCCGAGGTCGACCGCGGTCGGGGAGAGCCCGAACTCGGTCTCCCAGGTGTTGATCCCGTCGGCGATGCGGTGGTTGATCGACTCGATGGTGGCGTCGAACTCGATGGGGTCGCCGGTGTTCTGCGGCTTGCGGCGGACGGTGACGCGGTCGCCGATGCGGCGGGCGAGTACGTGACGCCAGAGGCGCTTGTCGCCGGCAGGTCGCAGCACGACCCGCTCGGGGCGGACGGTCGGATGCTTGTAGCGGGCGAGGAGCCAGTCGCCGCGGTCGCGGGCTTCCGGGGCGGTCCGCAGAGCGGTTTCCACCCGGATCGCCGCACGCGTGTACGCGTCGACGGACTGCTGGTCGCGGGAGGTCTCGACCCCGTCTGCCCAGGACACCGCTGCTTCGTTCACGATGAGGGTGTCGTCGTAGGCGAGGTCGAGGGCGGTGTAGTGGTGGGGGTCGTCAACGGTCCCGTCGTCGGTGAAGGTGGCCTGGCTCGTTGTGGAGTTCCAGTCCTGGATGATGGCGTGACGGTCGCGGAAGGTGACTTTGCCGTCGGGGGCCTGCCACATGGCGCCGCCTTCGGTCGCCTCGGCCTGCTGGGCGATGGCGAGCGCGTTCGACTCGGGGTCAAGGTACGACCCCATGGTGGAGCGGCCGGTGTCGATGTCGCGGTCTGCTGTCGGCCACCCGGCGAGGTCGAGCACCCGGCTGATGCGATCTCCGGTGGTGTCGCCGGCCCAAGGGGTCGCGCCGGCGGCGTAGTGGGCTGCGACCTGGGCGGCGGTGAGGGCAGTGTCGTAGAGGGCGACCTCGTCGATGATCCCGTCGAACCTCTCGTAGGTGCCGCCGAGCCACGGTGGGCTGGCGATCCTCGGCAGCGCCATCCCTGTGGTGAACGTCATCGAGGGTGCCGCTGCGGACACGGTCGACCCGAGGACCCCATCGACGTAGATCCGCACCTTGTTGTCAGCTGAGTCCCACGTGCCGACGAGGTGATGTACCGCCCCGTCGGTCACCGCCGTGGCGTCACTGGCGAGCTTCGTTCCACCAGAGGAAGGGACCACCGAGAAGTACGGGCGGCCGCTCCCGTTCTCGATGTACAAGAGGGCCCCGGCGATCTCGAAGTCGTTGAAGATCCCGGTGATCACGGCGCCCGTCGACGAGGGGACGGTCGCCGTGGAGATCCACGCCTCGACCGTCAACGGGCCAGTCGACGGCCAGGCGGTCGGGTCGAGCACGACCCGGCCGCGCACCCCGTCGAAGTCGACCGCACCGCCGCTGGACCCCGCCACGATCGAGTCGACGCTGGCCGGCGACCCACGGTACTCGCCGTCGTGCCCGTTCCCGGATGAGTCGCTACAGATCGATGACGTTGCGGGGTCGTCGCCGAGGCGCCACCAAGCCACCGGGCTGTCGGCGCGCACCGTTTCCTCGTACGCAGCGGACATGTCGATCCGGGAGAGGATCTTGAACCCATCGGTCGCGGTCATATCGGAGTTGCCCATGAACTGGGCGAACGACTGCGGCCAGGTGTCGACGAACCCGGAGAACAGGTCGTAGGTGACCGCCTCGAGCACCGCCGGGGCAGACACCGTCCAGGTGCGGCCCGCCGAGTCGACCCCCGACGCGGCGCCTGCGGTGAACCGGTTCCCGTCGGTGAAGTCCGGGGCGGCCACCACCGTCCCGCCGATCCCCGACAGGATCGCCGCCGCGTACACCTGCCCGGTGAGCGTGGCCAGCCCGTCAGCGGTCGCGCCGACCGTCGCGACCGCAGCGCCGGAGAAGATCGAGGTCGTCCCGACCGTGGTGACGGTCGCGCCCAGCTGGGTCCAGGTGACCGCGGTGTGGTCGTGGGTGTCGTCGGTCGACGTGTAGAACTTCACGACCCGGTTCCCGCCACCGTCGTTCACGTCGAGCGTGGCCCGCACCCACCGGGTGGACCCGTCGGCCGCGCCAACCGTCGCGGTCGAGATCGCCGAGAGGATCCCGGCGAACAGCCCGGTGGTCGTCCACGCGATCTGCAACGCCCCGGTCGAAGTGAGGGCCAGCACGTACGAGTAGTTCCCGGTGATGTCGGCCTTCGCCACAAGCACCGACGGCGCCGCAGGGGTCCAGTCGGCCGGAGCGACCCGACAGCGGAGATCGATGTCGCCGGTGATGTCGAGCACCGCGTTGTCGCCGGTGTACGCGCCACCGGTCCCCGGGAGATCCAGGTAGGCGCCCCAGTCGGCCTGCAACCGGGTCCGCTTCCGAGGCAGCAGCTTCCCGAAGTACGGGCCCGCAGCATGGAGCGGGTCGAAGGTCCGGTCGGAGTTGTCGAGCTTCAACGTCAACCGGCCCGGCTGGAACGGGTCGAGCTCGAACGGGCGGCCGGTGCGCACGGTCGCGGCGACAGCCCGCTGGGTGGCGGTCCCTTCGTGGATCGTGGTCCACGAAGGCGCCTCGAGCGGGTCGGTGTCGAACGCGACCTGGGCGCGCAGCGTGGGGTAGGTCACGCCGTCACCCGCCGGACGAACGCCTCGAGGTCCCCGGAGCTGTGACCTCGGCGCAGGCCGGCGCCGACGGCCTCGACAAGGTCACCGTCGGTCATCACCGACCCCTGCACGATGATCGTGATCGGGGCGTAGATCATCCCGCCGGCGCCGCCGCCGGAGAGCATCGCTGTCGTCTGCGCGTTCGTGAAGACCCGCTCGCCGCCGCGGAACGCCACGAGCTCGGGGCCGGACTCGCCGACCATCGCGAGGCCTCTGGGGGCGGACGGCGTGCCCGAAGCGAACCCCGGGATGTTGAGGGTGGGGAGCGACGGCATCGAGGTGATGCGGTTGGCGATCGACCCGAGGGTGTTCAGCAGGTTCCGGGCGGCGTTGTACGCCGAGATGAACGGCGACGCGAGCTGCCGGGCCGCGGACAGGATCGTCCCGAGGTTGTTCGCTGCGAGCTTCTGGACCCACTGCCACGCGGACGACACCGCCGAGGTCACCGACGACACCGCCGTGCGGAGCGCACCGACCGCGGCACGGACCGTGCCGAGGGTGATCGCACCCAGACGCACGAACGCCGAGATCACCGGGACCGCCACGGCGAGGGTCGTCCGAAGGAAACCGATCACCCCGAGGATGGCCGCACCGATCACGACGCCGGCGGCCCGGGCCACGGTGCCCCACCCGCCGAACGACTGGCCGAGGAGCATGACCTGCGCCCAGAGTTCCTTGCCGGCATCGATCAGCGGCTCCCAGTCGATCGACCGGATCGCGGCCACCGCGGACGCAGCGAACAGCTGGATGGCCTGCCACACCGAGTTCACGATCGTGCGGACCTGCTCGACGTTGGTGTACAGCCAGTAGTACTCGGCGGCGATCGCAGCGACCGCCGCGATCGTGAGGGTGACGGGCGCCCCAAAGGTTGCCCACATGACCGCGAACGCGAGGGTCAGCGCGACCACGCCGGCGATGAGCGACTGGGTGCCCTGGTCGAGGTCGGTGAACCATGTCGAGACCCCGGCGAGGCTGGTCGACAGGCGGTCGACCACCGGGAGCAGCAGAGCGCCGATGGCTTCCTGGACGTTGCCCCACGCGACCTTCATCCGCTCCGAGGCGGTGGCGTTGGCCTCCGCCGCGCCGCCGAACTCGGTGGCGAGCTCCTCGAGGATGATGCGTTGCGCCCCGGCGGTGTCGCCGAAGTACTGCATCGCGGCGATCTGGTCCTTCTGCTGGTCGGTGAAGGTGACGCCCATCCGGGTGAGGCGGGAGATCCCGGCGATCGGGTCGTTGAGGGCGCGGCCCACTGCCATCACGTTCGGCTGGAGCTGGGTGCCCATCGCCGCGGACATGTCGAGCGCGGACGCCAGCGCGTCGTCGAAGATCCCGCCCTCGGCGCGCACGTTGCGGAACGTCAACAGGAGGTTCCCGCCCTGCTGGATTACCTCGTCGTCGACCGCGGCGAGCATCGACAGCTCGGACGACAGCCCCGCGAGGTGCCCGGCAGTCACCCCGGCGACACCGCCGGTGGACTCGATCACCGCCTCGGTTTGGCGCATCACAGCGCGGGCCTCTTCGGCGCCGCTGATGGCCCCCGAGAAGAACATGGCGAGCCCGGCGCCCGCGACCAGCCCACCGATCGCGCGGCCCACCTGGCCGATCCCGTTCCGCCACGTCGACGAGAACCGCGACCCGGCACGCTGCGAGGACCGGTCGAACCGGCCCACAGCCCGCTCGGTCTGACCGAGCGCGCTGACAGCGTCGTTGGCGTTGCCGGCAATGACCACCTCGAGCCGTCGTGAAGCCATCAGCGGTCACCCCCGTTCACGGTCGTCGTTGGTCCTCGAGCGCCTGCATCCGCAGGGCGTGCTCGTGGAGCGCTTCCTGGTAGACGCGGATCTCACCCCAGGTGAGGCACCCCGGGTTGTCCGGGTCGACGTCGAACGGCTTGAGGCCGAACAACGCGGAGAGGGCGGGCCACTGCTCGCGCAGGGCCCGCCTCAGCCTTCCGGGGGACTCGCCTCGGTGTCGTCGTCGTAGTCGAAGCCGTCCTCGTCGAGCTCGTTGCCGTCAGCGTCGAACGCCTCGACCACGAACCCGGCCGCGGCGAACCGGCGGTTGTCCCGGTACTTCGCTTCGACCTTCGCGAACGGCAGGTTCGGCTTGCCGTTGCGGCGCAGCATCGTCCACCACAGCACCAGCACCGACAGCGACCCCAGGCGGTCCTGGTCGAAGAACGCCGAGACGGGGAACCCGGTCTGCTGCATCGAGATGCGGTCCTCGCGAGGGCCGAGGTCACCGAACTCCAGCTCGTAGGTCCTGTTCTCCGCGGTGCACGTGATGCGGATCCGCTTCGACAGGTCGGCTTCGACCTGCTCGTCGATCTCGATCTGACGTGACGCGCCGGGGACCGGAGCCTTCGCCATCAGGCTGCCCTCCTGTTGTACGCGGCGACGCAGGCGACGCAGCGCCGAGAACCGTTCGGGCGGATGCGGGTGTTCTCCGGGGTGAACTCGTGGCCGTGCACGCAATGCGTCTTGCGGGCGTGACGGGCGCAGGCACCCTCACCTCGAAGGATGTTCTCACGGTTGGTGACCGGGTCGAGGTGCGCCGGGTTCACGCATCTGCGATTCCGGCAGATGTGGTCGAGCACCATGCCGGCCGGGATCGGGCCGACGAGCAGCTCGTAGGCGTAGCGGTGGGCGCCTACTGACTTCTTCGATCGGTTGACGTTCCCGTAGCCGTCGGAGTCGAGTGCTCCGGTCCAAAGCCAACAGCCTTCGGTCTTCTCGACCTTGGCCCAGAATCGGCGATCGGTGGGTTGCGACTTGGCCATGGGCGTTGCTCCTCTTGGGCAGGGGGTCGGTTGGGTGGGCAGGTCTCGCACCGGGGCCGCCATGCGCGGGTGACCCCGGTGCGCTCCCCTGCCCTGGGGAGGACTTAGAAGGCGCCGGTGCCCTGCTGGGCGACCGCGCCGAACGCGTTGACGAGGGTGAACTCGGAGCGCTCCACCGGTTTGCCGTTGGGGAACGCCAACGCGCAGATCTTCTCGAAGGCGTCGCCGTAGGCCTCGATGATCTCGCCGAGGTTGTCGCGGATCGTGGGGTTGATCGCTGCGGGCCCGCCGGCGCCGCCGACGTCCCACCCATTCCCGACCCACGCGGGGAACTGCGGGTACTGCAACGCCCCGTAGAACGCCCCTTGGGCGAACGCCGGGCGGGCGTTGACCCCGATCGCAGCGCCACGACGGTCGCCGCGACCGGTGATCGCCCCGGCCGCTTTCGCCTGCTGGGCGGTCTCGGTCGCGCCGCGGGCCTTCGCTGCGATCCCCTGGGCGATCTGACGGTTCGACTCGCGGAGCGCCCCGTCCCACTTCCCCTCGGCCTGGCGGAGAAGCCGGCGGAACTCGTCGAAGCCCTCGAAGCGGACCATCTGCCCGCCGACGTTGGCCATCAGGTCGCCACGAAATGCGGAGGCGGTTCGGATGCGGCAAACCGCTCGAACTTGGTGACGACCTCACCGTCGGTCACCTGCAGCGGATTCGATGCCCGCTCGATCTCGATGAGGCCACCCTCGTCCACCAACGTGACCGACATGGCCATGAGGTCCTGCATCGACGTCGAAGTCACTTCCTCGAGCCAGGCGTCGAACTCCCTGCGAGACTCCAGCGGCAAGGTCATGTACTCGTCGACCCCTATCGACAGCGGCATCAGGTGGGGGTGGAGTCCGAGTTGGTCAGCACCGCGGTGATCGCGCCGGCGTCCGTCGACGCCCCGACGCACTTCACCGGCACCTTCAACTGGGTGAGGCCCCGGCCCTCGACCTGCGGGGACGAACCGTCGTAGCGGACGTTCGTGGTGATCACGCACTTCGCGGTCGACCCGGCGTCGATCGTGAGGACCAGGGCGTTCTCGGTACCGTTGCGGAAGTAGTTCATCTGCGTCAGCGACTCGAACTCCATGTCGAGCTCGGCGGTGTACTCGCGCAGCTCCGCCTCGAGCGGCTCCGAGATGTACTCGGACCCGAGGAACCGGCGGTCGTCGATCGCGAGACCGTTGACGCCCTTCATGGTGATGCCCTTCACGTTCGCGGCGGAACCGGCGATCGACACCGACGCGTGCTTGTACGTGAACGGGGTGCCAGCACCCGACGCGATCGACGCCGACGCTAGGGAGGTGCCGGTCGCGAGGGACTTCCCGACGACGTCGAGACCGAGGGTGACGATCTCGCCGGCCTTCGCGGCGAGCTCCCAGCCGGTGATCTTGCAGCCGACGAACGTGAACGGCTGCACGGTGCCGGACACGTCGGGGATGCCGATCTGGCAGGTGAAGTGGTCGTCGGTGAGGTCGCCGGGGGTGAAGGTGTGGGTGTAGGGGCCGGCGCCGGAGGTGGCGAGCCCGCCGAACATGTGGCGGAACCAGAGCCCCATGCCCTGCTGGTACAGCTCGAGGCCGATAGGACCCGCGATGTCGACGTTACCGGGTGCCCACTGGGCGGAGCGGAGCACCCGGGCGCCGGCGATGATGCCGGCGGACTCCATCCGGGCGATCTGCTCGGTGAGGCCTTCGGAGACGAGCGGGGCGAACCGGTCGACGGTGACGCCGGTGCCCCAGGTGGTCTCGGTCTTGATGCCGATCTGGGCGGCGAGCCCGGACTTGAGTGCCATCAGCTGGTCTCCTTCTTCGTGCTGGCGGCGACGGGCTGCCAGATGTCGGGCTGGTCGGCGAGGCTCTTCGCCGTGGCGGGGTCGACGTCGACGATCCCCTTGTCGTCGGTGACGGCCCCGGTGGCGGGGAGTTCGACGGGGAGGGTGGACGGGCCGACGTAGCGGAACTTGGGCACGGTGACCTCCGAGATCAGGGGGGTACGATCGGGCGATGGACGTGACGCGAATCGAGGGCGACGGATACGTGCTATTCGTCAACCGGGTGAAGCTCGGCACCTGGCATTTCTCGGTCCGAGCCGATCTTCCGGGCGGGCGAGAGTGGCGGGAGGGGACAGCGTTCACGAAGGGTGGAGCCGTGCAGGCAGCTCACCGGGAGGGACGCGTGTTGGTCCGTGCTGCCGTCTAGCTGGGGGTGAGGCGGGCGGTGAACTGGACCGTGCAGTCGAACCTGGCGCCGTGGCCGCCGGTGTTGCCGATGTATCCGCGGGTCAGCTTCCAGCCGGTCAGGACGGCCTCGAACCGGGCCGGGTCGGTCACCCCGAGGTCCACGTTGTTCGCGAGGATGTCCTGCACCCGGCCGAGGAGCTCCACAGCCCGGGTATCCGCGGCGACCTGGGTGCCGTCGGTCGTCGGGATCATCACCTGGATCACGAGCTCCTGGGCGATCGTCTCGTCACGGTGGAGGTGCCCGGCGGTCAACAGCGGGATCTGCTCGGACTCGGTGGCGTCCCCGAGCCAGATCGCCTCGTAGTCGCCGTCGGTTGCTTTCAGATCCGTGGGCAACACCGGGGCGCCGTAGGAGACGGCCACTCCGTCGTCGGCCAGGTCATCGTCGTTCTGCAGGGCGGTGATGAGCGCTGTGCACGCGGTGACGACCGAGGTGCCGATCATCACGCGATCCCGGGGGTGTCGATCATCTCGTCGGCGCAGCAGTCGCGGACTGCTTTGGTGACGATGGAGATGGGGAAGTTCTGGGCGGGGACGTCGAACTCGCCGACCATCTGCACGGCGGACTCCATGGTGCGCCACACGTTCTTGAGGGCGATCGAGGCGGCTTCCTTGAACACGGGGTCGACCGCGGCGGTGTTCGCTGCGCGACCCGCTGAGTAGGTGGCCACGACCGCTTCGGGGCCTGCCGGGAACCAGCTGTAGGACCCGGCCGCGCGACGCCAGATCTTCCCGTTGAAGGCCGCGGTTGGGGTCGATTCCCACCGTTCGGGGAGGAACCCGTCGGCCGGTTGGGTGTCGAAGTCCTCGAGGGTGAGCGCCTGGGAGACGGTCGCGTTGTACTCGGTGACGGTGGTGAATGACGCGACCGGCCACCGTCGCAACCGGACCCATTGGCAGCCGCCGGGGTGGACTTCGTTGGTGATGGTTCGTTGCACGATCGGGCCGCACAGGCGGTCCATGCGGCGCGACACCGCTGTGATCTTCAGGGCGAGGGCGGTGTCGTTCGACGTGTCGGACTCGCCGATCGAGAGGACCGCTTTGGCCTCTGCCAGAGAGATCACGTCGAGGGGGTCAGGAGTACGGGGTGCGAGCGGCTCGACATTGAAGGACCCGTTCGCCACGTCGGCGGCGGTGCCGGTGCCGGTCCATGTGTACGACCAGATCCCGGCCTCGTCGGCGGTGATGTTCTTGGTGTAGACACCGGTTGACGACTTGGTGATGGTGGCGCCGGCGTAGGTGTAGGTGTCGGCGTTCCCGGACGGGTCGGTGACGACGAGGGTGATGGTGGTGGGGTCGGTGGCTGTGCCACTGACGGCGAACGTGTTGGTGAGGGTGACGGTGTCGCCGACGACGAAGCGTTCGCTCATGGTTGCTCCTTCATCCGTCGGAGACGGCGGCGGTAGATGTCGCTGCTCCCGCTACGGTCAGCGTGGACGTAGCCGCACCGGCGGCGGTGATAGTCGAGGTGGCGAACCCGGCGACGGTCGGGGTGGATGTGGCGTTCACGTCGGGGACGATGATCTCTGCGCCGGTCCATGTCCAGTCGGTGTCGGCCCATGTGGTGGTGGGGTCGGCCCAGGTGGCGGCCATCAGGTCTGTGCGGCCTTGGTAGCGGCGGCGCGGACCTGGGCGAGGGTGGTGGCTTTCGACAGGTCGGCGATGAGAGTGGCGAGCGGGTCCGGTGTCGGTGGTGCCATCTCGTCGACGGTGAGATCCCGTTTCGTCCACGTCACAGTCCACGTCCCGTCGATG
>JACCDG011712504.1_pt1 | contig 12456 bp, 13 predicted proteins | sample 7442471 | NCBI WGS metagenome assembly JACCDG01 (sample SAMN15323444, study PRJNA562643) | freshwater metagenome | isolation source: river surface water | place: USA:Blue River Watershed | collected 2017-08-17 | reverse complement strand
TCAAGGTACGAAAAGAAAAGAAGAAAGTAAAGTTCAAAGAAGTATCGCTACCTGATGCTGAATTGCTTGATGCTACTAACGAGAAGCATAAGGTCTTCATTGATTATCTAACTGGGCGCGGCATCAAGCACGATGAGTATCCTTTTATGGTTACTCCTGATGAGCAGGGTAGAAACAGTAACAGAATCATTATCCCTTATACGTTTGAGGGTAAGATAGTAGGGCATACTAGTAGATATCTTGATGACAGAACACCAAAGTTCATCAAAGAACAGCAGACCGGGTATGTGTTCGGGTATGATTTTCAGAAGCCGAACTGGGAAATTTGCTTAGTCGTTGAAGGCATCTTTGATGCCCTTTCTCTTAACGCCTGTGCGCTAACCCATGATACAATTAGTGATGAGCAAGCAGAGATACTACGAAGGCTTAATCGCAAAGTGATTGTTGTTCCGGACTTAGATAAGACTGGGCTATCAATTTGCGATAGAGCATTAGAGCTAGGTTTTCATGTCGCCATTCCCGATTGGAGTGATGAGATAAAAGATGCCAATGATGCAGTAGTAAAATATGGCAAATTGCCGACCCTGCTAAGTATACTGAAAAGTGCAACTAACAGTAAGATCAAATTACAGATGATAAGGACAAAACTTGCTAAAAGAATATAACACTGATATACAACGTCTATTCCTTCAGATGATGGTCACGAATTCCGAGTTGTATACTCGTGTCATGAACATCATGAATCCAGAAAACTTTGATCGCAGTCTAAGAAACGTTGCAGAATTTATCGTAGAGCATACTGCCAAATATAGCATCATGCCCGATGTAACGCAGATTAAAGCGACCACGGGTGAAGCAATTGACCATATCGAAGACTTATCTGATGGACACTATGAATGGTTCTTAGAAGAATTCGAGTCATTCACTAAGCGTCAGGAGCTTGAGAGAGCTATTCTTAAAGCGGCTGACATGCTTGAGAAGGGCGAGTTTGACCCAGTCGAACAACTAATCAAAGACGCGGTGCAAATCAGTCTACAACGTGACATGGGTACAGACTATTTTGCTGACCCTAAGGATCGTTTGAACAAGTATTTTAACGCAGGTGGACAGGTATCTACTGGCTGGCCACAGCTTGATAGAGTAATGTACGGTGGCATGAGTCGTGGCGAACTCAACATCTTTGCAGGTGGCTCAGGTTCTGGTAAGTCACTCGTCATGATGAATATCGCACTTAACTGGCTCAGTCAGGGACTCAGCGGGGTCTACATCACATTAGAACTTAGCGAAGAATTGACTTCACTTCGTACTGACGCCATGCTTACAAATATGAGTACAAGAGACATTCGTAAGAACATGGATGATACTGAACTTAAGGTCAAGATGGCTGGTAAGAAGTTTGGTAAGTATCGTGTTAAGGCATTACCTGCACAAAGCAACGTCAACGCTATTCGCTCGTATATCAAAGAAGTACAGATTCAGACTGGCATGAAGGTAGATTTCGTAATGATCGACTATCTTGATCTTGTCATGCCGGTAAGTGTTAAGGTCAATCCGAATGATCAGTTTATTAAGGATAAGTATGTATCCGAAGAACTTCGCAACTTAGCGAAGGAACTTGGTGTTCTTCTTATCACTGCATCGCAGTTGAATCGTTCGGCAGTTGAAGAAATTGAGTTTGATCACAGTCACATTGCAGGCGGTATCTCAAAGATCAACACTGCTGACTATGTGTTTGGTATCTTTACGTCACGTAGTATGCGTGAACGAGGTAAGTATCAGATTCAATGTATGAAGTCTCGTAGTTCTACTGGCGTTGGTCAAAAGATTGACTTGGAATACAACATCGAAACTATGCGAATTACAGATGATGATCCAGAAGAGGGAAGACAGCAGCCTTCTCCTAATCAGATATTAAGTCAAATTAAAACAACAAGTCAAGTAGGTTCTACGAATGAAGCAGTGCATAATACTATTCAGACTACAGAATCAAAAGTAGTATCCGACGTTCAGGGAGCAAAACTCAAGTCATTATTAAATTCACTTAAGAAATAATTCTAGGTTTTTTGAATAAATACATTATAGGATCTTTAACTATTATGCAAAAAAGAACAAAAAGCCTTTTAGAGGAATTGCAATCGTTCGGTGATACTCGTGATATGAACAATATCATCGAAAACCGTGCTTCCAACATTATTACTAGTGCAATTAATCTCATTGAATTAATGCAGAAACATTATCCTTCTGAAAGGGCTGAACTACTGGAAAAGAAACTTTTAAGTGCTATTAAAAGCAAAGATCAAGGTAGATTTACAAAGTCATTGAGGAAGAAAAATGAATCTAAGTGAGCTAAACAAGATCGAAGAAGGTATTTTAGGAAATATCGGCACAGCTATTAAAGATAGATTCCAGCAGGGCGGCTATCAAACCAAAGTGCAAGATATTTTCATAAAAGACTTTGTTCAGGATGCCATAACATCGTTAAACAATGGTATTAAAGGCGGTCTAATTGATCCTAACGTAAAATCTAATCAAACTGCTACTCCCGCAGAACCGGCTGCAAAGCCTGGTGAACAGCCATACAAGTGGGCACCTGCAGGAATGAATGTCACTCCGGACACCAAATTGAGCAGTTTAGGTGCAACAGGAGATTTAGCAGAATCTAAGTATCGTAGGCTAAATCAAATCTTTGAAAGCATCATTAATGTTGACGAAGCCGCTCAACTAAGAACAATTAGTGACTTTATGATGGATTGGTTTACTCAGTATATGCAGGGAGTAAACTGGAATTCAAATAAACCTATCGTGCAGCAAAAGCTAGAAAAATTGCAGGATGAATATCCTAAAAATATCAAGCAAAATCTTACAGATTTAGCTAGAATTGGTTTAGCATTATCTAAGGCTGCGACTCCTGCAGGAGCCCCTCAAGAGTTCACGCAGGCTAAAAAAGAACAAGCAAGTTCTGTTCAAGAATTAAAAGCGGCTCTAGATGAGCTGGCACAAAGCAATCCTGCTGGATATAACGAATTGATCAAAACTTTAAAACCAGTGACGGTGACGTAAATGATTCTAAATGAAGGCGGCGCAATGTCAGGTGTGGGGGCGATCCACATTGATGAAATTGAACCAACACTAGACAGCCTTGAACAGATTTTGGGCATTGACCTCAAGAACAATACGCTCGGTAGTGTCGGAAAGAAAGAGTTTTCAGGTGATATTGACATTGCTTTAGAAATAAAGCCGGAAGATATTCCTGCATTTGTCGAAAAGCTAAAAAGTATTCCAGAAGTACTTGATCTTGCTAAAAGTTCGGTAATTATGACTAAGGTTAAGATTGCTGACTATGATCCTAAAAAGCAAGTAGAAGGAAAGCCAAGAACAGGATATGTTCAAGTTGACTTCATGCCTGGTGATTCTAGCTGGCTAAAGACATTCTATCACGCTCCTCACGAGAAAGATAGTAGATATAAAGGTGTATTCAGAAACATTCTTATATCAAGTATTGCAGCACATTTAGATAGAAAAGATTCTAAAGAAAAGCTACCCGACGGTAGACCACTCAAATCTGAAAGATATATGTGGAGTCCTACTGACGGATTGATCAGAGTATTGAGAACACCAGAACCTAATAAGAAGGGTGACGGATATACTAAGAAGAACAATAACAAAATTATCGATGGACCATACAAGAATCCTGATGATATTGTTAAAGTCTTACAGCTTGATAGTCCTAATGATTTGTATTCTTATGAAACCCTTCGCAAAGCAATGGATAAGAATTACTCATCCGAGCTTGTAAAAGCTATACTAACCGATTTTGCTGACAACTCAGTAATCAAAGATGTGGGTGTACCAACTGACATCAAGCTTAGTGAGAGTGTAGGATCTGGTGATTGGTTTAGAACATTATTGGATATAGTAAAATGAGATTTTACGAGTTTAACACTTCTGTTTTATTAGAAGATGCACCAGCTCCACCACGTATTCCTCATCCAGAAGATTCTATTTTTATTAGTCAAGCAGAAGCGGCCAAAAATGTTCAAGCCTTAGAAGATGCAATTAAAAATGATTCGGAAATCAGCATTAAGTGGGACGGCGCAATTGCCTTATATTTCGGGACTAGTCCTGAAGGTAAATTCTTCATCAATGATAAGCATATGCCTGAAGGATTTTATGCATATAGCCCACAAGACTGGGAAAAGTATGACACGCAGATAAAAAAATCAAGAAAAGCAAGACCTGAATTATATGGTAAAATAGCTGCAATCTGGGAAGGATTACGTCAAGACCTTACTGACCGGGCTGTTTATAAAGGCGACTTAATGGCAGTCAGTGAAAATGGCCCACTACAACCAGTTAACGGTAATTTTGTATTCAAAGCAATTACTGTAACTTACGATATTCCGGTAAACAGTGAAATAGGTAAACTTATTGAAGGTAAGATTGCTGCAATAGTGGTTCACCAAAGAAATGGCGCACCTTGGGACGGAAAAACCGGACTAGTTAATAAGAGTGACGTGGCAATCATTGCACCTAAGGCAGGACTGTCATTTAAATTAAAGTCTCCTACTAACCTAGTAAATGCTGCCCGCAATGCGGTGAATACTGAAGGTAAGATTGCAGAGCAATTCTTGAACGGTATGGATGGTGTTGCAAGATCAGCAATTCAAACTTACTTTAACAAAAAGATCACTAGACAAACTGATCTTGATTTGATGGACTGGTTAGCTAGTCCCCAGAGTAAAGTAAGCAAAAAGCAATATCAAAAACTGTCAGTTTATATTCCAGAGAATGCAAAAGGTCTTAAAGCACTTGAACATGTTTGGAACAGCATAGCAAACCTGAAAGAAAACCTAGCAGCGCAGCTAGAACAACAGGTAACAGGTTTTTCACAGACTACGGACGGAGAGAAAGGCGGAGAAGGATTTGTAGTTCCGTCTAGCATTGGCCTCTTAAAGTTGGTGAACAGACAGCGGTTTGGCGGCGCCCACTTCAACAAATAACAAATTTTTCTACCCAAATCCAAGTTTTTTTCGTTCAGGCATAAATAAAAGTATGAGCATTGGCTCACTTTTATAAGGAAAACGAAAATGGCACAATTTACCCGCGTTAACGGTGACTTCCAGCAAGTTCTATGGCTCGACGCACCATCATACACAAACGAAGGTTCAACCTCAGCAATTGATTCTGCTGTAACTGTACAGCCTCAGGGTCCGAAGCTTGACTTCTTCACCATCACAGGCAACGGTTCACAGGTAGCTGACAACATCAATGCAGTATTCCAGACTGTTCAGCAGCTTGCAACTGTATACATGTACGAGTACACCAACACAACTGACGACACTCTAGCTGTTGCTGTATACCCAACTGGTGCATGGACAACTGCTTCACTTGACGCAGCACTTTCAAATGCATGGACCTCAGCAAACGTTGCTGTTACTGCATCTGCAACCTTCACTAACTAATAGTTAGTAAAACTAATCTACGAAGGCCCGGGGATATTAATTTATCTCCGGGCTTTTTATTAAGTTAAATATTGATATGCATAGAATCAGATGCCACACGTTGTTTGATATTACGCAAACCGGTGTATTGAATAGATCAAAGCCTACAGAAGATGACGTAGAAGGCTGGGTCAAGCGTAGAAATACACAGTGTAATTTCGATACCATACTTCAGGTGATTTCATTAAGATCACAGCCTGAAGTAATACGAGTGCCATCTGAAGTAATAATGAATGAAGCGTTGTATGAAATGTTTGGTTTTTTGTACAATAGCGAAAACGTAGCTTGTTGGAAATTTGAATTTGAAGTACAGCATTCGAGTGTTTTTGAAAACGGAATAACACCGCTGGGAGCATTATATAAGGATTGTGAGGGTGTACCCATGATCATATGTGACAATCAGCATTCAATGTGTCCTAAATTTTTGGACACTACCCCTGAACTAAAGAATATACATTTTGAGGTTTTATAATGGACGTTACAAAGATTGCACGATTTGTTGATAATGAGTTATCCTCCGAGTTGCGAGAGTTAATCTTTACTAAAGATTCCTCTGGAAAATACTATCTTTTCAACAAGTACATCATATTCAGAATGAAGAACAATTATAAAGTTTTTTGTTTGGAGACCTCTGAAAGAATTGAGTTCGCTAGTTTGAAAAACGCCGCTGCTTGGTGTATACTAGAAAACGCAGGAAAGTATAGAGACGCTAGAAGAATAGTGTCACTGGACTTAAAGTTGAGTAGTATTGAGGTTGATATCGCAGCACACAAGAACAGAATCAAAAATTCAACTAGTGAGTTCACCACAATGGTATCTATAACTAAATTGCAGCAAGATACCTTCAAGAGAAGACAATTGATTTCTGAACTTACTGAGTACGTCAACAATAGCAAAACAATACAAGACCGAAATTTTAGAATAAAGGATTCTAAAATTAAACGACTAAGATAAATACTTTACAACACTGGGAAAAATAACCTATGAAACTTACCGATTTAGAAAATAAAAATGTTGCTGTTAAGGCATTAAAAGAAAGCTTTTCAATGAACTTTGACGTATCTGACTTGGACAGAAGCAAGACACGAACTATGTTGTCTAAGGTCAAAGGACTTATTGCTGAATCAAAGCGTTCACCTGAGTTCCACAAGGCTCAGACTAATCCGGCTTACCTAAAGCTAGTCTTTATGGAACAGGCTCTTACACAGCATATGAAGGTAGCTCCTGCTCCACGTATTGTTGTTGAAAACGAAGAAGTTGAAAAGTCACAGGTTATTCTTGCTGCACAAGATATGATCGATTCAGTACAAAAGATGTACGAAGATGTTAACGACATGCTTGTTAAAGAGCTTCCTGCTCTTGTAGATTCAATTCAGAGCGAAATCGGCGCCAACGAAAGCGAATCCTTCAATCAGACTGCAACAGATGCATTGACTCAGCTAAATGGTGCGCTACAACAAGCACAGACTTCTCTCAAGTCAGCCCTGGGTGGATTGACTGGTCAAGGCGCCGCTGATGCATTTGCTGCTCCAGCAGGCGATATGGGCGGAGAAGAAGAAGTTGATCTTGATCTAGATGTTGATGCTGAAATGCCAGCAGAAGAACCAGGCGCAGAACTTCCTCCTATTCCAGACCTAGATGACGAAGAGGAAGAAGTGGGTATGGTCGGTAGAGCAAAGAGATAAGCACCTATGCTTCTCTTTGAGTTCGATCAAAAGCAAAATAGTGCTATGATAGCACAAGTTGTTGCATTGACCAACCAATTACAGCAAGAAATAGAAGACGGAGAAGTTGATGCAAACAACTACTCCGTCGACGACCTATTAGATTACTTCCAGCAATATGATATTATATTAGACGTTAATGATCTATATAATATGATTAAGGTTCCTCCCTTAAAGGATGTTATCACTAACATTAAAGGTGATAAGGTAGTGTTTAAAGGCTTCCCAGATAATACTACTCTAGATGCACCTGAAGGCGAAGACAAGAAAACAGTCGCAAAAATGGCTAAACACGCTCTTAAAAAGTAACCATAAATGTTGCTTTTAAGCAACACTCTGCTATAATATACTTTCAATGAAAAAAGAAATAGCAATATCTCATTTAGTAGTTAACGGATGCAGTTTTACATACTGTGAAGGATTAGAAAGTCCTTCTACTCAAGGCTGGCCCGCTTTATTGGCAAAAAAACTAAATGTTCCTGTAGTAAATCTTGCTATTGGAGGAACAGGAAATTACAGAATTTATCGTAAAACTGTAGATTACTTTTTTAAAGACACTGGCAGCAATCCGTTCTATATAATAGGAATGTCCTCATGTACTAGAATAGAGCAATATAACAGACACACCGAAGAATATATTGCACTTAATTTAGTAGGAGGTAATTATGATTTTCCATGGGAAAATCAATTTGTAAGACTTCTGGATAGAAGTAACGATCCTCTAATATTAGCAAAGGCTAAATTACATATTTGGTTAGCTATCATTAATCTATTCAAATCGACCGATACTAATTATCTTATGGCTGAAATGATAGATAACGGTCGCTTTATTAGTGATGAGCTTAGTGAGCTATATCCAAAACTATTTGATTACACAATGAATGATATCAATCATGTAAAAGATTATTTAAGCTTTTCAAGAACCTTAGGTAAGCTTCCGTGTGGTCATGATGACGCTGATGCACAAGTTAAGATTGCTGATCATTTTTATCAAGCACTAACTGACAAATATATTGTCAATACTGTAGAATCCGAACATTTAAAACTGAAAGATTTTTACGACGAAGTAGAAGAACGTCAAGCAAGAGGGCGTAATAATGCAGATTGGATATTTTAATGCCCTTAATAACTAAATTCCCTTACGAAGAAATGAAGCGTGAAACGACTAACGAGGGTCGTAAGTATGTTGCTCCTGACGGAGAAAAGCTTCCCAGCGTTACTACTATTCTTGACGCAACTAAACCACTTGAAGCAAAGAAAGCACTAATTGAGTGGCGCCGAAGAGTAGGTGAACAAAAAGCCAAAGAAATTACTACCGAAGCTGCCGGAAGAGGCACCAGAATGCATAAGTATCTTGAGAACTATGTTCTTAAAGGAGAAACAGGTGAGCCCGGAAGCAATCCGTATAGCAAGCAATCTCATACGATGGCGCATACAATCATATCTAGAGGGCTTTCCAACTGTCCCGAGTTCTGGGGCACGGAAGTATCTCTATATTTTCCTAAAATTTATGCTGGGACCACGGACTTAGTAGGACTGCATAGTGGCGATGAAGCTATCATGGATCACAAGCAGACTAATAAGCCTAAGAAGCGTGAATGGATTGAAGACTATTTCTTACAGTTAACAGCATATGCGAACGCTCATAACGAAGTATATGGTACAAAGATACGCAAGGGCGTGATCTTCATGTGTTCAGCAGCTAATGAGTATCAAGAATTCATCGTAGAAGGTAACGAGTTTGATACTTGGTCAGATCGTTGGTGGAAACGAGTAGAGGAATACTACACCAAGTTCCTGTAACAAAGCATAAATAAGTGTATTCAATAGGTAAAGAATACTCTTATGGCAATTTTACAGATTTCTAAAATTCAGCAACGATCGGGTAACTTGGTCGACTTGCCACAACTGGACGATGCCGAATTCGGTTGGGCAAATGATGCTAAAAGACTATTCATTGGTAAGACTAGTCCCAATGAAAACATAGAAATTCTAACAAGCTACTCTCAAATTAGCTTTAGCCAGCTAGATGGTTCTGTTGGTAATTTAAATATCAGTAACACTACAATCGCTGATGGCCAAATTCTTGCATTCGATGGTACTAATTGGGTTAACAAGGGCGGAGACGTTGGTGGACTGATCACTCTAGGAGACGTAGGAAACGTTAAACTAACAGGTGGCGCTGTAGGTTACGTATTGCAGACAGATGGTTTAGGAAATCTTTCTTGGACTCCTAAAGGTACGATTGTTGCTGGAATTCTTAATGTTACTAAAGCTAACCCTGCTGTAGTTACAACAGTCAGTGATAGTTTCTTTACGAACGGCGCCCAAATAACGATAGTTGATCCTCAGGGGATGACAGAATTATCAGGTAACATTTATTATGCTAACGTCCTAACATCAACCACATTCAGACTTTATACTGGTTTCGATGGTGCTAACTTCTCCGGTGCAGTGAACTCTACTTCGTACAATGCATATTCATACACTACTGTTTCTGCAACTACAGTTTCTACTAACGTGATCACTGTTGCTAACTCATCTCCGTTTACTGCAAACGCTGCGGTTAAATTTATAGGAAACATGAGTACTAGCGGTATTACTGCAAATACAATTTACTATGTTCTTGGAACTCCTCCTAGCGGTACTACTATTAAAATTGCAACCTCACCTGATAGTAATGCTTCTAACGTTGTTCCTCTTCAAACAACATCAGGACTAACTGCTCAAGTTTATCAAGTAGGCGGCGAAGCAGTATCTACATTAGGGTCAAGCGTAACGTTTAGCCCGGCTGGAGGTACTGACACACAAATTCAATATAATGAAACTGGTAGTCTACAAGGGTCAGGACTATTCACTTACGATTACGGAAGTAGTATTCTTACATTGGTAGGTAATGCTAATGTCACCAACTTAAATGCAACCGGTGTCACTACTGCATCACGATTTATTTCTAATGTTGCAACTGGAACTGCTCCTCTAACAGTAACAAGTACGACTCGTGTATCAAACTTGAATGTTTCCTACTCTAATGTTTCAGACTTCGGAGTAGTAACCGCCGCTACTACAGGAACTTTTTATCCGGTATTTGTCAGTGGCAATTCAACTGCCAACTACGCACTAGCATCTAACGCTAATATTTCCTTTAACGCTGCAACAGGAAATCTTTCTGTAACACTACTAAATGTTACTTCAAATCTATCAGCTAATAACGGTGCTATAGGTAATCTATTAACTGTGGGTGCCAACGCTAACATCACAGGAAACTTGAATGTAACTGCGAATGCTAATATAGGTACAAACTTACACTTGACTGGTGCAGCGTTCCTCGGTGCTAATGCTAATATTACTGGCAACTTGAATGTAACTGCGAATGCTAATATAACAGCAAATCTAGCAGCAAATAATGCTGCTGTAGGTAATCTACTTACTGTAGGTGCTAATGCCAATGTTACTGGTAATGTAAACGTCACTGCTAACATATCAGCCAATAATGGCGCGATAGGTAACCTACTAACCGTAGGTGCTAATGCTAACGTTACTGGTAACTTGAATGTAACTGCAAATGCTAACATTACTGGCAATGTCACTGCTTCTAGACTAGTTTCAAATATCGCAACTGGAACTGCACCTATTCAAGTCACTTCGACTACTCGTGTTGCTAACTTAAGTGTTGCTTATGCTAATGTAAGCGATTTTGCAGTAGTAACATCGCAATCAACTGGTATATACTATCCTGTCTTTGTCAGTGGTAGCAGTACAGCAAATTATGCATTGGCAGCTAATTCTGGCATCAGTGCAAATATTGCAAATGGTACTATCATCGCTACAACAGTTGTAGGTAATCTAACAGGTAACGTTACTGGTAATGTTAGCGGTAACATAAGCGGTACATTTGTTGCACCTGGATCAAACACTCAAGCATTGTTCAATGACGACGGAAACGTGAACGCTAGCAGTGGATTTACTTTCAATAAATCAACAAATCTACTAACAGTTACTGGTAATATAAGCGGCGGTAATCTTACTACCGCCGGTGCATTAAGCGTAACTGGTAACGCTAATGTAGGTAACTTAGGTACAGCAGGTCTTATCGCTGCAACAGGTAATGTGAGCGGTGGAAATATTACTACTCTCGGTGTAGTATCTGCAACAGGTAATGTGAGCGGTGGAAACTTAACTACTTCTGGTGTAGTAGCTGCTACTGGAAACGTAAGCGGCGGAAACCTAACCACAGCTAATACAGTCACCGCTAATACGGTCACTGCTAGCGGTAATGTAAACGGTGCAAACGTAGTAGCAACTTCATATCATATTCGTTCTATTGATGCTGCTGTTAGTGCTGCCGGAACAACTCAAGGTACTGCAACAGTATTGGCTAAAGAAATTAATGTTGTATCTACTGTAGCATCAGGTGCAGGGGTAGCATTACCTATAGCAGTTGCTGGTATGGTACTCATCATTAATAATACTAGTGCCAATACTCTTAATGTATATCCAGCAACCGGCGGAGCTATTAATAGTGGTTCTACTAACGCAGCATACTCACATACCTCAGGTGCAAGCATTCAATACTATGCAACTAGTTCTAGTCAGTGGTATACTGTAGGCGCAACATTCTCTTAAGGTAAAGAACTATGGCATCGATTACTATTACTGTTCAGAGCTTATTGAATGCGGGACAGTTTGATGAGTATACGGTAGATAATAGTATTACCGTTGCTACATTAAAGTCTACAATTGATGCAGCGACTGGAGTTGATTCAAGTTGGTACAATGTCAATTTGAATGAGCAAGTATTAGACGATGCTAACACTCTTGCTAGTTACGGCATTACTAGCGGTACTGCATTGGGAACCGGCAATATTATTGCAGATTTACCTACATTACAAGATAGACAGATTGCTAAATTAGATTTAGCTGCGCTAGATAGAACAGCCGCAGGAAACCCACAAGACGAATATGATATCACTGAATTACCTTCTCAATATATAGGTAATGTTTCTACTCCCAATCCACACCCAAACGGACTTCTATTGGGTAGACCATGGTACTCTACGACTACAACTATCACCTCATTCACTAGCGTAGGAACTACTACATGGACTGCACCTGCGGGTGTATATTCTGTTGAATATCTTGTAGTAGGTGGTGGTGGCGGTGCCGGCAATGGATACGATAATGCAGGTGGCGGCGGCGGGGGCGGTGGCATGGTATTGACTGATAGATTA
>JACCDG010198092.1_pt1 | contig 12456 bp, 10 predicted proteins | sample 7442471 | NCBI WGS metagenome assembly JACCDG01 (sample SAMN15323444, study PRJNA562643) | freshwater metagenome | isolation source: river surface water | place: USA:Blue River Watershed | collected 2017-08-17 | reverse complement strand
GTGCCGGCACCGATGCCCTTGATGGCTCGGACGAAGTCGGGCGCGTGGGCGTAAGACTCGGTGATGGTTTCAAAGCTGACTTGGGCACCCAGTTCTTCACCCAGCGTCAGCAAAGCTTGTTCGCTCATGAAGGGCAGCACGCCGTCTTGCAGGCCCAGTTTGGTGTGGGCGGCTTTCCATTCGGCAAACGTGCCTTCCACCAAGGTGGCAATGGCCAGTCGCGGGCCTTGTGCGTGCAAGGCCTTGATGGCGGCGGCCTGGTTGTCAAACCACTGAAACGCCAGGCTGGATGTGACCAGATCAAAGCCCTCGCAGCGAGCGGCTTCACCATCCATCTGCGCGTAGCGTGCTGCCGTCCCGATGCGGGCCTGACAGGCTGTGAGCATGGCTTCGGCCAAGTCCGTGGCCAAAATGTCAGCCTGTGGGTAAGCCTGAGTCAACAAGGCGGTCAGGTTGCCGGTGCCGCAGCCAATTTCAAAGATGCTGGTGAGGTGTGGCCAGCGCTGAACGATGCGCTCAGCCAGATGCCGTGCAGCCTGCCGTTGGATGACGGCATGGGTGTCATACGCTGTTGCCGCGCTGGCAAAGCTGTCACCGATCCGTTGTTTGTCCATGGGCCAGGCTTTGGATGAAGGGTTGAATCTGTTGGGCGCACCAGTCGGCATGCGCATAGCCCAGAGCATGCCCGCCGTTGGCGTGCCAGGTCAAGCTTGTGTTGTGGCGCTGGTCAAAGGTGGATGCCGTGAGTGCCGGGGACACGATCACATCATCTTGCGAAGCCAGCGCTAAAACGGGCGATGGCAGCGCGTTGAGCAATGGATTGACATCGATGTCAATCAATCGGATGAGGTCCTGATGCAGTCGATCCGTGGCAAGAGCTTGATCCCCTTCAGGCATCAACGCTGCAAGCTGGCATCGGGTCAAGAAATCTTGCAAGACGGCGCCTGGTGTGCGTTCAAAAACACGCACCATGCGCTCCACCACACGTCTGGCCTGGCCTTCATCGCCCGGCGCTTGGGCGCAAAAGCGAGTGAAGCCGCTCAAGCTGACCATGCCTTGCCATCCATTGGGTGGTGGGTTCTGAAGGGCATGAGCCCAACCCAGGGAATGGCCCACCGCGACCCAATGCGTCGCCAAGGTGTAGTCAGGCTGTTGTACCGCGCCTGTATAGCCCGCATCAAAAAAGGCATGTGGATGACTCGGCAGGGCGGAAGCCAATGCTTGCCAAAAGTGTGGGCCCAGGCCCCAGCCATGAAAGAACGCCAGGCCCACCGTCATACGGACTTCAGTGCGGCCACCAGGGCATCGATGTGCGCGGGTGTGTGATGGGTGCACAAGGCCATGCGCAAGCGTGCAGTGTTGGGGGGGACGGTCGGTGGGCGAACGGCGGACACATTGATGCCGGCAGCTTGCAGTTTGTCTCGTGCTGCCAGAGTGCGTTGTTCATCACCCAAGATGATGGGGATGATGTGCGTGCTAGAGGTGCCGGTGTCAAAGCCCATGGCCTGCAAGCGTTGGCTCAGGTCGTTTGACATGGCTGTCAGGTAGGTGCGTTCTGCGTCCATGGTGGGCAGCAGTTCCCACGCTTTGTGCATGGCCGCGATCACGACGGGGGACAAGGCGGTGGAATAGATGAAGCCTGTGCAAGCCGTGACCAGATAGTCGCGCACGGCGCGTGAGCACGCAATGTAGGCGCCTGACCCACCCAGGCCTTTGCTGAAGGTGCCCATGGCCATGTCGACGTGTGAGCCGGGGTTGGCCGTCAAACCATAGCCGTGCTCACCCAGCACGCCGGTGGCATGGGCTTCATCCAGGTAGACAAAGGCATCATGCTGGCGTGCCAGTTCAACCAGGCCCGGCACGTCGATGCAGTCACCATCCATGCCGAACACGCTTTCAGCCACGATGAACTTGGGTTGCGTGCTGTCAGCGTGTTTGTTCAACAACTCAGACAGATGCGCCAGGCTGCCATGCCGAAAACGGATCTGCTTGACATCTGCCACCTTGAAGGCGTGGTGCAAGCTGGCATGGTTCAGTCGGTCACAAAACACCAAAGGCTCGGCGCCCAACACTTTGGCGTTGATCAACGCGGCCAGCACGGTGGCATTGGTTTGATAGCCCGAACTGAGTACGAGGGCGCTTTCGGCGTGTTTGTCAGCGGCAATGCGGGCTTCAAACGCTTCGTACAGATCCAGGTTGCCCGACAGCAGGCGAGAGCCTGTGGCACCCACACCGTAGCGTGACAGGGCTTGTGCCGCCGCATCCACAACCTGAGGGTGTTGAGACAGGCTCAGGTAATCGTTGCTGGAAAAGTCTGCCAGCCAATGATGGGATGAGGATGGCAATTGACGCAGCAGCCCTTGTTGGGCAAGTGATGCGCAATGGCGTTCGTAAGTGTGTAGAAAGGCCGTCATGCCGCTAGAGGCGAATCGAGCGGCCATTCTAAGCGGGGCACCTTGTTTGTGCTTACTGCGCGGCGGCGATTTCCTTGCGGAAGCGGTTGAGCTCTTGCACGCTGGTGAAGCTGCGCTCCATCAACAAGCTCATGTTGTGCAAGATCCGCTCGACGACCTTGTTTTCCCACACGGCATCAAACTGGATTTGCTTGTCCAGCCAGGTTTCCAGCCATGCTGGATCAGGCAGGCGCGACTGGATGGTGTCACGCGGGAACAGCTTTTGGCTGACATGCAAATTGGTGGGGTGCAGGGCTTGGGCGGTGCGACGGGCACTGGCCATCAGCACGCCGACCTTGGCAAAGGCGGTGCGGGCTTCGTCGCCAAAGTTTTGCAAGGCGCGCTTCATGTAGCGCAGGTAGGCACCACCGTGGCGAGCTTCATCCTTGGCCAGGGTCTCATAGATTTTTTTGATCACGGGCTCGGTGTGCCATTCAGAGGCGCGACGGTACCAGTGGTTCAAACGGATCTCGCCGCAAAAATGCAGCATCAAGGTTTCCAGCGCCGGCGCGGGGTCGAATTCAAAGCGCACTTCGTGCAGCTCTTGCTCGGTGGGGACCAGGTCCGGGCGGAAGCGGCGCAGGTATTCCATTAGGACCAGTGAGTGCTTTTGCTCCTCAAAAAACCAAACACTCATGAATGCGCAAAAATCGCTGTCACCACGGTTGTCACGCAGGAACATTTCGGTAGCGGGCAGGGCCGCCCACTCGGTGATGGCGTTCATCTTGATGGTCTGCGCTTGCTCGTCCGACAGCTGGGTGGCATCGAACTGGCCCCATGGGATGTCGGTATCCATGTTCCAGCGTACGGCTTCGAGCTGTTTGAAGAGTTCCGGGTAAAGCATCAGTGTTCTCCAGGCAATTAGCCAAAGCTTAGACGTGCAAGATGACGGTTTGATGGATTGAACCAAACCCAGCATCTTGTGCTCAAAGTACAAAACCCCATACACAACGAGGTAAGTGATGACCCAGCGTTTTGAAATCCGTCGGTTTGCTTTGGCGGCTGGTACCGCGTTGATGGCTCTGGCCGGCGCTGAGCGTGCGTCCGCGCAAGTGGCACCAGCTCAGGCTTCAGCCCCCCAAGCCCCTGTTGCGGCGAGTTGCGCGCCTTTGTTGAACAAAACCTTCTTGCGCCTGCAAGATGAAAAGCCTCAGTCACTGTGCCAATACAGTGGCAAGGTGATTTTGGTGGTGAACACCGCCAGCAAATGTGGTTTTGCCGGGCAGTTTGAGGGCCTGGAGGCGCTGTATGCCAAGTACAAGGACCAGGGCCTGGTCGTGCTGGGTTTCCCATCGGCTGACTTCATGAGCCAGGAATATGAAACCGGCAAGCAAATTGCCGATTTTTGCCAGAACACTTACGGCGTGAAGTTTCCGATGTTTGCCAAGACCCATGTGTCTGGCGACAACCCCAACCCGCTGTACGTCGATCTGATCAAAGCCACGGGGACCAAGCCGAAATGGAATTTCTACAAATACCTGATCGGGCGTGACGGCAAGGCCCTGGAGGCCTATCACTCAGGCACCAACCCAAAGGACGCCAGCTTTGTGGCTGACATCGAAAAAGCCTTGGCAGCCAAGTAATTTTGCCTTGTGAAATGGAATGAAAAAAGCCCCGCTGGCGACCAGAGGGGCTTTTGAGTTTTTTTGTTGTTCATTCCCTGGCTCGGCATCTGAGTCCGAGTTTTTTGTTGTGCTCTCTCTCCCTTTTTTGATCCGTGTGACAGCACTGGGCGCGAGTGTAGGGATATGGCTATCACGTGGAATCCCCCGCTGGAGGGGGTTACCAAAGGGTGCAACAAAATGTGTTTTTCGCCCTAGGGCGGGGCGCCCGAAATGGGCTTGAGCACCCCTGAATCAGGGGGCATCTGTGTATTTAGGCACGTGCATCCGCAGGGCGATGAGGCCGAGCCTCAAGTCGGTGCGCTGGCAGGCCGAAGGACAACCCATCGTGGGCTTGATGTTGCTGGGGTGAGCCTCATCTACAGCGGCAAGTTCCGGACTTTGGAGTACGTCCATGCACATGCTTTACAACTCTGACAACTACGCGGTCGTCCAAATCGAGATGACCCAGCTGCAGGAAGCCCTTCCGACGGCGACAGAAACGGCCGCCCTGACTCGGGGTGGTTATGAAATTGTCGATAAATTCGCCCGCAAGGAATTCTTCATTGAAGGCGCCATGGCGGAATCCTTCAAAGAGGGTGTGGAAGCCTTGATCGAAACATCTCCCAGCATTGAAGAATTTGATGCCTATCTGGAGCGCTATGCCGGGATGGCATTGCAACCTGTTGTGATGCATTGACGATTTTTTGACGGAGTGCGCGGTCTGCGCACTCAATCCTCACAGCGTTCTGCCGAATAACCGAATAGAGAAAAAACATTTGTTCGGGTTAAGCCATGAATCCTCGTTGACGATTCACGGCCTGTGAGGGAATACGCATGACAGATGGTTTCATGGCAGTCCAGTTTCACTGGCCAGCCTTGACCGCAGCGTGGGCCTTGTCGGTCTACGGCCTCTACTTGCTGGTGCAAGTGGTGCGTCGTATTCGTGTCAGTGATCGCGATGTGGGCACCGGTTGGTGGCTCGGAGGCGCTTTGTGCATCGGCACAGGCATCTGGGCGGAAAGCTTTCTGGGGCTGGTTGCAATGCAGTTGCCGATCAAGGTCGGTTATGTGCCGTCGGTGGTGTTGGCATCCTGGCTGCCGTCTGTCGTTATCAGCGGGGCCGTCATCTGGTTGCTCAGTCAAGTCAATTTGGGCTGGCGCGAGCGAGTGGTGGGCGGCACGCTATTCGGCATTGGCTTTGGCCTGCTGGTTGTGGTGGATGTGGCCGCGATGGTGTTCCAGCCCCAGGTGGTCTGGGATAGTCGCCTGGTGATCGCCGGTTGTTTGGTGGTGGCCCTCGGGTGTGTCGCCGGCTCGGTGTTGATTCGCAGGGAGTTGGCACAACCGCCCTCATGGGGCCGTACGTTGGCGGTCATGGTTGGGGTTGGTTCCTTGTTGCGACTGGGCCAGTGGCTGTTGGTTGCAGCCGTGTCCGTGCCCGTGGGGGCGCAATGCCTGAGCCAGGGGCAGTTGTCGGCAGACTCCATCGAATGGCTTTTGACGGCCACGGTGGTGATGCTGTTTGTGCTGATGCACATGGGGACCATTCTGGATACCCGGTCTCGGCGCAAGCAGGACCAATTGACGCAGTCTTTGAAGCAAGCCCAGACGGACTTGCAAACAGTGGCCTATCGCGACAGCCTGACCGGTCTGATGAACCGGCCAGGGTTTGAAGAACACCTGATGCGGCTGCTGCAAGGCGGTGAACGTTCGGTTGAGCGAGCGACGGTTTTTCGCTTGAGTTTGGACGGATACCGCGCATTTGTGGAGACATATGGCCACACCTTGGGTGACAACCTGGTCAGGCATCTGTCGGCAAGACTCAAAGGCATGATCCGGGATCGGGATGTGCTGGCCCGTTCGGACAACGACGAATTTCTATTCCTGTGTGTTGGTTTGGCTGACACCCATGTGGCCACCCAGTTGGCTCAGCGCTTTTCAGACGCGATCAAAGAGCCGTGTCTGATCGACGAGGTAGACATCAGCCTGACCTGCTCGATTGGTGTGGCGCAGTATCCAGACAGCACCAACGCCGAGCAACTGCTGACCCATTCCATGGATGCCATGCAGACAGCTCGCAAGGCTGGTGGGGCGGTGTACTGCTTCTACGAGCGTGGCATGGATCGTCGCGGTGTAGAGCAAGTGGAGATGCAACGCGACCTGCGCCATGGGATTGCGCGCAATGAGTTGATGTTGCATTTTCAGCCCAAGATTCAGGCCGATGGTGAGGTGGCCGGTGTGGAGGCCTTGCTGCGTTGGACGCACCCTCAACGAGGCTCAGTCAGCCCTGCCATGTTCATTCCGGTTGCGGAGCGATTTGGCTTGATTGGTGAGCTTGGGCAATGGGTGATGCAGGAGGCCTGTCGGCATGTTCGCATGTGGATGGATGAGGGGCAGGAGATCGCGGTTGCCGTGAATTTGTCGCCTCATCAACTGCGGCAGCCAGACCTGGCGCAGCGCGTGAGAGAGGTCCTGGTGACTCACAACGTGCCGCCACGTTTGCTGATCCTGGAGATCACGGAGTCGGCGGCGATGGATGACATCGACGCATCCATCCGCGTGTTTGACATGTTGGCAGACATTGGCGTGCAGTTGCCCATCGACGACTTTGGCACAGGCTATTCAAGCTTGAGCTACCTGCGCCGCTTGCCCGCCAAGCAGCTCAAGATCGACCGTTCATTCGTGCGGGATCTGGACAGCAGCCTAGATGCACAGGCGATTGTGGAGGCTGTGGTTCGTTTGTCGCATGCATTAGGGCTCAAGGTGGTGGCTGAAGGGGTGGAAACACAAGACCAGGCCACATTGCTGATTCACTTTGGATGTGACGAGCTACAAGGCTTCTTGTTTGCCAAGCCCATGCCTGATGCCGCCTTGCGGACCTGGCTGACGGGACGCAAACCTGAGCCCATCGGTCACAGCTTGTTTGCTGCGCACGCTGATCCAGCCGTGGTTTGATGCTGTACGACCCTTTGACCACACTGCTGGCCGTCGTGCTGGCCATCTACACCTCGTTTGTCGCGCTGGACATGGGCAAGCGCGTGCGTTCGGCCGATGCGGTGATGGCTCGTGCCTGGCTGGTGGGTGGGTCCTTGATCATGGGATTGGGCATCTGGTCCATGCACTTTGAGGGGATGCTGGCGCATGTGCGCTCGTTTGCGGTCGGCTTTGATCCCTGGCTTTCGTTGCTGTCGCTGGTATTGGGTTTGGCCACGGGCTTTTGGATCTTGTGGGCCTCCTCGCAAAATGCCTTGCTCAAGCATGCCTGGACGATTGCCGCTCCGATCATGGCCCTGGGCTTGCTATCCATGCATTTCACGGGCATCGCCGCGCTGAAGGTGTCGCCTGGGGTGATCTTGAATGTGCCCTTTTTGCTCCTGTCGATCGGACTGGCCTACGCGACCGGCGTGCTGACCTTTCGGGTGACGCCTTGGTTCAAGGGTAACCGGCGCGCCCTCTATGGCCGGCGCCAATTCGGGGCGGCTGTGTTGTTGGGGGCCTGCCTGTCAGGCATGCACTTCACGGGCATGGCTGCGGTGTCTTATCCTGATGGTGCGGTCTGTTTGTCTGCGGACGGCCTGGGTGGCGCAACCTTGACGGCACTCATCGGTCTGGCTTCGGTCATGGTCTTGACCAGCACCCTGATTACCTCGCGCGTGGATGCTCGGCACCAACAGCGATCCGCACATTTGAGTGTGTCCTTGGAGCGCGCAGACGCGCAATTGCAGAAAGTGGCCAAGGTCGACGGCTTGACGGGCTTGGCAAACCGACTGGTGCTGGAGGACCACTTGGCCAGCGCGGTGCGCAAGGCAGAAGAAAAACACAAACGCCTGGCCCTGCTTTACATCGATCTTGATGGCTTCAAGCCCTTGAACGATTCGTTTGGCCATCACTTTGGTGACAACCTCTTGTGTGCCGTCGGGCGCCGCTTGCAGGATGTGGGCCGCAAGGGTGACACCGTCGCGCGCATTGGTGGGGATGAGTTTGTGGTGCTGATCACGGGCAACCCCGATCCATCATCGGCCGCTTTGGTTGCGGAGCGGATCAAAGAGGCGGTGCATCAGCCCTTTGACATTGACGGCAAAGATGTGCACCTGTCCTGTTCTGTGGGCGTGGTCTTGTATCCTGATCACGGCCCCAAGGGCAAGTTGATTGCGCGTGCGGATGCCGCCATGACGGCCGCCAAACACGCCGGCGGCAACATGCATTGCTTTTATGAAGAGCGCATGGAGCACGACGCCGAACGCACAGTGTCATTGCAGCGCGATTTGCGCCGTGCCATGGACACCCAAACGGGCTTGAGTCTGCACTACCAACCCAAAATTGATGGCCGAACGGGGCAGGTAACCGGGGCTGAAGCCTTGTTGCGCTGGCAACACCCGGAGCGGGGCAACATCAGTCCGGTGGAGTTCATCCCGATTGCCGAACGCTTTGGCCTGATCGGCCGCCTGGGGCAGTGGGTGACCGATGAAACCTGCCGCCAGATCAAAGAGTGGATGGCGATGGGCCTGCGCATGCGGGTGGCCATCAATCTGTCGGTGCATCAGTTGCGGCAGGTGGACCTGGCCGAGCGGGTGCAGGAGTCTTTGCAAAAGTATGGCGTGCCACCGGAACTGATCACCTTTGAGGTCACCGAGTCTGCCGCCATGGAAGACCCGCAAGCCTCATTGCGCATATTTGAAAAGCTGTCGCAAATCAATGTGTCCTTGTCGATTGACGATTTCGGAACCGGCTATTCCAGCCTGAGCTATTTGCGCAAACTGCCGGCACGTCAATTGAAAATCGACCGCAGTTTTGTGCAGGATCTGGAGCGTGAAGAAGATGCCCGGTCCATCGTCAAGGCCGTGATCAAGTTGTCGCACGCCCTGGGCTTGGAGGTGGTGGCCGAAGGGGTCGAGACCCAGGGGCAGCAAGACATCTTGCGTGAACTGGGTTGCGATCAACTGCAAGGCTTTTTGTATGCCAAACCGATGTCTGCCGCCAATCTGCAGATGTGGGCCTTGGGGGATGATGGCCGCTTGACCACGGCCAACAATGATCAAACATTGAGGCCGGATTTCAGTGATTCACTGTTCACACCCGATGACCTGTCGGGTGATGTGGGGCCTGGGTCACGCTGAGTTCAGTGAGGGGGCAGGGCTGAGCCGCACTGCCAGCAGTGCTGGGCGACGTCAATGTGGGCATCGCAACCACAGCGGCCGCATCGCCGACCTTTCGGCAACCCCGATGGCCCTTGCCGACCTGATGAGCGCGCCGTCAATTCTCCCGTCACGATGCCGGTGGGGACGGCCAAAATGCTCCAGCCCAGCAGCATCACCATCGATGAAATCATCCGCCCGATGTCGGTTTTGGGGGTGATGTCGCCAAATCCTACCGTGGTCATGGTTGTGATCGCCCAATACATGGAGGTGGGGATGCTGGTGAAGCCGTGAGCGGGGCCTTCGACCACATACATGATGGTGGCCATCAGCAAGGCAACCATCAGCACAAAGGACGTGAAGACCAGGATCTTGCGCCGGCTGGCCAGCAGAGCTTGGCCCAGTGTGGTGTATTCGGATACATAGCCCGTGAGTTTGAAGATCCGAAAAATGCGCATCAGGCGCAGGATGCGCAGGTCCAGGAAAAACAGCGCACTCGGCTCGACCAACGCCAGGTAGGAGGGCAAGACGGACAGCAGATCGATCAGGCCATAAAAGCTCAAAGCGTATTGCCGGGGGCGATTGGTGCAAGCCAGGCGCAGCAGATACTCCAGCGTGAACAGGCCTGTGGCAACCCATTCGATGACATTGAAAATATGCCCCATGCTGGCTTGGATGCTGGCGACACTGTCCAGTATCACCACCCCGACGCTGATCAAGATCAGCCAGATCAACGCTTGGTCAAACAGCAAGCCTGCTCGCGTGTCTGACTCAAAAATGACGGAATAGAACTGGCGGCGCCAGCCGCTCAATGGTTTGTCCAGATCGGGTTTCATCCCGCCTTTATAAGCCTTTCGGAGGGCAATATTCAGGCAAGTGACGCGAGGCGGTCGCATGTCTTTAAAATGGCGGGATGAACACGCCTGTCACCTCCGCTTCGGCTCGCCCTCCGGTTGAGCGCCGCCCTTACACCCGTGCAGCCCAACTGCCCGAGATCATGCGCCAGCGCATTGTGGTGCTGGACGGTGCCATGGGCACCATGATTCAGCGCTACAAGCTGACCGAGGCCGATTACCGTGGCAGCCGTTTTGCTGATCACACCAAGGACTTGAAGGGCAACAACGAGTTGTTGCAGCTGACCAAGCCTGAGGTGATTCGCGAAATTCACGAGCAGTATCTGGCCGCTGGCGCCGACCTGATCGAGACCAATACCTTCGGTGCCACCACCGTGGCGCAGGAAGACTACGACCTGCCCGAGTTGGCCTACGAAATGAACGTGGCCGCCGCCAAACTGGCGCGTGAGTGCTGCGACAAATACAGCACCCCTGACAAGCCTCGCTTTGTGGCCGGTGCCGTCGGCCCCACGCCCCGTACGGCCAGCATCAGCCCGGATGTGAATGACCCCGGTGCCCGCAACATCGATTTCGACACCCTGCGCAAGGCTTATTACGATCAAGCCAAAGCCTTGATGGAAGGCGGTTGCGATGTCTTTTTGGTGGAAACCATTTTTGACACCCTCAACGCCAAGGCCGCCATCTTTGCGATTGACGAGTTGTTTGAAGACACGGGCGAGCGTTTGCCCATCATCATCTCGGGCACGGTGACCGATGCATCCGGCCGGATCTTGTCCGGTCAGACCGTGAGCGCCTTCTGGTACTCCGTTCGCCATGCTTATCCGCTGGCCATTGGCTTGAACTGCGCGCTGGGTGCCACTTTGATGCGCCCTTACGTGGAAGAGTTGTCCAAGATTGCGGGCGACACCTTCATCAGCTGCTACCCCAACGCCGGTTTGCCCAACCCCATGAGCGACACGGGCTTTGACGAGACCCCGGAGATCACCGGTGGCCTGGTTGAAGAGTTTGCCAAGGCAGGCTTTTTGAACATTGCCGGTGGCTGTTGTGGCACCACGCCCGATCACATTGCTGCCATTGCCAAGCGCGTGAGCGCTTACCAGCCACGTTGCCTGCATGGCAATGCAACGGGCTTTTTGAGTGGTTTGAAGGCCGCTTGATGTCGTGAGTTTGATGTGAAGGGGATCAGCCAGCGTAGGGGTCATCAAACCCCAGCTTGGCCATGATCTCGCGTTCACGTGCTTCAATGGCTTGGGCCTCATCTTCTTCGATGTGGTCCCAGCCCTGGGCGTGCAAGGTGCCGTGCACCAGCATGTGGGCGTAGTGGGCCAGCAGGTCCTTGTTCTGATCCTTGGCTTCTTGCTCGATCACCGGGCAGCAAATGACCAAGTCGGCCATCACCACAGGCTCCTGTGCGTAGTCAAAGGTCAGCACATTGGTGGCGTAGTCCTTTTGACGGTAGTCGCGGTTCAGGCTTTGGCCTTCTTCGGCGTCCACCAGGCGCACGGTCAATTCGGCATCCGACTCCAGCGCGGCTTTGATCCAGCGGATCACTTTGTGGCGGGCCAGGACATCGCGGTGGCGTTTGTCGGCAAATTGCAGGCTCAGGCTCAGTTCAGGTTTCATGCTTTGTTTTCCTTGTCTTCAAACGCCTGGGCGCGGTCGTAGGCGTCCACAATGCGTGCGACCAGGGGGTGGCGGACCACGTCGGTGCTATTGAAGCGGGTGAAGGCCACGCCTTTGACGCGTTTGAGGATGCGTTCGGCCTCGATCAGGCCGCTTTTGGATCCGCGTGGCAGGTCGATCTGGCTGACGTCACCGGTGACCACTGCCCGCGCGCCAAAGCCAATGCGGGTCAGGAACATCTTCATCTGCTCAGGCGTGGTGTTCTGGGCTTCGTCCAGGATGACGAAGGCGTGGTTGAGGGTGCGTCCGCGCATGAAGGCCAGCGGGGCGATTTCAATCAGGCCTTTTTCAAAGGCTTTGGTGACGCGGTCAAAACCCATCAGGTCATACAGCGCGTCGTAAAGCGGGCGCAGATACGGGTCCACCTTTTGGGTCAGGTCCCCTGGCAAAAAGCCAAGCCGCTCACCGGCTTCGACGGCGGGGCGGGTCAGGATGATGCGTTGCACGCTGCTGCGCTCCAGCGCATCCACCGCGCAGGCCACAGCCAAAAAGGTTTTGCCCGTGCCAGCTGGGCCGATGCCAAAGCTCAGGTCATGACTGAGGATGTTGCGCAGGTATTGCACCTGATTGGGGGTGCGGCCTTGCAGGTCCGATCGGCGGGTGTGCAGGGTGGGGCCGTCGGCTGATTCTCCCGGCAGTGGGGCGGCCTCGTCCGTTGCTTTGGCTTTGGGTGCTTTGGCGCGCTGCTGTTGGGCCAGGACCGAGGTGATGGCCAGTTGCACCATCT
>JACCDG010760318.1_pt1 | contig 12458 bp, 13 predicted proteins | sample 7442471 | NCBI WGS metagenome assembly JACCDG01 (sample SAMN15323444, study PRJNA562643) | freshwater metagenome | isolation source: river surface water | place: USA:Blue River Watershed | collected 2017-08-17 | reverse complement strand
GCGCAGGCAGCAGGTGCGGCGGCGAACACCGCAGCGGTCACGGCTGCCGTCGCGGCTGCTCCCGCCGCCAAGCCCGCCGACGTCAACGTCAAGACCCAGCTCGTGGTGGACGGTCAGGTGCTCGCCGACGTGGTACAGAAGGCGAGCACGCAGAGCGCGAACCGCGGCTTCGCGCCGACCCCGGCGAGCACCTGAGTCATGGCGATCGAGACCACCTTCAACACCAAGCCTGCCGCCGTCACGCTGGTCAACGTCGTGACGGGCGAGGCGCGCGCGGTGCAGTTCAACCCCGGAGACTTGGAGGAGGCGCTCGGGGCCAACTACGCCAAGCTGGTCGTCCCGGGTCTCTCGCACCAGCGCAAGCACTTCGTCCACACCGAGGACGTGACCTACACGTTCGACCTCTTCCAGCACGCGCTCGGCTCGGGGGAGACGTCGGCGGACTACCTGCGCGGCATCCGCGAGGACCGCCGCTTCCTCTACGCGCTCACGCACCCCTGGCGCGCGGACGGCATCAACCGAGGAGGGGCGCCCCGCGTGCTCTTCATCTGGCCCAAGCTGATCTCGCTCACGTGCGTGGTCACGAAGCTGTCGTTCAAGTACACCATGTTCAACAAGGACGGCGCGCCCGTGGCCTGGACGTGCAAGGTGGTCATGGAAGAGATCCGCGACGCCTTCGTCAGCATGGAAGACATCCTGAACAACGGCACCGGAAACGAGATCGACTGATGCCTCCCCGCCGCTTCAGCCGCCACCTCTTCACGCTCGGCGTCCGCGACGCGGGCTCCCCGGACGAGCTTCAGCTCACCGACCGTGAGCCCTTCACGTTCAAGGACTACCCGGACAACCGGCTCCACGCCGTCGTGGAAGGCGACACGCTCTTCAACCTCGCGGCGCGCTACTTCGCGCCCATGGAGAACGCCGCGTCGCTCTGGTGGGTCATCGCCGACTACCAGCCCGACCCCATCCACGATCCCACCATCGCACTGTCCGTGGGCAGCACGCTCGTCATCCCGAGCGTGCGCACCGTCGTGGAGGACATCTTCAACGACAAGCGAGCGGACGAGGCGAGCCTATGAGCTTGCGGGACTTCGAGCCGATCTTCTACGTGCTCGTCCAGCAGCAAGGCAAGACCGCGGCGGAGCGCATCGACACCACCGATGTGGTGCTGTCCCTGGAGTTCGACGAGGACGAGAAGAAGGCCGACCAGCTCAAGCTCGTCATCGACAACTGGGATCTTTCGCACTTCGACAAGCCCGTATGGCGCCAAGGGAACACGGTCATCGTGACGTGGGGCTACTCGGGCAACCTCGCCCCGTCGCGCGAGTGCGTCATCCAGAAGGTCGAGGGCTCGACCCAGATCACCGTCACGGCGCTCTCGAAGGCGCTCCTGCTCAACAAGGACGTGAAGGTCCGCACCTTCGAGAACACGCGCCGCAGCGAGATCGTGCATTCCATCGCCAAGGAGTACGGCTTCGGCGACGACCGGCGCTTCATCGAGGACACCGAGACGATCTACGAGCACATCTCGCAGGCGCGCCAGACCGACGCGCAGTTCTTGAAGCGGCTCGCCGACGCGGAGCACTTCGAGTTCTACGTCGACTTCTCCGGGCTGCACTGGCACCCGCGCAAGCTCGGGCAGAAGCCGCTGCGCGTGATGCAGTATTACCTCCCGCCCGACGTCGGCGACATCATGAGCTTCAACGTCGAGAGCGACCCGTTCGCGAAGCCCACGCAGGTGACCGCCAAGGGCCGCGACCCGATGAACAAGAAGCCCATCGAGGGCAAGGGAGACGACAAGTCCACCGAGCGCATCGCCCTCGTGGCGCCCGACACGGGCGACATCGGCAAGCTCACTCCCGCGCTGGAGCAGAAGTCCGTCCAGCCAACGACCGAGACGAACGCGGCGCAGGTGAAGAAGGAGGCCGACGGCGTGTTCAAGCGCTCGACGCTGGCGCGCGTGAAGCTGTCCCTGGAGTGCGTGGGAGACCCGCTCGTCATCGCCAAGAGCGTCATCGACATCCGCGGCATCTCGAAGCGCCTCTCGGGCCTCTACTACGTCAACGCCGCCACGCATAAGATCGACTCGGGCGGCTACAAGATGACGCTCAAGGTGAGCACCGACTCCACCCACGGGCACTCGCAGGACCTACTCGCGGTGCCCACGACGAAGGGGCAGTCGAAGGCGAAGCCGAACCCAGCCAAGCCGGGCGAGAAGCAGGACCCCGGGGCGACCACCTCCCACGCCGCGGTCGACCCGACCACGGGCGAGGTCGGCGCGGTACGCTACAGCCAGAACCCCGTGGCCCCTCAGAAGTGACCCATGCCCAGCGAACACGACGGACAGCACGCCAAGCACTTGGGCCTGATGGTCGGCGAGGTCGTCGACAACGTGGACCCGAAGAAGCTCTGTCGGGTCAGGGTCAACATCCCCGGGATCGCCGAGCCAACGGGCTGGGCGTTCCCGCTCGGCATGGCTGGCGCTGGGGGCAAGAAGCGTGGCGGCTGGAGCCCCCCGCCGAAGGGTGCCGAGGTGGCCGTCTTCTTCAAGATGGGCGACCCAGATCACCCCTACTACCTGCCGGGGAACATCGGCGAGGGTGAGGCGCCCGACGAGGTGGACGAGGCCACGCCCGAGGAGGCGGTGCAGGTCCCGTTCGTGTTCAACGGGGACCGCTGGAAGTTCCTCGTGGACGAGCGACCCGGCAAGGCGCGCATCGCGCTGGAGGACAAGAAGACTGGCGACGTCATCGAGATCGACGGCGTGAAGCTGGGCGTCTACATCAAGGCGTCGAGCGCGCTCGTGCTGGAGTGCGACGGCGCGGTCGACATCCGAGGGACCTCCATCACGCTCAACGGGCGCACCGTCGCCCCCAACCCCAAGCCGATCTAGCCATGGCCCTTCCCGACGACACATGCCTGGCGCTGGAGATCGACATCTCCGCCTTCCTGGACCTCAGCATCGACCTGCCTGGAGGCGTGTCTCTCCAGGCCAAGCTGGAGCCCGGCGAGTTCCCCAACCTCTCGGGCATCGTCCAAAGCGTGCTGGAGCCACTCAACGCCGCGCTCACGCCGCTCATGCCCTTCTTCCGGCTGCTGGACGTCGTGATCGCCATCATCGAGTTCTGCAAGGCCATCCCGGACTCGCTCGGACCTCCGCCTGACCCGTTCCTCCTCATCAAGCGCCTCCAGAAGCTCCTGAAGGCGGCCGGCAAGCTGGCGAGCCTCATCCCGCCGCTCAGCATCCCCGTCATGATCGTCGGTATCTGCAAGGTCATCGTGGCCGCGCTGCTGGCGCTCATCGAGCAACTGGAGGCGTCCCTCACCGTCCAAGCCAAGCTGGACCTGGCGCGCGGCAAGGCGGCGGCTCTCGCCCTCGACCCGCTCACGCTGGAGGGAGCTGCGGCTCTGGAGGCGTCCATCGACTGCGCCCAGGTCCAGCTCGATCTCATGGTCTCGGTCGCTGGCGGAGGGCTCGGGCCGCTCAACAAGTTCCTCGATCTGCTCAACGCCTTCGCGGGGCTCATCGGGCTTCCCGAGTTCTTGTCCCTCTCGGCAGGGGGTAGCGCGGCGGACATGCTGGAGCCCCTGCGGGCAGGCGTCACCGCCATCGGCACTATCTGTTCCAGCATCCCTGTCTAGGCCCGCCCCCTTGAGGTAGACTGCCGGGCATGGCCCTCGTCGTCATCCCCGCGACGGAGGCGTCCGTGTACACGGACGCGACCCCCAGCCCGTTGGACAGAAGCCGGAGGATCGAGCCCACCGGCCAGCTCGGCTACGGGCTCCTTCGGCCGTTCAGGCGCGACCAGAAGAACGACTTCGCCAACGGTAGCGGGGAGGAGCTGGTGCGGGCGTGCGTCGGGCAGGTGCTTGGCACGCGCGGTGCCGGTGCCGTCGCCCAGGGCGAGCTTCCCTGGGCGCCCGAGCGCGGCTCCCTGCTCTACCTGCTTCGGCACCAGGCCAACGATCTCGTGCTCCAGAACCTCGGACGCCAGTACGTAGTGGACGCCCTGCGCGCGTTCGAGCCGCGCATCCGCGTCAAGTCGACCCGCATCACGCGCGAGGTCGGCCCAACAGGCGAGGAGAGCGTCCTGCTGATTCGTGTCGTCTACGACGTCCTCGCGGCGCCGCAGCCGAGCAACCTCGTCATCTTTCCGGGCGTCGACCAGACCGTCGCGCTCTCGCAGGCCGCCTGATGCCCCTCGTCTCTCCCCTCCTCGACTACACCGACAAGGACTTCGACGCGCTCAGGTTCCGCCTGCGGAACCTCGTGCGGTCGGTCTTCCCCGAGTGGACCGACTTCAACGTCGCCAACTTCGGAAACATCCTCCTCGAACTGTTCGCGCACACGGGCGACGTCCTCACCTTCTACCAGGACAACCAGGCGCGCCAGTCCCGCATCGTCACCGCCACCCAGCGCAAGGCCATCATCGGGCTCGTGAAGCTGATCGGGTACGCCCCGGCGACGGCCACGGCCGCCACCGCGGACGTGACCATCTCGCTCCCCGCACCACCCGCAGGCTCGGTCACGTTTCCCGCGGGCACCATCGTCAAGACGCTGGAGGTCACCGAGCCCATCTCGTTCCAGCTCCTCGCGCCCGTCACCATCGCGGCCGGCGCCAACCCCGCCACGGTCACTGCCACGGTCGAGAACAGCGAGTCGCGAAGCGAGACCTACGCGTCCACTGCGCTGCCCAACCAGAGCATCACCCTCGGGTCGACGCCCTACATCGACGGGAGCGCGATCATCGCGGCTGCGAACGGGTCCTTCACCCAAGTCGACAACTTCCTCGACTCGACTCCCACCGACCGACACTTCACGGTCACGGTCGACCAGAACGACCGCGCCTTGGTCAAGTTCGGCAACGGCGTCAACGGCGCCGTCCCCACCGGGACCATCACCATCGACTACAAGATCGGGGGCGGCAGCGCGGGGCGCGTCGAGCAGAACACCATCCGCGCGTTCGAGCAGACCACGTGGACGGATAGCTTCGGCAACCCCGTCTCCCCGAGCGTCACGAACCCCGCTCCGTCGAGTGGCGGCACCGACCGACAGAGCGTCGACCAGATCAAGCAACGCGCGCCCGCTTCGCTGCGCGTGCTGACGCGCTCGGTCGCGCGCGAAGACTTCGAGATCAACGCCCTGCGGCTCGTGGACGTCGCCCGCGCCCTCATGCTCACGAAGAACGAGGACCCGTCCGTCCCCGAGAACACCGGAGAGCTGTACATCGTCCCCGTGGGAGGCGGGCTACCGTCGCAGGCGCTCAAGGACTCGGTGCTCAACCAGGTCACCGTCGTCTACCCGTGCACGCTGACCTTCGACCCGCAGGTGAAGGACCCGGTGTACCTCGACGTCGATGTCTTCGCCGTCGTCTACCTCCGCCCCGGCGTGAACCCAACCACGGCGGGCAACGCCATCCGCGCCAACCTGGCCGCGTTCTTCGCAGTGCAGAACGCCGATGGCACCGACAACGAGAACGTCGACTTCGGCGCCAACATCCGGGACGTGGACGGCAACGTGGTGGGCGAGCTTGCGCTCACGGACGTGCTCAACGTCGTGCGGGACACGACAGGCGTTCGCAAGATCGGCCCGTCTCCTGCGGACTTCACGCTCAACGGCGACCACGCCGACGTGCCCCTCGCGACTCGTGAGTTCCCGCGCCTGGGCACGGTCACCATCCTCAACGGCGACTCGGGGCAGCCGATCTGATGGCCTTCCTGAACCTCTCCTTCGAGACCGTTGGGCCGCAGGCGGGGTGCGCTGCGGGTTGGGTGCTCGCCGCGCACGGACAGCGCGCGTTCGCGGTCTTCGGCACGAGCCCCTGGGAGGCGTTCGAGTCCGGCTGGTCGACCAACGAAGCGTACAAGTTCGCCTTCAGCGGCTTCACGATCGACCTCACCCAGGCGAGCTACGTGACGCTTCAGCCGTTCGTGAAGCTCGTGGAGAACTTCGACGAGCTTTGGACGTCGAATCACCTCTACGTCTACACGCTGGCCTCCACGCCCGCCCTGTACGACTCGACCCCCGAGGCTCGCGAGGACTTCGAGGAGGAGTGGGCGTCGAACGAGTCCTACCTCTACGCGTTTGCGGGCATCGGAGTCGATCTGACCGCCGCCGACTACGACTCCTCGCCCGAGGCGTTCGAGGACTTCGAGGAGGGCTGGACGGACCCGTACCTCTACGCGTTCGTCGGCTACGGCACCGACCTCACCCTCGCCAACTACGATGCGGCGATTACCGACTTCGAGGACTTCGAGGACGAGTGGCCGCTGGTCGTCATGACCACCATCTGATACGAGGACACCCATGGCCGAGACCGACTGGACCGCCCTGACCGATGAGCTGAACGTCGCAAGCCTCGACCGCGGCGTCACGACCGGCGTGCCCCGCCCCAACGGCGGCGGCTCCTTCGTCTTCGGCTTCAATTCCCTCGTCGTGACGCAGGGTGGCGCGGGGTACTTCACCAACCAGGCGAACTTCGCCCCGACGCCCGCCAACAAGGGCGGGAGCATCCGCGGCGCCATCAAGCGAGGCGTGTCGGCTGGAGCGATCAACTTCGCGCCGTTCTTCTTCATCGTCGGGCAGGGCACGAGCATGAACGACTCGGCTTACATGCTCGGCCTTCAGGACGACTCGCCGTACCGCGTCGCGCTGCGGAAGGGCCAGCTCGTGCAGGGCATCCCCTCCGCGAGCCCGGGGACGAGCGGCATCCTTCGCCGCACGACGGCGACCTTCTCGCCCGACAAGTGGTTCCACCTTCGCCTCGACGCGATCGTGAACCTCAACGGAGACGTCATCCTCAAGGTGTTCGAGAACGACCTCGACGTGAACCCGGTCACGGCGCCCGTCTGGACGCCCGTGGCGGGGATCGAGGACGCGGCGCTGGTCGGCTCGCACGGCGCGGGCACCGCGTTCGTGGACGACGCGCTGGGCATCAACTCGGGCTCCGCGCCCTTCACCTCGGGCCGCATGGGGTTCGGCTTCTTCTCGAAGGACATCAGCCGCCGAGGCTTCTTCGACCACATCGAGTGCTCTCGCCAGACGTGAGACCAGATGGACCGGGACGCCTTCACCAGGGAGCTTGGTCTTCGACAGGGGCGCATCCAGCCGGCAGGCGTTGCCCCTCTGGCGGGCAGCCACGTCTTCTGCCTCGGGTGGGACGGCGAAGGCCACTACGAGGAGCTGGCGCCCGGGGACTTCGTGCAGATCGAGCAGGAGGCGACCTTCACCCCTGGCACGAAGGTCTTTCGAGCCACGGCGATCGTGCGCCCTCCGAGCTACATCCCGCCCGGTCACAAGTGGGTCCTCCGACTTCTCGTCGATGATGTCGTGCTCGTGGAGCACCGGCTCATCGAAGGGGGCCGCACGCGGCAGCTTGTGCTCTCGGCGAACGTCTCGAAGGTCGCACCCGGCAACCACTTCGTGACGCTGCGACTTCAGTTCCTCACGGACGATGACGTTCAGTACATCGTCGCCGCCGACTTCGAGTGTGGACCATGAGGACCATCCGGGGCATCTCGTCCGCTGAGGCGTTCGGCTCCGCGGAGCTGACGTTCTCTGGCGCCATCGTGAACCTGAGCGGCGCCTCCATCGACAACGACGTGGGCGACACGGACGGGCCGCACGCGGGGCTCATCACGCTGACCGGCGCGACGGGGCTGAGCGAAGGCGGCCTGGTGGTAGAGATCGGCGGAGTCGCCGCGCTCGACCTGACCATCCTCGACGACACGTCCTGCACCTTCCGGCCGCCCGCGCTCTCGGCCGGCTTGCACGACATCGACGTCACGAACACCTACGGCGGGGACACGCTCCCCGCCGCGTACCGCGCCTGGAGCCCCGCGCTCATCGCGTCGGCCACCGTTCAGGGCTACTACGACGCGCGCAAGGACGTCACGGGCACCTCGCCCATCACGGGCTGGACGAACCAGGTCGACGCCGAGGATCTCGTGCAGGAGGGCTCTGGAGCTGCCCTCGTCGCCGACTACTTCGGCACGGGCGTCCCCGCGGTGCACTTCACCGGAGTAGGTGCGTTCGCTCGCCCGTCTTCCCTGCGCCACACCAACGCGAACGGCACCACGCGATTCTGGGTCGGCGAGCACACCGAGACGGCGCTGGAGACGACGCAATACAACCCGCGCATGACGGCGATCGGTGAGCAGCTTGGCTCGGTGTACCAAGGCGCGGGCATGCGCGGCCCGATGCTCGAATATGGCATCTACACGTCCGGGTGGCAGCGGCAGACGCGTGGCTACTACCTGAACGACGGCCAGCCACGCCTCATGGGCTTCACGCACTCGTCGGCTGGCTCCCTGCGCGGATACGTGGACGGCGAGCAGATCGGCGACGAGATGCGCACGGACGGCTACACGTCCGTCCCGTACCCGGGAGCAAGCGCAGGGTGGAGCGCGATCGGCGTTGGCTACCCCGGCGCCGCGGACTACTTGATCGGCCACTACGGGGCGTTCGTCGTGTGTGACGACGTAATCGACGCCACCGAGCGGGGCTACCTCACGAAGTGGGCGCGCCTCTCCTTCGGGACCGTCGCCAAGCCCGCCGAGACGGCGCTCGACTTCTCGCCACGCGCCGCATGGGTCCAGGGAAACTACGTCAACGCCGGCACCGGGCAGTGGCCTAACCGTACCTTGCCCCAGATCTTCCCAAGCTACACCGAGGCGCAAGGCCGTGCGGACCAAGGAGGCAGCCCCGGCCCTGCGGCAGTCGGCGGGGCGCCTGACTCCGAATACGACACCGACTGGCCGCTCACCAGCTCCATCATCCTCGGCGATTGCGTGCAGAGCGTCGGGCACCACATGCTCGTGGCGGTGTCGCTGGAGTCGATCGCTACCACGAGCACGAACCGCTTCGAGAACCACTCGTGGCTGAAGGACGCCAGCTCCTACTCGTGCATCTACGTCTGGAACAACGGCGGGAGCTACTACGCGGGCATCTACTGCTGGGACGGCGCGCAGAAGTACGCGGAGGTGGACGTGACCGCGCTGCTCAGCGGGGGTGGCGCGGGTGATCTCATCATCGTGGGCAAGCGTGAAGCGGGCACACTATCCGTTCGCGCCCGCAGAGGCGACGGGACCGGGGACACGGGCTGGGTGGCAGGAAACGCCTCCGGCGCCCCGTCCGCTCTCTCGGGCGTCATCTCAGCGCTCGGGGACCCGACCCGCACGCCGGACGGCATCACCCGCGCGTCGATGATCTGGAATTACCCCCTGTCTAGCTATGAGTCCGACGCCGCGATGGCGTGGGCGGAAGGGCTCTTCCCGTGAGCATCTTCGAGACCGAGCTTCCGTCCGTCTACCTCGACGCGCTCATCGAGGACGCGTTCGCGTCCGTCACGGACGAGACGCCCGTTCTCATCAACCGTGACCCGGCTGCGAACGACACCTCCGTCCGCGCGGAGACCGACATCTCCGTCGACATCGCCACGCTTGGCGCGGCGGGCACGATCGATCTCTCGGCTACCCAGCTCTACGTGAACGGCGTCCTCGCGTTCAGCGCGGGCACGTTCCAAGCGGGCTTCACCGGGAGCTACTCGAACCCGCAAGCCGACGTCCTGCGCGTCGTCGTCAACCCGGACGTCGACTTCGGCAGCGAGGAGCTGGTCACCGTCCGCGTCGTCTCGCAAGCCGTGGGCGCGGGCCAGGTGCTCGACACCTCCTACGTCTTCACGACGGCCGACACTCTCCCGCCCATCGTCACGTCTGCCGTGGCGCGCGACCTCCAGCGCGTACGCGTCACCTTCAACGATGCCGTCAACCAGGGCGTCTCGTCTCTCGCAGGGAGCGCGCTCAACCCGACGAACTGGGTGCTCGACCGTCTCGGGGACTACCTCGACCCGATCGTCTCCGCCAACGTGGTAGCCGTCGAGGCAGTCACGACCACCTCGGTGGACCTCTTGACCGACATCCCGCTCACACCGGGCGGCTACTACCGCATCACCGTGAGCGACGTCGAGGACGTGGACGGCAACGCCATCAGCGTAGCCAACACCGCTTTCTTCTACGGTTGGGCGCCTCCAGTGCCCGAGGGTCGAGACTTCGATCTGTATACGAAGCTCCCGCTCATGAACCGGCAGGAGGACACGACGCAGGACCTCTATCGGTTCATCGCGTGCCTCAAGGAGCTGACCGGGCTTCTCCTCTACGACGTCGATCGTTTCACGGACATCCTCGACCCCGACCTCGCGCCCGAGGAGGTGGTCGACATCATGTTGCTGGACCTCGGCAACCCGTTCGAGTTCGACCTTGCGCTCGCGGACAAGCGCCGCCTGGTGCAGATCCTCGTGAGCATGTATCAGGCGAAGGGCACGGCCGCCGGCATCATCGCGGTCATCCGGTTCTTCATGGGCCTCGAAGTCACCATCGACGCCTTCAACCTGAGCGGGAACACGTGGGTCCTCGGGGACAGCGAACTCGGAGAGGGCAGCCTCCTCGGCACGAGCGACCCTTACCTGATCTACTCATTCACCGTGACCGTCCAGCAGACGCTCACGACGGCGCAGCGCAGTCAGCTCCGCTCGATCGTGGAATACATGAAGCCGGCGCACACTCACTTCATCCAGCTCATCGAGCCGGAGATCCCGCTGGTCATCGACCACCTCGAATTGGGCTACTCCGAGCTTGGCGAGAACTGGGAGCTGCACTGAAGCGCGCCCGTGATGTAGGATAGGAGCACCGCGCCATGGCCAACCGACTCAACTACTACTTCAGGCAGAAGGTCACCGAGGCCGAGCTGGACCTCGGGTTCACGTACCTGGAGGAAGCGGACCGCGACTTCGTGACCGACCACGCACTCATCGGCGTGGTCAACGGCATGGTGGTCACGGAGCGAGGAGCCGGAGCGAACCTCTCGGTCGACGTGTCGGCGGGACGCGCCTACGACAAGAACGGCGCGCGCATCAGCTTCGGCACCACGCAGAACGTGGACGTGAGCGTGGACGAGGGCTCCGCCAGCACCGCGGTGGTCGGTGTCGGCAACTCGAAGATCATCTCCGTCTTCGCCAAGTTCGTCCGCAACTTGACCGACCCGCGCACCGACGGCAACTCGCTCACCGTCTACTTCGACGAGGCCGAGAGCTTCCAGTTCGTCGTGCGGCAGGGTGCCGAGGCGCTCTCGCCAGCTCCTCCTCCGCTCGACGGCACGTTCATCCTGCTCGCCGACATCACCCGCGCGTTCGGCCAGACCACGATCGTCAACGCGAACATCGACACCGCGGTCGGCTCGCGGCGCGAGGACATGCTGGTTCGCACGGGCGCGACGTTCAACCTGCGACGCGGGCGCATCAAGGACGCGTTCTCGGACGTGCTCGACTACCTGAACACGAACGACGCGAACCTCTCCACGCACCTCAACGACGCGACCGACGCGCACGACGCAACCGCCATCAGCTTCCTCGCCGCGCAATCGGCGTGGGCGGACGCCACGGACCTCGTGGCCACTGACGTACAGGCAGCCATCGACGAGATCGTCACCGACCTCGCCGCCGCGGGCGGTGCTGCGAAGGTGGGCGCTACCGGGAACGGCGCCGGCTACGTCTTCGGCACGTCCGGCACCTCGGTCCAGGCGCAGCTCGATGAGCTGTCCGACTACCTCGACGAAGGGCCGCTCGGGCGTCGCGTCTGGTCGTACGTGGACGCCGACTCGCCCGTCACCATCACGACCCAGCGCCAGATCGTAACGGCCACGAGCGGCGGCGGCATCACGTTCAACTTGCCCGCGCCCTCGAACGGCCGGGAGATCTGGTTCAAGGACGCCACGGGCACGTGGGGCACGAGCCCGATTCAGCTCGTGCGGAACGGGAGCGAGAAGATCGAGAACGTCGCCGCCGACCGCTACTTCTACGCGGACTACGGTTCGTTCCGCCTCTTCTCGGACGGCACCGACTGGTTCATCGGCTGAGGCACCCATGTCGTCCCCGCGCCTCGTCTACTTCGAGTTCACGTCTGGTACCACGGGCATCACCATCCCCGCTGGCATCAAGGCGATCTTCGCGCGCGGATGCGGCGGAGGCGGTGGTGGAGGCGGGGGCACCAACGGCAACGTCGACACGCTACCTGTCGGAGGCGCAGGTGGCGGCGCCGCGCTGGAGTCGACCGTCCCTCTCGACGTCACCCCTGGCACGACCTACTACGTCACGGTCGGCGTAGGAGGCACTGGCGGGTCCGCGAGCAACACGGGCACGAGCGGGTCCGACTCGTTCATCTCCACGTCGAGCGGAAGCGTGCCGAACCAGATGATCTGCTGGCCTGGCGCCGCGCCGGGTACGGACAGCCCCGGTTCGAGCCTCACACCGTTTCCTGGCATTCCAGTCCGCGACGGTATCGGCGCCTCGCAGGTGCACGCGAACACGCACAACGGCTATCACCAGATGCCGGGCAAGGGCGGGTTCGGGGTCATCCAGCCAGCGACAGGCTGGCCGGGCTACTACGGAGGCGCGGGCGCTCCG
>JACCDG010039007.1_pt1 | contig 12463 bp, 12 predicted proteins | sample 7442471 | NCBI WGS metagenome assembly JACCDG01 (sample SAMN15323444, study PRJNA562643) | freshwater metagenome | isolation source: river surface water | place: USA:Blue River Watershed | collected 2017-08-17 | reverse complement strand
TGTCGCCAGCGCCTATGCCAGTGATGCCCATGGACATGGCGAGCCGCCAGCGGCCAAAGCTGCGGCCACAGCCACCAAAAGTGAGTCTGAGCCCAGTATCCGGCCAAACTTGAAGGCCCTGGCCAAACGGCCCGAGCCCAAGGATGAACATGGCGAAGCCGCCTCATCAGCCAAGGGCGCAGATAAGAACCCAAGTGCCAAAGCAGGCGAGCCAGCCGCTGACGCCAAGGGCACGGTGTCGATGTCCGAATTGCGCGACCTGATTGATCAAAAGGTGGCGGAGGTGCGCGCCAAGCAGACCGCTGCCCCGGTGGTCAAAATCCAATCGCGAGCCCCGAAACCCAAGGCGGCGCGACCTCCTTCTGTCCAGCCGGTCATGTTTGCGCCAGGTCGAGAGGCCAGTATCCCCATGCCGCATGGTGCACCCAGGGTATCGTCCGGCGGCTCGCATGCCGTGACGGGCGGGGGAGCGACGCATGGTGGCGCTGCCAGAGCCAATCCGCATGGCCATGATGTGCATTGGGCTTACAGCGGTGACACGGGGCCAGAAAGCTGGGGCATGCTCAAGCCGGAGTTCCAGCAATGCATGCTGGGCAAACGCCAAAGTCCGATTGACATCCGCGAGGGCATCCCCGTTCAGTTGGACCCGATTCAGTTTGACTACCGGGTGTCAGGGTTCAAGGTCATCGACAACGGCCACACGATTCAGGCCAATGTGGAGCCAGGCAACAGCATCACCGTGCTGGGGCGACGTTATGAGTTGCTGCAGTTCCACTTCCACCGGCCCAGTGAAGAGCGCATCAACGGCAAGCAGTTCGACATGGTGGCGCACCTGGTCCACAAGGATGTGGAGGGTAAGCTGGCCGTGATTGCGGTCTTGATCGATCAAGGCAATCAGCACCCGATGATGCAATTGGTGTGGAACGCTTTGCCGCTTGAAAAGGGCATGGAGCAGGCCTCGTCGGTGCCCATTGATTTGAACCTGGTCTTGCCAGAGCGCAAGCAGTACTTCACGTACATGGGTTCATTGACCACGCCACCTTGTTCAGAGGGCGTGCTGTGGATGGTGATGAAGCAGCCCGCACAAATGTCGCGCGAGCAAATCGCCATCTTCTCCAAGATGTATCCGATGAATGCCCGTCCTATCCAGTCCGCTCAAGGGCGGATGATCAAGGACGGGCAGTAAGCGGCCTATCAGGCTTGCTTGACGCCGCGGCGAGCAACCCAACCCATCAGGGCCAAGCCGCCCAGGGCCAATGCGTAGGACTCTGGCTCGGGTACGGGTGTCAGGCTGGCGGACACGTCAGGGCCGCCGCCAACCAGCTCAAACTTGCCAAAGTAGGTGCCATTGGTGGTCAGTGCGGTCACCTTGGCGCCGATGAAGTCCAAGCTAGTTGCATTGTAGTGACCGCTGATGGCGGAGTCTGGATCCCAGCCGAAGCTGAACTTCTCAAAGGTTGTGAAACCTGTAAAGTTGAAGCCAAACACGGCGCCGCTACCAAAGAACGAAGCGCTGCCGCCATCGGGAGCTGTGAAGCTGAAGGGGCTGCCATCGATGACCAGATTGCTGCCATCGGTGGTGTGCGTGTCAGTGAAATCAAAGGTCAGCTTGGTGATTTCGTAGCTGGAGCCGTTGAAGATTTTGGTGCTGATGTTTAAGCCATCGGCGCCAGGCTCAGTGGCGAAGATCGAGCCGCCGGCATGTGCCGCTCCGGCTGCGGCCAGGGTGGCGGCAGTCAGCAATGCTGTGATGATGCGTTTCATGAATATCCCTTTAATTGAAGTCAGGTCAGACAAGACTAGTGATTCATTCAACCAGCGATTGCCTTTTCGGGTTACCCCTAGCGTAAGGGGGGAAGATCGAAATGCCTGATTGCGGGGCGTCAATAGACTCGGCCGCCCTTTATCTGTGCATGTGTTCGACGCGTGAGCGCTGTGGCTTGCGCCAATTGGGCCATAGCATGTCCTGCATGCGCGTGACAGATGGCTAGTCCTAAAGCATCACTTGCGTCGTTATTGGGCTCGCGCGGCAGTTGTAAAAGTCGCATCACCATGTGTCTGATTTGCGCTTTTGCCGCATGTCCATGCCCCACCACGGCTTTTTTCATCTGCAAAGCGGTGTATTCGGACACGGTGGGCGAGTTCGGGTTGGCCAGTAAGCCAGCGATGGCGGCGCCACGGGCCTGCCCAAGCAGCAAAGTGGACTGGGGGTTGACGTTGACGAAGACGATTTCGACAGAGGCTTGAGCCGGTTCATAGCGCTCCACCACCTCGCGCACGCCTTCAAAGATCAGCTTCAGGCGGTTGGGTAAGTCACCCTGTGCGGCCTCTTTGGTTTTGATGGTGCCGCTGGCGATGTAATGCAGGCGGGGGCCATCGGCTTCGATGATGCCGAAACCGGTGGTTTGCAGGCCGGGGTCAATACCGAGAATTCTCATTTGTCTTGCATCACCAGGCGAATGCCGACCAGTGTGTAGCGGGTGGTGGGGGCGTTCCAGTTCCGATACGAGCACCGCGCATAAAACGACCAGGTGTGCCATGATCCGCCGCGACGCACGCGAACCGATCCAGTCTCTGGCCCCTGCGGGTCGTTAACAGGAGCGTGAGCGTAGTAGTGGTCGTCATGCCAGTCTGCGGTCCATTCCCAAACATTGCCATGCATGTCATGCAGGCCAAAAGCGTTGGGTGCAAACTGGCCAACCGGTGCTGTAAAGGGGTGCCCATCACTAGATAGCAGCGCAAACGGGGCCCAGTCGGGCCAGTTGTTTTTGGCGCTGGCATCAAAAACGTTGGCCGTGTCTTTCAGGGATGCTGGATCATCTCCGCCTTGGTAGCGTGTGCGACTGCCTGCGCGGCAGGCATATTCCCACTCAGCCTCGGTGGGTAAACGGTAGCTTCGATGTTCTGTCTGGCTGAGCCATTGGGCCAGTGCTTGAGCGTCATGCCAGGTGACGTTGACCACGGGGTCATGGTCACCTTGAGCAAAGCCTGGGTTATGCCAGGAGTATTTCGGGTCGCGCCCCTCAAAGGCATCTTGTTTGGCCGATCGCTGAGCCACGTAGTCGGGGTTGTAGCCATAGCCGCCCGTTTTGTCGGCGATGGATTCAGGTGTGTAGCCCGATGCGGCCAAGAAGCGCTTGAATTGCCCGACGGTGACTTCGTGCTGGCCCATGTAAAAGGGTCGGGTGATACGCACGGTGTGAACGGGGCCTTCGTCAGCCAACTGGGTAAACCGTTCTTTGTCATAGCCGGGGTAGGCTTTGGCCAGTGTCTCGGGGGATTCGACGCTACCCATTTGGAACTCGCCCGCCGGGATCGCCACCAGCTTCATGCCGATGCTGTTTTCAATGACCGGGCCGGTCTGCGCGACGCCGTCGGGTTGGCTGGCGCAGCCGGTTAAAACGATGACGCAGGCGAGTGCCCACAAATGCCTCGGCATGAGGTCGGCTCCTGAAAGAGGGGATAAACAGGAGCTTACGTCACTTTGGACTCAGGTCGCTTCGTGAAGTGCTGTGGCGATGGTCGGCCACAGTGCTTGGTGGGAGGGGCGGAACCAATCAATGTGGCCAATCGCTTTGAGCCCATGGCTGGCGGGCGTGATGCAGTGCGCCTGTTTGGGCGCAGAGGGAAAGGTGCGCAACAAGTCGGCCACCGTGGTGTGGGTGGCAATGTCGTCGTCTGCTGCGTGCAGAACGGTGATCGGGGTGCGTACCTGGGCGTGGAAATCTCGGTCGGGCTGGTGACGCACGGCATTTGTGGCGTAGCCACCGGCCGCACACCATTGGCCCCACTGAAGCCCGACCTGGGTTGGTAAATTCTCGCCCAGGCCGATGGCTGCGGTGGTGGCATAGCCTTTGATGCGGGCACCCATTGGAATCACACCGCGTAAGCCGAACCACGCTTTGATGCGGAAACTGGGACGCATACCGCGCAACCAACCGGTTGATGCCGACACCCCCACCAGACGAGCGACACGGTGGTGATTAGGGAGCAGCCCGATCATTTGCCCGCCAGCGCTGTGGCCAAGTAGCAAGACTTGCTGGGACGCTGTGCGTGTCAGTAGCCAATCAAGGGCGGCCACCTGATCTTGTTGACCCCATTCAGCCAGTGTGGCCCGACAGTGTTTCAGCGGGCCGTTGAGTGACAGACCAATGCCGCGATAGTCAAACACCAGCACGTCGTGTCCGTGTCCTGCAAGCCAGTTTACAAACTTCAAATAGTAGTGTTGCTTGACGCCCGTGGCGGGGCACAGCAGCACGGGCAAACCTTTGGGTGTTTCACCATGCGCGGCTACGAAGTGCCCTTGCAGGCGCACACCATCGGCGCACGTGATCTCGACACGTTCGCCGGTGCTGTTGTTGGATGGGGTGGTGGGCTTAGTCATGGGATGAGGGGGCGAGGTCTTCCGGGTTGAGCTGTTGAACATGAGTCAGCCAGCGGGCCACGGTTTGCAGTTCGGCTTCGGTGAAGCTGGCGGTGAGTTGGCGGTTGATGCGAGACATGGCCTCACGCAAAGGGGGCAACTGTTCAAGCCCGCTGGGTTGAATCCAGACGCGTTGGGTGCGGCCATCTTCAGGGCAGGGGTGGCGGGCCACCCAATGCATGGCCTCCATGCGCCCGATCAGCCCAGAAACAGCCGACGGGGCCAGATCCAATGCACTGGCCAAGTGGCCCATGGTGGCGCCGTCTTCTTTGGCCAGCACAAACAGCACGCCACTTTGGGCCGGGGTGGGAGTAGGTGCCCCGGCTGGGGTGCTTGGCAGATGCTGCGCACCGATCCATTGCTGCAAGCGGCGTTGTGCGCTGTTGAGCAAGAAGATGAGGCGAGGCGGGCGTTGGGTCATGTGGCTTTGAATTTATTTCGCATGCGAAGTATATGCATAAAAAGAAACCGGCTCAACCGTGTGGGTCAAGCCGGTTTGCTTACCGACTCATTGAATCAATGACGGAAGTGACGCGTACCGGTGAACACCATGGCAATGCCGCGTTCGTCCGCAGCGGCGATGACTTCGTCGTCGCGCATCGAACCACCTGGATGGATCACGCAGGTCGCGCCTGCATCGACCACCACGTCCAGACCGTCGCGGAACGGGAAGAACGCGTCAGACGCGACGGCCGAACCTTGCAGGGTCAAACCTGCGTGGCCAGCCTTGATGGAGGCGATACGGGCCGAGTCCAAACGGCTCATCTGGCCGGCGCCCACGCCCATGGTCATGCCGTCCTTGCAGAACACGATGGCGTTGCTCTTGACGAAGCGGGCCACGGTCCAGGCAAACAGCATGTCCTTCATTTGTTGCTCGGTAGGCTGCAACTTGGACACGACCTTGACGTCGCCGACCAGGTCGATGTTGTCAGCCGATTGCAGCAACATGCCGCCGCCCACGCGCTTGAAGTCCAAGGCGTTGCTCAGCTTGCGGGTTTGGTCATTGAGGGGCACTTCCAGCAAACGCACGTTTTGCTTGGACGCATAAGCTGCACGGGCAGCAGGCGTGATGGCTGGCGCAATGGCCACTTCCACGAACTGCTTGTTGGCGTTGATGGCCTCGACCACGTCAAAGTCGATGGGGCGGTTGAAGGCCATGATGCCGCCGAAGGCCGATGTCGGGTCGGTCTTCAAAGCCTTTTGATAGGCTTCCAGCGGGGTCGCGCCCACGGCCACGCCGCAAGGGTTGGCGTGCTTGACGATGACGCAAGCGCACTGCTCAAAGGCCTTCACACATTCCCATGCTGCATCTGCGTCAGCGATGTTGTTGAAGGACAGCTCTTTACCTTGGATCTGGTTCCATTGAGCCAGGGTGCCCTCAGCAGGCTGGGCTTCACGGTAGAACGCGGCCGACTGGTGGGGGTTCTCGCCGTAACGCATGCCTTGCACTTTGTGCAGTTGCAGGTTGTAGACGGCGGGGTAGGCTTCCTTGGCGGGCACAGCTTCGGTCTTCAGCTCCGAGCCGGCTTCCAGTGACGTCAGGTAGTTGGTGATCATGCCGTCGTAAGCCGCGGTGTGGGCAAACACCTTCTTGGCCAGCATGAACTTGGTCGAACGGGTGATGCCGTCTGCCTTCATTTCGGACAAGACTTGCTCGTAGTCGACTGGGTCGATGATCACGGCCACGTCTTGCCAGTTCTTGGCAGCTGCGCGCAGCATGGTGGGGCCGCCGATGTCGATGTTCTCGATGGCGTTTTCCAGCGTGCAGTCAGCCTTGGCAGTGGCTTGGGCGAAGGGGTAGAGGTTGACCACCAGCATGTCGATGGTGTTGATGCCGTGTTCCTTCAAGGCCGCCATGTGCTCAGGCAGGTCGCGACGGGCCAGGATGCCGCCGTGCACGCGTGGGTGCAGGGTCTTGACGCGGCCGTCCAGCATTTCTGGGAAGCCGGTGACTTCGGCCACCTCGGTCACGGGCAGGCCCTTTTCGGCCAGCAGCTTGGCGGTGCCGCCGGTGGACAGCAACTTGACGCCTTGAGCGTGCAGGGCTTGGGCAAATTCGACGATGCCGGTCTTGTCAGACACGGACAGCAGGGCGGTGAGGGCCATGGGTCTTCCTTTAAAGCAAAGCGCGGTTATTTGATGAGTTTGTGTTCGAGCAACTTGCGGCGCAGGGTGTTGCGGTTGATGCCGAGCCAGTCGGCGGCCTTGGACTGGTTGCCCTCGGCACGGTTCATCACCACTTCCAGCATGGGGCGCTCCACGGCGCGCACGACCATGTCGTACACCGCATCGGGCTCCGACCCTTTGAGATCCTGAAAGTAGCCCTCCAGGTTGTCACGAATGCATTCTTGAATGTTCTTCTTGCTCATAATTTTTTAGTTCGCTGTACAGGCGGCCTCCCTGGCATCCTGCGCGGCCTCGTCGTCTTCTGGTGCAGCGTTGACCAAGGGCAAGCGGTCGTGCGCTACAGACAGGGCATCGAAGAAGTCGGCTACCGCCTGCACTTGGGTCGCGCAGGTCTCCAGCGTGTTCATGTGGGCGCGGAAATCCTCGCCCCCAGGTAGGGCTCTGACGGCCCAGCCAATGTGTTTTCGTGCGGTGCGCACGCCGGCGAATTCGCCGTACAGGTTGTAGTGGTCGTCCAGGTGATGGAGCAACCACTGCTTGACTTGTTGGGTCAGCGGCGCGGCCCGGTGCTCGCCCGTTGCCAGGTAGTGCGCAATGTCGCCAAAAATCCAGGGGCGACCTTGTGCGGCACGGCCAATCATGATGGCGTCAGCGCCTGTGTAGGCCAGTACGGCCTGCGCCTTTTCAGGCGAGGTGATGTCGCCATTGGCCACCACCGGCACCTTGACCGCAGCCTTGACGGCGGCGATGGTGTCGTATTCAGCCTGGCCTTTGTAGCCTTGCTCGCGGGTGCGGCCGTGCACCGTCAGCATGGCCACGCCAGCGCTTTCAGCGGCGCGGGCAATGCGCTCGGCGTTCTTGTGTTCCTGGCTCCAGCCGGTGCGCATCTTCAAGGTCACGGGCACGCCATGCGGGGCTGCGGCAGCCACCACGGCTTCAACGATCTGCAGCGCCAGCGGCTCGTCTTGCATCAGGGCAGACCCCGCCCATTTGTTGCACACCTTCTTGGCCGGGCAGCCCATGTTGATGTCGATGATCTGGGCGCCGCGGTCAATGTTGTAGGCGGCGGCCTCGGCCATCATGGCCGCATCGGTGCCGGCGATCTGAACCGAGATTGGGGCTGTCTCGCCCTCATGGTTGGCGCGGCGCGAGGTCTTGAGGCTGTTCCACAAGTCCTTGCGCGAGGTCACCATTTCGCTCACAGCGTAGCCCGCCCCCAGTTGTTTGCACAACTGGCGGAAAGGTCGATCCGTGACACCCGCCATCGGGGCCACGAACAGACGGTTCGGGAGTTCATGAGGGCCAATGAACATGCTGCAAGACGCGAAAGCCCCGACCGGGTGAGCGGTCAGGGCTGCTTAAAAAGGAGGCAGAGTATAGCCCGCGAGGTGGGCCACTGGGTAGCCCTTGGTGCAAAAAAATTGAGCAGAGCTTGAAACGTGAAGGATTTCTCGTTTGGTAAAAAACCAATGAAAACCCTTAAGTGAAAGCCCGATGTGTTGTCTAATCTGCCGCTCTGTTGTACCCGAATCGCACGGTCGTGCTTTTCTGATTGATCCCGCTATGAAAATCCAAACTCTGACCCTGACTGCTGTGGCCTCGTTGATCGCTGGTTCGGCCTCTGCTCAAACCTATACCGTTAAGTTGGGTGGTGCTTACATTCAGCCGAATGCAACCAGTTCTAACTTTTCCGGGCAGTTGCCATTAGGCTCGGCAACGCTGAATGGCGTGAACTTGGAAGTTCAATCCAAATCGGCCCTGGTGTTCGGTGTCGAGCGCGCGGTCAATGACAACTTGGGTGTGGAGTTGGTTCTGGGCGTACCTCCCAAGCACGACGTTAAGTTGAAGGTGACTCAGGACGTCATCGCTGCTAGGGGTGCCGACCCACGTGCTGCCTTGTTCAGCGCTTTTGCTGACAAGACCATCGCTGAAGTCAAGCAAATCGCGCCGACTCTGTTTTTTAACTATAAATACGGTTCTGCCGCAGACACATTCCGTCCATATCTGGGCCTGGGTATCAACTACACCAAGATGGATTCCAAGCTGACAACGGTCGGGCAACAACTGTACACAGCAGCCCACGCAACATCAGTGGATTTGCACTTGAGTTCGTCGCTTGCTCCAGCCATTCAGGCAGGTGGTACGTACAAAATCGACCGTAACTGGTCTGTGAATGCTGGTCTGGTTTCGACGTTTGTGTCGTCGACATTGACTGTGACAACGACCAGCGCCGCCGGTACGTTTGCTCACACAACCAAGTTCGATTTCACGCCGGTCGTGTACACAGCCAGCGTGGGCTATTCGTTCTGATCGAACGGCGCAGCTGAAAAACAAAAAGGGCCAACTGGCCCTTTTTTCATTTGTGCTTGCAACGGCGTTTCATGCCGAACGGCGGCGGTGAGCCACGCCCATCGCCAGCAAACCAGCCAAGACCAGCGCATAGGTTTCCGGTTCAGGAACGGCTGCGGTCAATGCGTAAACGGAGGTCGTGCCCGATACCTCGTTGGCGATGGCCAGGTAGTGTTGTCCGCCCATGGTGTAGCTGGTGATGCCTTCAGGGGCCACATCGCCATCGGTCACGATCATGTCCAGGAAACTGGCGTGTTCGGGATCGGTGACGTCATAAATCGCCACCGCACCCTTGGTGGTGCGCTCCAGACCAATGAAGGCCAAGGTTCGGCCACCCAACTCCATCAGGCTGACGCCTTCTGGCTCGACGCCTTTGTCATCGCTGCGGCCATCGTCGTAGATGCCGCGCGCAATGGCCTCGGCATCCAACTGGTTGCCGCTGTCAAAGATCAGGTTGCCGTTGTCGTCACGGATCGAGAAAGAGCGGCCACCGAATGTCACCAGATTAGTGCCTGAGGTCGAGTCTGTGGTGGACACATTGAGTTGACCCAGGTCGGACGGTGCGCCGGACAAGGATGCTTTGTCCTTGACGCGAGCCTTGTCGCCATCATCTTCCCGCGTGTCGCCTTCGTTGGCCATCACCAGGTAAGTTTTGCCCTTGGCTTCGTAGGCAGCGATGGAATCAGGCTGGTACAAACCGACAACGTTGGCTGAACGCAGTTGAATCTTGCCGTCTTTGTGGCTGGGGTCGATGCTGTTGCCAGGGGCCGCGAAGTTCTTGGCGCCCAGCCCGATGACCTGGCTGAAGCTGTTGGACTGCAAGTCCAGCACGCCAATGGCGTTGGCTTCTTGCAAGGTGACATAGGCTTTGGTGCCGGCGGCATTCGTGGTGATGTACTCGGGCTCGAAGTCCATACCGGTGCTGCTGGCTTGGCGAATGTAGCTGCCGGATTGCGCCACGCCATTCAAGCCTGCGGTCGCTGTCACGCTGCGTGTGCTCATGTCGATGATGCTGACGCTGCCTGCAGGATCAAATCCACCGTAAGTGGTGGGGGTGGCTTCGTTGGCCACCAGCAATTTCTGGCCGTTCGCTGTGAATGTCACCATGTCTGGCAAGGCGCCGACCTGGATCGAGTTGATGCCACTGCTCAATGCACGTGTGCTGGTGTCAAACAGTTTGATGGTGCCGGGCAGGGTCCGGTCGACCGAGTTTTCAATGGCGACTGCGGCCAGGCCGTTGTAAATGCTGACGCTGTTGGCGCTGCCAAATGAGGACGTATCAATGTGACCAATCAGGTTGCCTGTGTTGGCTTGCAGCACATCCACGCCCTTGAGGCCCACCACCCACAAAGATTGCGTTGCGGCATCAAAGCTGGCGATTTCAGAGGTTTGCCCCAGCACGCCTGTGTTGGCGTGGTTGTATGTCCAACGGTGCGAGATGCTGCCAATGGGTGATGCGGCTTGCGCAGCAGCAGCGATGGTGGTGAATGCAAAAAACAGGATACGACGCTTCATGGATGTCCCCAAACTGGCAGAAAGTCACAACTGGATGACCCCGAGGGTAGAAACAGCGTGAGTCAGCTTGATGACGTCTCTGTGACGGATTGATGTCACTGCCTTGTGTCGGCTTTTTTCAAGCCCGGCACAATCGAGCCATGGAAGCTTGGATGACTTTGGCTGTATCAACCCTGTTGCAGTGGCTGGCCTTGCCGCAAGTGGGGTTGGGCGCCGTCTTTGTTGTGGCGTTTGTGTCGGCCACCTTGTTGCCCATGGGGTCTGAGCCGGTCGTGTTTGGTTTGGTCAAGGTGCAGCCCGACTTGTTCTGGCCCGCGGTGGTCGTTGCGACGGCTGGCAACACCCTGGGCGGCGCGGTGACCTGGTGGATGGGCCGGGGTGCGCATCTGGCAACGGATCATTTGAGGGAGTTGTCGCATCACCATCCCGCGCGTGAACAGCCAACGGCATCGCGTTGGTTGGTCCGTTACGGCCCCAAAGCTTGCCTCTTGTCTTGGCTGCCTGTTGTGGGTGACCCCTTGTGTGCCGTGGCAGGCTGGTTGCGCCTGCCTTTTTGGCCGTGCGTGCTCTACATGGCCCTGGGCAAGTTTGCACGGTACGTCACCATGACGTCATTCTTGCTTTGGGTTCTGTAAATTTCGCATTGCGCAATTGCGTCGTGTGATCCGAACATCACATTTCATCTTGTAACGTTTGCCCCCGGTTAAAGGGGGATTCTTTGACACAGTGCGCCACTACAATCACTTTATTCCAAGCGCCGAGGCGACAAACAAACAAAATCGCGCAAAAACGAACTGTTGAAACGAATAAAGTAGTACCAGAGATAGACCCCAGGGAGGGGTTTGTATAAGCGGGTTCCGGTTGTCAAGCTGGAGCCCGTATTTTTTTATTTCTTCGAAATCGCTGTGACCGTGAATTGGCCGCCCACCTTGTCGGCCGAGAAAGTCACCTTGTCGCCCACTTGCAGGTTTTTCAACCAGTTGGCGTCAGCCACCCGAAACGCCATCTGCATGGCAGGCATGTCCAGGTTCTTGATGCCGTTGTGCTTGAGGGTGATCTTGTTGGTGTCCAGGTCAATTTTCTTGACTTCACCGTCTTCCGCCCAGGCTGGGGCGGCCAGCGCGGCAGCCAGCGCCACACCGGCAGACAAACGGGTCAACAAGCTTGAAATGCGCGTACGCATAAAAATCACTCCTCAGTGCATGGCGATGCACACCAGTATGACGCCATGTCTACCTAGACGCGCCAAGGGTTGTTTTCGTTGACAGACCAGATTGTTGGCGGCACAGCCTGCGATGGCTTTTAAAATAGCCGGATTCTTGTTTTTGCAACCCTGCGCCAGTCATGACCGCTTTCAACCATTCGGCCTCGTCCACTTCTGTTGACAACATCGCCCCACGCGACAAGGCCGAGATCCTGGCCCAGGCGCTGCCCTATATCCGCAAGTTCCACGGTAAGACCATCGTGATCAAGTACGGCGGCAACGCCATGACCGATCCAGAACTGCAGGCAGACTTCGCTGAAGACGTGGTGTTGCTCAAGCTGGTGGGCCTGAACCCTGTCGTGGTGCACGGCGGTGGCCCTCAAATCGATGCGGCCCTGAACAAGATTGGCAAAAAGGGCCAATTCATCCAGGGTATGCGCGTCACCGACGAAGAAACCATGGAAGTGGTGGAGTGGGTGCTGGCCGGTGAAGTGCAGCAAGACATCGTCGGCCTCATCAACGCGGCGGGTGGTAAGGCCGTTGGCTTGACGGGCCGTGACGGTGGTCTGATCCGTGCGCGCAAGCTCCGGCTGCAAGACATTCACGACCCCAGCAAGGAACACGACGTGGGTCAGGTCGGTGAGATCGAGTCGATCGACCCCAGCGTGGTCAAGGCCTTGCAAGACGACCAGGTCATCCCGGTCATCAGCCCCATTGGGTTTGGTGTGAACAACGAAAGCTACAACATCAACGCCGACGTGGTGGCCGCCAAGCTGGCCACGGTGCTGCAGGCCGAGAAGCTGCTGATGCTCACCAACATTCCGGGCGTGCTCGACAAGCAGGGC
>JACCDG010835746.1_pt1 | contig 12464 bp, 16 predicted proteins | sample 7442471 | NCBI WGS metagenome assembly JACCDG01 (sample SAMN15323444, study PRJNA562643) | freshwater metagenome | isolation source: river surface water | place: USA:Blue River Watershed | collected 2017-08-17 | reverse complement strand
TTCTTTTGGATAGGGAGCGCACGCATGGTGATACTGGTCACGATACCAATAGTCCCTTGGCTACCAGTGATAAGACGTGTTAAATCAAAAACTCCCTTTCCTTTTTTAAACGCCGTCACACCTTCAGGAATAACATTCCAAAGAGCATAGCCCGAAGAGTTTTTCTTAGTTTTTGGTTTGTTGCGCTTTATTTCGGCCTCATTTTTTACAATTAGCTCATATACTGACTGCGCGATACGAGCATGTTCGTGCTTTTGCTTAATCAGAGATTGAAACTCTTTAAGTGAGAGTGGTTTGATGGTATACGTTTTACCATCCTTAAGTACGACATCAAGCGATTCTACCCAGTCAGCGCAGTGACCATACCGAAGTGAATCTGGTCCAGCAGCATTGTTGCCAATAGCACCGCCGATAGTACAGATGTCTTTTGATGATGTGTATGGTGGAAGATAGAGGTCGTACTTCTTGAGTTCTTTTTCCATGTCACGCCACATGAGACCTGGCTCACAGGTGAAGATCGTTTTGTCTTTTTTAACAGTGACATCACCCATGGCATTGAGATGAAGCATATCAACAACGATTGAGTCGGTCAGTGAGCCGCCACCAAGACCTGTACCAGCTGCACGAGGTGTGAGGGAGAGGGAAGAGAAGCGCTTAGTTTCCCGAGCGATAATCTTTACAACCACCTCAACATCACTCTTATGTCGAGGACGGATAACTACTTGCGGGCGAATAGAAAAAATACTTTCGTCTGTGCTGTAGGTATCTAGGAGTTCTTTTGCGGTCGACACTTCACCGTGAAAGCCGGCTTCACGAAGCATTTTTTCCATGAGGAGGTGACCGAGTGGATTTTTCTTTATACCAGTACCACGAGTCTCAATTTTTTTGGCAGTCATTGCCAAAGGGGCCTTTTTAGAATCTTTAAGGGCAATTTTGCGGGGTGCTTTTTTTATCACTGTTTTTCTGACAGAAATTTTTTTAACAGGCGCAGTAATAGCAATAGTTGCAGCTACCTCCGGAGCCGAAGAACTCTTTTTCATACGTTCAGTATACACGTAAGAAAAAAATTACGTGGCAAAAACTTTCCACATAGGTGGTGAGGGCGGCGAGGTACGCTGTGTAATTTTCTTCGCCCACCACCACAACACCGCCCTCCGAAAATCACACAGCATACCTCGCTTTAGGGGTTGGCAAAAAGAAAAACCCGCGCACGAGTCGGGTTTTCCGTTTCGTTCGCGGGACTTATTTTTTTGCAGGAGTGCATGTTACAGCGTAGATACTGTGATTACGAAAATCAACAGTAAGGTGGACGTCCGAATCATCAGGCTGCTTTTCGGCGCAACGGCTGACAGTCTTATGAGGAATGCTACCGTTACTCCAAATGTAAGCTGAATGAGCAAAACCGGCTGAGTAGCCGGCAACAGAGCCGATAACAAGGGATACTGCACTGGCTCCGATAAGGGTAAAAAGCTTTTTCACGGCATGGTGTACCTTTCAAACAAAACTCCAAATTACATTATACAACATTAATATAATTTTTCAAACTCATCTTTTTGTGTGGTATTCTTGAGTCTATGACACAAGAGCGGGCTCTCGAAATTTTGAAGACTGGAGCGAATGTATTTTTGACAGGAGAGCCGGGAGCAGGGAAGACGTACGTGATTAATCAGTACATTGCCTGGCTGGAAGCGGCGGGACTTAAGGTCGCGGTAACTGCATCGACTGGAATAGCAGCGACTCACATTGGCGGGATGACAATTCATGCTTGGAGCGGCCTTGGCGTGCGTGACCAGCTCTCAGCGTATGACCTTGATTACATTGCATCGAATGAAAAGGTGGTAAAGCGCGCCAAGGCCGCTCAGGTGCTCGTCATTGATGAAATTTCTATGCTCGACGGAAAGGTTGTCGATATGGTTGATCAGATTCTGCGGGCTGTTCGCCAAAGTGGCGAGGCTTTCGGTGGATTGCAAATCATTTTTGTCGGTGACTTCTTTCAACTTCCTCCCGTAACTCGAAATGGTGACATGATGCGTTACGCGTTTGAGTCGCGAACATGGGAAGCGCTCAAGCCACTCATTTGTTATATCACTGAACAGTATCGTCAAGAGGACGAAATGCTGCTTGGACTCCTGGGGTCAATCCGTCGAAATCAAATCGAGGAAGATCACTACACGCTGCTTCAGGAACAAAAGGATATTGGGTACGAACATATTGAGCCGACACGGTTATATACTCACAATGCGGATGTGGATGCGGTAAATAATGCCAAGCTCGCCGAACTTCACGGACCAGCTCGTACGTATAAAATGTCTGGCATGGGTCGAAAGCCACTCGTTGAAGGATTGATAAAGAACTGTCTTTCACCTGAGATACTGACACTCAAGGAAGACGCCATGGTCATGTGTACCAAGAATAACTTTGAAGCTGGATATGTAAACGGTACCCTCGGTCGAGTTATTCGTTTTGAGGAAGGGCACCCAGTTATTGAGACAACAGATGGTACGTTTATTACAATCAAACCAGTCACTTGGGAGGTTGTGGAAGACAAAAAAATTCTCGCTTCAATTGAACAATTGCCGCTCCGTTTGGCGTGGGCAATAACCGTTCATAAAAGTCAGGGTATGTCGCTTGATGCGGCTGAAATTGATCTCAGTAAAGCATTTGTGTATGGACAAGGATACGTAGCACTTTCTCGTGTGCGCTCGCTCGCTGGGATGAAGATTCTCGGTATGCATCCAAATGCGCTTCAGGTTGATCCAAAGATTGTCATGCAAGATAAACGCTTCCATGAACAGTCAGATGCCGCTGAAGAAGCATTTATTGAAATGGATGATACTGAAGTTGCTTCTATGCACGAGCGTTTCGTGGTTGCGCATGGTGGAAAGATTCCTACTGCTGAAGAAATATCTTTACCCAAAACTGCTGCTGAACGAATTCAAAAAGAGAGCACCTTTGCTATTACAAAGATGTTTTTGAAGGAAGGAAAGCAGGTCTCAGATATTGTAAAGGAGCGAGGCATGGTTGAATCCACAATTTGGTCGCATATTGAAAAGTTGGCTTCTGACAAAGAAATCTCCCTTGAAGATATACGACATTTAAAGCCAGCAACTGACTGGGGGGATATCAGCAGTGCGATTTATTCTGCTATAGACACTCATGGCAGCGAACGCCTCAAGCCACTCTTTGAAGCCACTGGTGAGCAATATGACTACAGCCTGATTCGTTTGGCACGGATTATGTACTCACTCGAACCCGAATCAGAGGTGTTTTAGTGGATAAGCTGTAACGAGACTGTAATTTTAGGGCATATACTATATGTATCAGTCACTGCGCTGGTCTATTTGTTAGTAACACTAATGTGTAAACTTTATTTACGTATATGAAGAAATTTATTATTGCCGGAACATTTTGTGCAGTAGCACTTCTTGGTGGCGGACAGCAGGCATTTGCCGAAACAGCTGAAACTACCACTTCTCGCGCTGAGATGATGACAAAGATTCAAGGTTTGATGAAGCTCATTGCTGATCTTCAGGCGAAGTTGGCTGAAGCACGAGGAGAGGTGGCCCAAATTGCCAAGGAACTTGGAGTTGGAGCTGAGGGGAGTGAAGTAAAGGAAGTGCAGGAAATTCTTGCGTCTGATCCAAGTCTTTTTAAAGTAAAGCCAACAGGATATTTTGGTCCACTTACCGAAGAAGCAATTAAAAAGTTCCAAGAGCGTTACGGTCTTGAAGTAACTGGAAAGATTGACGAACCAACACGTGAAGTAATGCGTGAGCTCAAGATGGAAAAGAAGGACGGAAAAATTCCACCGGGTCTTGTGAAGTCAGACGAAGTGAAGGAGCGAATTAAGGATCGTCTACGTGCTAAATGGCAAAACTGTGATTTTGAACGAAAGTTCCGAGCAAATGTATGTGAGAAAGTGAAGGATAAGCGGGATGATTCTAATGACGATATGGATGACGACTCAGATGATAATTCATCAGCTACTCGTGAAGAAGCGACAGATGCAATCCGAGAAGCCGCAGCAGCTGTTGTAGCATATGCTGAAGAAGTTGATGATATGGAAGATGATAGCGCTGTTACTGATGATGAACTCGATGACGCAAAAGACGCGCTGAAGGATGCTAAAAAGAAACTAGTAGACGCCAGACGAGCTCTTGCCAAAAAGGAGTATGCGGATGCATTAGAAAAAGCTGAAAGCGCGATTGAAAAAATCAACGGTGATGACGACGATGATTCAGACGATGACGATGACGACGATGATTCAGACGATGACGATGACGATGACGACGAAGATGACGATGACGATGAAGATGACAACTAAGCTATAAAAATAGCCTGCAAAAAAACAGCGTCCTTGGCGCTGTTTTTTGTATGCTACACTTATCTCTATGAATGAAGGATATGTTCGGTACGCTGAGTATGTAAAGCCGTGGTTTTCGCCGCCGCCGTGGATTTTTGGTCCGGTGTGGTCCGTACTCTACATACTTATTGCAATCAGCTTTGGCTGGGTGTTTATGAAAGTATGGCAGGGACAGATTCCCCGAATCGTTGCGTTGCCGTTTGTAATTAACCTGATGGCTAACTTTTCGTTTACACCAGTGCAGTTTGGACTCAATAACCTGCCACTTGCTTCACTTGTGATTCTTGTAGTCTTCGGAACAATCCTCTGGTCAATGTGGGCGATATGGCCGCACGCCAAGTGGGTAGCATATCTGCAAGTGCCGTACTTGGTGTGGGTATCATTCGCAACTGTGTTGCAACTCACTATCACATATCTCAACTGGTAGCATGTTTTTTCGGAGGAAGAGGAAAGTAGTGCGCACGCGTGCGACTACCGTTACCAAGCATTATCTAGAACACAAGGAGCAAGCACGCGAACTTGTGCTGGCTCGGTTACAGTATTTCAACCAACATTATCACTTGAGTTGGAATAGAGTCGCGATTCGTAACCAACGCCGGTGTTGGGGAAGTTGTTCCGCGAATAAAAATCTAAATTTTAATTACAAAATTTTGTTCCTTCCACCTCACCTCGCTGACTATATTATTGTGCATGAGTTGTGTCATCTCACACACTTGCATCATGGAAGGGAGTTTTGGGACTTGGTAGCGGAACAAATTCCTGACTATAAAAAATCCCTCCTTGAGCTGCGAGAGATTGATAAACTCGGGCATAAAACGTTGCTTAGGTAGGTGGATTATCGCGTGTGTGCCAAAGGGTAAGTGAAGCTATTGTTCGGTAGGGTGACCAGGTATTTACTGTCGTTTCAATTTTTCTTTTGTAGTGCGGCTTCAAGCGGTAATTCTGGTACAGACTTTGCATAAGGCCAAGGTCTCCATAAGAGAACACATCGGGTCTTGCAAGACTGAACATTAGAAACATTTCTGCTGTCCACCTACCAATACCATAAAGCTTCGTGAGCTCCTTAATAATGGTCTCGTCATCCATCTCTTCGAAATTCCTGTAGGGAATTTCGTGCCAGACCTCCGCGTTGTGTTTTAGATAAGCCACTTTCTTTTCAGACAATCCGCAGCTCCTAAGGGCGGTACTGTCGTTTTTGAGTACAGACTGGGGTGAGATAGTGCCAAGTAGTTCTTCTACCCGATTCTTTATTGCACGGGCTGCTGCGGTACTAATCTGTTGACTTATTATCGAAGAAGCAATACTGGAAAAGTACTCACCAGGCTCTTTGGAGGTAGGGAGGGTGAGGGGTTTGCTTCCCTGAAGTGCTGTCTCAAAGAGCTTAGCCATGATGGTATCGTTTTCTTTAAAGTACTGTAGCGCTTCTTTTGGTTGCAACATGTAACCACAGTATACAAACGAAAATAGCAGACGCCCAGTAATAGGGCGTCTGCCTTTAACACAAAGTTGTCGATTAAAGCGATATTGCGAGAATCAGCACGAGGGTTGCGATTATTGCTATCCAGCCAATTGTCTTCGTGGCCTGTATAAGCCCGACAAATATAGCTCCGGCACTATGGTCGTATTCATGATCTCCCTCAACATATGGGTCGGACCACTGCTTTGTACTTCTTGCCATCTAACACCTCCTTTGTGGGGCAACAGTACTATGCAAACAGAATTTTGTAAAATAATTTTGTGTAAGTCTAGATATGCTATGATTGACGCTATCTATGAAAAATATGCTAGCTCTGTTGACAGCGTTTGTGGTGGTATTTTTACCGTTTTTTACCGTTTCAGCTCAGGCTGAAGTGCTCACCCCGGAGCCAACGGTAATAATGTTTGGTCGTGATGATTGTGGATTTTGTAAGGAGCAGTTCAAATATCTCTTTGATGAAGACATTTCGTACGAATATTTAAATATAACTGAGAACGAAGAAGCGAAACGACTTTACAATGAAGTAACAGCAAAGCATGAAATTTCAAAAGTGACACCAATTACTGTCGTTGGTGAAACAGTCTTGGCCGGTTTTAATGGACCCGAAACAACCGGAAAAGCAATCTCAGCAGCAATCGAGAAAGCGAAGTACTCAGATGTGCGAACAATTGAAGATCATCTTGCACGGGCACCGAAGCAAGAAGTGGTACTCGGAGGAGGATGTAGTGGCTTAGCCTGTGAGACAACAGGGGATAGTCAGTATGTGTTTGATTTACCGCTCTTTGGTGTGGTGGATTTACAGACATTTTCACTCTTTACACTTTCGGCAATACTTGGAGTTATCGACGGCTTCAATCCTTGTGCGATGTGGGTGCTTATAACCTTCCTCACACTTCTCTCGCAAGCGGGCAGTCGCAAAAAAATGGTCTTAATGGCGGGCATCTTTATTGTAGCTGAAGCAGTCATGTACAACATGATTCTCAACGTGTGGTACAAGACCTGGGACTTTGTAGCGCTTGACCAGTACGTCACACCGCTGGTTGGACTCTTGGCACTTGGTGGAGGACTATTCTTTTTGTGGCGTTGGAATAAAAATAAGGAAGCCACACTTGTTTGTGACATTACCGATATTGACACCCAGGCTAAAACTATCAATAAGTTCCAGGCAATTATTGCGCAGCCAGTCACTATTGCTTCTATTTTTGCAATCTTGGTAATCGCATTTTCAGTTAACGTTATTGAATTCGCGTGTTCAGTTGGTATCCCGCAGGCGTACACTAAGATTCTTGAGATAAATATGCTCACCGCTCTTGAACGACAGTGGTATATCCTTATCTATACCATTGGGTACATGGTCGATGATTTCATTGTCTTCGGGTTAGCTATCTGGGGGTACGACAAGCTACAAGCGCATGGTGGCAAGTACGCGCAGCTATCACTTCTCATTGGCGGGGTGCTTATGCTTGTTCTCGGAGCGATTCTGGTCCTCAATCCATCACTTCTGATTCTTTAACCTATGCCCGAAGTTTCAGAATTACTTCTCATCGACAAGCCGAAAGGAATCTCTTCGATGGGGATTATTCGCGTGCTGAGAAAGCAGCTTAATATAAAAAAGATGGGCCATGCAGGAACTTTGGACCCTTTAGCAACCGGATTGATGATAGTCGGAGTAGGAAAAGGAACTAAACAACTTGCTGAACTTATTAAGCTTGATAAAGAGTATGTTGCGGAAATCAGAATCGGCGAACGCCGGACCACTGGAGATTTGGAAGGAGAGATAATCGAGAGTAAAAACGTCGAGTATCTGAGCGAAAAAAGTGTGCGTATTGCGCTTGAAAGCATGGTCGGCGAAATCGAGCTCCCAGTCTCAGCGTATAGTGCAATTAAAAAAGATGGAGTTCCAATGTACAAACGGGCCCGTCAAGCAGAAAAAGAGGGGAAAGTTGTGACTGATGTGCCGATCCGGAATATGAAAATTTATGATGCGGAACTTCTCGAACTTCAGACCTATAATGGCTTGGTGGTAGCCACGGTGCGTTTTAAGGTCGGCTCAGGCACGTACATTCGCTCACTCTCTGAAGAGCTTGGGCGCCGGCTTGCATATCCTGCAACGCTCCAAAATCTCCGTCGAACGAAAGTAGGGGAGTTTGATATTAAAGATGCAGTATCGGTAGATATAGAAAAAAGATGAGCAGCTCAGAAGAGCTGCTCTAGTCATCCCACACCGGACCTTCATATTCTGGTTCCCATCCCGCGTCTTCGCCGTCAGGCGATAGGATGTGGTAGTTTGCTTCTCGCGCCAGTCGACCAGTTTCGGCCCGGTAGCAGGCTCGAAGCTGATTGGACCATTGTTCTGTTGCTAGATTTGTCCTTACTTCGACCTTGTTATTTCTCACGGCCGCCAAACGTTTGAAATATTTGGTTATAAGACTGTGATATATGGGTCGAGATAACTCTTCCGAAACCTGCTCACGAACAATGATGCTCTTAACGCCGGGGAATTCTTTTTTTCTCCAGCCACGCTCTAGCATGGCAAAGATAATTTTCCGGGCTTTTTCTCGAGACACAGTGGGGTACAGTGTACGAGTTTCGATAAAAACTTGATCAAACACACGCTCGACAATGAAGGGCTCATTGTCGTATTGCTGCTGTGTAGCCACGACAAATCTCCTTCAAATAGTGTTTGAGCGGAACTGCTCCTTGTATTTTATACAACTAAAGAGAATTAATGTCTAGTCTCTAATGCGTCTAGTTCTGCTTGTCTGGCTTCAATTTCTTCTTGAATTTCGGCAGCAAACTCTGGGTCAGACGTGTTTGCGATTTTGTTAATACGAAGCGCTTCAATTTCTGCGCGGAGCAAATCAGCACGAGAGCCTTGGGTGGGGGTGTGTTCGAAATTGTGCATACTTAAAATAGTGACTCAACAACAGCTTTTACATCAGCACCATCAGCTTTGCCAGCGAGTTCCTTAATAATTGCGCCCATAAGCATACCCATTTTGCTTTTGTCGTCGATGCCAAGTTCAGCTTTTTTTGCTTCTGCAATAGGACGAATTTCGTCTTGGCTCATCATTTGAGGGAGGTAGCTTTCAAGCACCATCAGTTCATCTTTTTCTGGAGCCGCCAGTTCAGGACGATTGGCTGCTTCGTACTGCACGATAGATTCTTTGCGTTGTTTCGCAAGGCGCTTGATGACAGCGAGTACTTGGTCGTCGGTAAGGATGGTTTGCGGGGTACCGCCAGTCGCTATAGCCTCATTCGTGAAGGCGGTAAGCATACTACGTACGGTACGGAGCCGGACCTCTTCTTTGGCCTTTAGAGCTTCTTTTAAACTATCTTTTATCTGTTGGTGTAGTGCCATATGTTCAGTATTTTATCACAGAAATGCTATCATGGTGACCATGGAACCAACTTTGATAATCCTCATCATTTTAGTCGCTCTAAACGCCTTTCTCATTTGGCAATTCATGAAGCCAAAAGAGCAAAAACCAGAAAATACAGAGGGGTTGGTTTTGCTGCAGAAGCAGATTCAAGAAATGAGTCGCACCATGGATAATCGACTGAGCCAGACCGCCGACAAGATGTACGACTCACTGAAAGACCAGAGTACGCAAAGCCAGCGACTGATTCAGGATATCAATAAGCAAGTGAATGAACAATTGCGTGACGTGGTGCGTGAAGTCACTACTGTTTCGGAGTCGTCAAAGCAAGTTTTCTCGGTTGCAGAACAGTTACAAAATTTAGAAAAGGTTCTCAAACATCAGAAACAGCGAGGTAACCTTGGCGAAGCTAGTTTACAGTTAGCGCTTGAAAATATGCTGCCAGCAGGATCATTCAAATTACAGTATCAATTTCCTGGTGGTGAAACAGTAGACGCAATTATCGAGACTAAAGATGGGATGATTCCGGTAGATGCGAAATTCTCACTCGATAATTATCGGCGCCTTGTCGATGCAACGACAGATAGTGAAAGGGAAGACCTTGAGAAGGAATTTAAAAATGATCTCAAGCGCCGTATCGACGAAACGGCTAAGTATATTCGTCCTAAGGATGGTACATTGCCATTTGCTTTTATGTACATTCCTGCTGAGGCCATTTACTACGATTTGCTGGTAAATGAGGTGGGGGCAATCAAGGTCAACACACGTTCCTTGATTGACTATGCGTATAAGGACAAGAATGTCATTATTGTATCGCCAACGACTTTTGCCGCATATTTGCAGTCGGTACTGTATGGATTCCGGGCTTTCAAAATAGAAGAATCAGCTAAACAGATTGGGAAGCAAGTGGAGCAGCTTGGAAGACATCTTCAGGCATATGACGAATATTTTAAAAAGGTTGGCAATAGTCTTGGAACAACAGTAAATCACTACAATGCTGCTCAAAAAGAATTAGGGAAAATTGATAAAGATGTAACAAAGATAGCGGGGGAAAGTGTCGGTATAGAAACATTGTCACTTGAGAGACCAAAATCACTTGAAGACTAGATAAAATAAAAACCCTGGCGGATGGAATAGGGTTGCTATTCATCCGCTTCGGGCTTGGTTTATCGGAATCTTGATTCCGCGATATGTTCTCCGACAGTTCCCGGAAGGGTCAAACCCCTGGCCGGAATTTCGGCAAAACGACGCTCTTCTTTGAGCCGACGCGCCTTTTTTCGATCGAGGCGATTACCTGGCTGGGGGAGGTCCCGTTTTTTCCGAAATGACCGCCCCTTAGTTCTGGTTTTGACTGTTCTGGCTCCGTAGTTGCTTGGCATCGCTTTGTTCTCCTTTGTGCAACGATGAGGCACCTATTTAATCATGAATGAGCCTGCCGTCAATATCTATCAATCCTTGCAAAAAACTCAATTTCTTGTATTATAGCGACCACTATGGCAACAGACACAGCAACAAAGCCGTTTGCGATTATCGCTACTGGCGGAAAGCAATATGTCGTTCACGAAGGCGATACTCTTAAGGTAGAGCTTCTTGGTGATCACAAGGAAGGTGACAAGATTGAGTTCGACACCGTACTTATGACCGACAATGGCTCATCTGCAAAGGTAGGGACTCCGCATACTGGAACAAAGGTAACCGCGACCTACCTCGGTGAAGCAAAGGGTCCGAAAATAACTATCATTCGCTACAAGGCGAAGAGCAACCGTGACCGACGCATTGGTCACCGCCAGCACTACGCTTCTATCAAAATCGAAAAGATTGGATAATCAAAAAACTTGCCATTTGGCAAGTTTTTTGATACTATGTCAAGTAGTAGGAGAAAGAGAATGATCATTTCCAACACGGAAGAATATCCAATTTTTGCTCGCATTGATGCGCTTCGTAGTTATGCCATCAGCTGCGATACTCGCGAACGCCAATATGAGCTCGATAGTGCTATTTGCACCTTTGATGCCGAGTTGAAACTTCAATTGGAGTATATGGGCGTAGGGGAGCTTGCTCGAAAGTGCGTTCCTGAATGGCACAAACTAGTCGGCAGTACCCCGGAAGAATTTCCAATCGACATAAGGGTAAAAGAGCATATCGTTGGTGAAGTTGAGCGTTTGGTGCTTGAATTGGAAGCTAACTGGGGGCTTTGACCCGGAACAGCCGATCACAGATTTGTGGTTGGCTGTTTTTAGTAGCGATTCTTGAGAGCATTCTTCAGTGTCTCAGCGTCGGCATACTCAAGTTCGCTACCGGTTGAGAGGCCCCGACCGAGGTGGGAAACAGTCACCTTGGTATCTTTCAGGATTGGCTCAAGCACTGTTTCAATAAACCGAGCCGTGTTTTCTCCGTCGGGATTGATAGAGAAGCCGAGAATGACCTCAGAGAGGCCTTCAGGCAGGCGAGCTTGGACAGTGGCTTTGAGTGAGCCAGCGCGAAGTTTTTCGGTATCTGCCCCGCGAAGCAGCGGTACTGTGCCACCAAGAACAAAGTAAAGTCCGTTGTATACACCAGCGCGCTCAATTGCTTGAATATCTGAATCGCGTTCGACTACCAGCAACCTATCGTGTTCGCGATTGAGCGCAGTACAAATTGAACAGACCGTAGTTGCCCCACCATTTTTTGAAAAGAAGCGATGACAGCTGTCACACTCAATGACACTGCCTTTAATATCAGCAATGAGCTTCGACAAATCCGCCACGTCGCCATCGTTCATGGTAAGGACATGAAAGGCAAAGCGCTTCGCTTGCCGCGCCCCAACACCAGGAAATGATTCAAAGAGGGTAATGAGTTTGTCTAAATTGTTCATTAATTTTCAATTATACCATTGATTCAAAAGAGGATTTATAAAAATGCTCCAGATACGAGGCGAGAAGCAAAAATTTACTGAGGTGTACTTCCTTGTACATTGAAGGAAATTTTTGCCGAAGCAACGAAGTAGGTGGTGCGTTTTTAGGAATTCTTTAGAAATCGTCACCGCCGCCGGCCGCCGCATGATGCGTATCAAGATTGAGGAAGCGAACATGCTTGCCGTCGAAGTACAACTCGGCCATACCGACCGCACCGTTACGGTGCTTTTCGACCATAATTTCGGCGATGTTTGGACGTTCAGCTTCTTTGTCTTTATTCATTTTATCTTCACGATGAATAAACATCACCACATCCGCATCCTGTTCGATAGATCCAGAATCACGGAGGTC
>JACCDG011959285.1_pt1 | contig 12465 bp, 12 predicted proteins | sample 7442471 | NCBI WGS metagenome assembly JACCDG01 (sample SAMN15323444, study PRJNA562643) | freshwater metagenome | isolation source: river surface water | place: USA:Blue River Watershed | collected 2017-08-17 | reverse complement strand
GACAAAGAGATCAATGCGGTCATCATCTCGGTTCCGACCAATATGCATTTTAATTTCGCCAAGGAGGCGCTGGAACACGGCAAGCATGTGCTGTGCGAAAAGCCCCTGGCGCTTAATCCCGAAGAATGTCTCGCTTTAAAGACGCTGGCCGAACAGAAGAAGAAAGTCCTCATGGTCGGTCATATTTTTGTCTTTAATCTCGGGATCACGAAATTGCGCGATTACATTCAGTCCGGTGAGATCGGCAAGGTTCAATACGCCCATTCCGAACGTACGAACCTGGGGCCGTTCCGTTATGACGTGAACGCGCTGTGGGATCTTGCTCCGCACGACATTTCAATCTTCAATTATCTTTTTAACAACCGCCCGATCGGCGTTTCCGCCCGCGGACAGAAATGTCTCGGCAACACGCTCGATGATCTGTGCTTTGCCACCATCGAGTATCCGAATAATGTTCTCGTCAACGTGCATGTCAGCTGGCTGGATCCCAAAAAGGTCCGTCAGATTACGATCGTGGGCGATAAAAAGATGCTGGCCTGGGACGATCTGGACAATGTGGGCCCTATCAAGCTATATGATAAACACGTCGAGAAAACGTCCGTGTACTATGAAACGTACGGCGAGTTTCAGCTGTTGGGCCGTGAAGGGAACATTACGATCCCCAACGTCGGTTTCAACGAACCGTTAAAGGCGCAGGGAAAATATTTCATCGAATGCATCGAAGGGGCCGGTAATCCTGACATCGCGGACGCGCAAAAAGGCTATGAAGTCGTTAAAACGTTGTGCGCCATACAGGAATCCGTCGAGAAAAAAGGCGCGCAGGTGGCGATACAATGGTAAATCACCGAGCACATGAACACATGAGCACAAGACACATGAAGAGCAAAAGTCTCTGGTGTTCCTCCTGTGCGCAGGTGCTCTTGTGTTCTTGTGCACTTTTATGATGAACTATTTCAAACATGAAAAAGCTTTGGTTCATCCCAATGCCAAGATCGGCGAGGGGACGCGTGTCTGGGCGTTTGCCAATGTTTTAGACGGGGCCGTTATCGGCAGCCACTGCAACATTTGCGACGGGTGTTTCATCGAAAAAGGCGGGACGTTAGGCGATCACGTCACTTTAAAGAATCACGTTTCCATCTGGGACGGGATCACGCTGGAAAATAATGTCTTCGTCGGCGCCGGAGTGATTTTCATCAATGACCGCTTTCCGCGCAGCAACCGGGCCGATGCCTGGACGCTCGAGCGGACCGTGGTTAAGCAAGGCGCCACTATCGGCGCGGGCGCTACAGTGATGTGCGGGCTCACCGTCGGTGAATTTGCCGTTGTCGGCGCTGCCAGCGTAGTGACTAAACATGTGGCCCCTTTTACGATTGTAGTCGGCAATCCCGCGCGGTTTCAGGGATATGCCTGCCGATGTGGACGCAAACTCAACCACGATTTGAAATGTTCCTGCGGTTTATCTTACCGTCTTCTAGGCCAGAGTCTTTCACCCGCATAATATGAGCATGAAAATTTTAGTTTGTCCGGTCGCTTTTAACGAAAACGTCAAGATCCAGCGGGTCATCGAACGTTTTTTGAAAAGTCCTGTTTACGGCAAGATGGATTATCTGGTGGTGGATGACTGTTCGACTGATGATACGACCGATATCATCCGCGGTTACGCCGCCAAAGGGGTGAAGACCATCAAGCACGAGAAACGAAGCGGGGTGGGGGCTGCCATCCGGACCGCCATCCGTTATGCCGAGAAAAACAATTACGACGTGCTCGTCATTATGGCCGGCAACGATAAGGACAATCCCGATGAGATCCCGAACGTCGTCGGGCCGATTGTCGATCGCGGTTTTGATTTTGTTCAGGGCTCGCGGTATTACGGCAAAAAAGGGACCGGAGGGGATATGCCGTTCTACCGCAAGGTTGCTACCAAATTGTATCCTTTGATTTTTTCCGTGTGCGTCGGCAGAAAGCTTACGGACACCAGCAACGGTTTTCGCGCGTTTCGTCTTTCGCTTTTCAAGGACAAACGTTTTAACATCGATCAAAACTGGCTCGATCAGTATGAACTTGAGCCGTATCTGTTGTATAACACAATCACGCTTGGATATAAATTCACCGAGGCCTTTGTCACCAAAATATATCCTCCTAAAAAACTTGGTTACACCAAGATGAAACCCATCACAGGATGGTGGAGTATTTTCCGTCCGCTTGTGTTCTTACGGTTGGGTCTTAAAAAATAATGCACGGTTTAATGTCGGCGTCAGAATTGAGAGTGAAGAATGAAACTTTACGGTAAAAATCCAGTTATTGAACGTATTAAGTCCAATCCGCAGTCGATCCGACGGATATTGATAGAAGAGGGGCATCAGGACCATGGGTATATCGCGCAGAAAGCGAGAAAATGGGGTATTCCGGTTTCAGTGGTTCTCGCTTCACAGTTATTAAAGATAGCTCGTAATCTTAACACGCAGGGTGTGGTCGCAGATGTTGATGATTTCGCGTACATTCCTTATGAAGATCTTTTGGATGAGTCTTTGAAAAAGAATGGCGTGCTTGTTTTTCTTGATGGGGTCAATGATCCGCAAAATTTGGGCGTCATTATCCGCAGTCTTGGGTGCTTGGGCGATTTTGCCATTGTTCTGCCGACTAAAGAGTCGGTTTCGGTGACAGAGGCGGTCTTGCGTGTTGCTAGCGGAGGGGAGAATTATATTCGCCTCAGTCAGGTGAGTAATCTGGGCAAGGCTGTCGTGAAGGCCCGTGATGCCGGATTCTGGATCGCCGGTTCCGTTGTCCAAGACGGTGAAGATTTAATGAATACGAAATTGCAGTTTCCTCTGGGGCTTGTGCTGGGTTCGGAACAAAAAGGAATCAGGGATATCATTAAGAAACATCTTGATTTGAAAGTGACCATTCCCATGGCCAAGGAAAGAATGTCCTTAAACGTGGCGCAGGCCGCGACGATCTTTGCGTATGAAATCACAAAGCAAAAAAATTAATAAGCCCAGAAAAGCGGCTTCTGAAATTGCCGCCCTCAATTTTTTTGCCGAGGCCGGACTGCTCAAGCGCATCAAGCGCAGCGGCTGGTGGGTGGCAGGGATCGATGATCCCGAGACAGTGGCCGAACATTCGTTCCGCACGGCGGTGATGGCTTTTTATCTCGCCCATACTGAGAAGGTTGATCCGTATAAAACCATGACCATGGCGCTCTTTAACGACATTCATGAAGCCCGCATCAACGATCTTCATAAAATGGGCCATTACTACATTGAATTCCGTGAAGCCGAGAAAAAAGTCTTCAACGACCAGGTCAGTCAGCTGGATAACAGCGTCAAGAAAGAGCTCAATTCCTTTCGGGACGAGTATGACGCCCAGCGGTCCCCCGAAAGCATAGTAGCGCGCGACGCCGATATTCTTGAGTGTCTTATCCAGGCCAAAGAGTACTATCAGAACGGACATGAGACAGCCAAGAAATTCTTCCAGATCGCTCCCGGTCATTTGAAAACCAAGTCCGCCCAGAAGCTCTGGAAAAAAATCAGGACATGGGACAGTCACGAATGGTGGCAGAATGTCGTTAAATTTGAGCGTTAAATAATTACGAAGGACGTGGGACGTGAGACGTTGGACGAAAAGACAAGATAAGCGGGGTTTGCCTTGGGTGTTTAATGTTGTAATGCCTTCGTCCTACGTCCCACGTCTTACGTCCCTCATTCTATGCCTTTTTTTATTTTCCACAGGCTGCGCCACTTTTAACGCCGCGACAGGCAGGTCGGAATTTATTTTTGTATCGACCGATGCTGAGGTCAGCATGGGGCAAAGTTTTGACGGACAGCTGAGCAAGGAATATTCATTTTCAAAGGACCAGGCAAAGGTCGATCGCCTTAACCGTATCGGCAATAAACTTGCCCAGGTCTCTGACCGTCAGGATTACAAGTACCATTTTAAGCTTGTTGACAAAAATGAACTGAATGCCTTCACCGTTCCGGGGGGTTACATTTATTTTTTTGAAGGTTTGTACGATAAATTGTCGAGCGATGATGAGATCGCTGCGGTCATTGCGCATGAAATCGGACACTGCGCCGCGCGTCACACCATCAAGAAATTTCAGGCGGGTTTGGGTGTCGATTTTGTGTCCCGAGTTGTGCTCGGAGCCATAACCAATGAGACTGCGCGACAGCTCGCCTCCGTCGGTGGAGGGCTGGTTGCCAACATTGCGCTTTCAGCATACGGCCGTCAGGATGAATATGAAGCCGACCGCTTAGGAATTAAATATATGCGCTTGGCTGGCTATGATTTAGATGCTATGATACGAACGTTTCAGGTGTTAAAAGAAAATTCCAAAGGTCCTGAACCGCCGACGATCTTAAGGACTCATCCGCACATGGATGACCGCATCAAGGCCGTCGAGGAAGAGATCAGTAAATAAAAGCGAAAACAAGCAGGCCATGAGTTATGAAGCGCATAGGAATCGCCGCAAGCAAAATTTCCGAAGGAAATATTCTTCTTTATAATGTCTTCGTGCTTGTTTTGTCGACGCTGTTTTCACTTCTTATCTTTTTTTTATCCGGTTTTTCGGTCTTTCTTGCAATTTATCTGATCCACGCCTTGCTGACGGGTTTTAATGAGTTTGATTTCTATTCGAACTGGGGCGGAATTTTAAAATCGTGCATGGTGGCGCTCGCCGTTCTGACGGCCATACTCAATGTGTGCGCCATCGGCGTTAATTTAAAATTGAAACTATAAAACTCGTCGGTCCGATTTTTATTTATGGAATCTTCCCAATCTCCTTACCAAAGTATTCTCGACAATCTTTCATCTGGTGTTTACCGCAGTTCAGCCTCCGGCAAGGGGCAGATTATTTTTGCCAATAAAGCGTTTGCCAAGCTATTGGGTTACGGCGCTCTCGAAGTTGAGGGGCTCAAGGCCCGTGATATTTTTTCCGATCCCGACCGTTATGATCATTTGACCGCCCAGGCGACACAGCAGGGAAGTGTCAACAAGCATGAAGTGCTCCTCAAGCATAAAGACCGCAGTCTGATTCCCTGTTATATGTCTGTCTCCACCATTTATGCGGCCAGGCGCGAGGCGGAGTTTTTTGATGTCGTGGTCGAGGATGTTTCGGTTAAGAGAGAGATCGAACGGCAATTAACGGAATCCAAGGAACTTTTTCGCGTCGTATTCGAGAAATCCGCCGCTGCGATCACGGTCACCGACAAGAACGAACGTATCGTGGCTTGGAATCCCATGGCGGAGAAGATGCTCGCCATGGCCCCCAAAGATTTTTTTAATAAACCGGTCAATGAACTTTATACGTCAGAAGAGTGGAAGCGAATACGCGCCCTGCGTATCCGCGAACGCGGGATGCTCGCCGATATTGCCACCCAGGTGGTCCGGACCGACGGAAGCATGCTGGATGTCAACGTGTCGATTTCTGTCCTGAAGAACTCCGAAGGCGAGGTGATCGGATCCATCGGTATTTTAAACGACATTACGAATCTTAAGCTCATCGAGAACAAATTGCGTGAATCCGAAAACAAAATGCGCGTCATTCTGGATAACTCGCCGGCCGCGATCATGGTGACCGACCAGCAGCAGCGCCTCGTCTCATGGAATTCGTTTACTGAGAGCCTGCTCGGTATGAACAAAAAAGATTTGAATCAATTGCCGGCCAGTGCGCTCTATCCGCCGGAGGAATGGCAGAGGATACGCGCCGAAAATATCATACTCACGGGTTCCAAGCACCACATGGAAACCAAGGTTGTCCGCAAAAACGGCAATATTATTGATGTCGATCTTTCGGTGAATATCGTGCGGGATGATAATAATAATTATCTCGGTTCGATCGGGATCATCCAGGACATCACGGAACAAAAGAAATTCCGTCAGATGCTTTTGATGGCGAAACTTGCGGCGGAGGAGGCCAACAGCGCCAAAAGTTTGTTCCTCGCTAAAATGTCGCATGAGGTCAGAACTCCCATGAACGCTGTCATCGGCATGATCGATTTGACGCTTGAGACTAAACTCACCGACGAGCAGCGCGAGAACCTTAAAGTTGCCAAAGACGCGGCGGACAATCTTCTGGGTCTGCTCAATGACATTCTCGACCTTTCCAAGGCCGAGGCAGGCAAGATCACCATCGAAAAGATCGAGCTCAATGTTCATGATCTTATCAAGAATGTCTGCCGCGGTCTGGCGATCCTGGCGAGTAAAAAGCAGATCGACCTTTTATGGAATATCGACGACCGCATTCCGAAATATCTGATCGGCGACCCGGTGCGTCTGCGACAGATCATCATCAACCTGGTCAATAACGCCATCAAGTTTACTCATAAAGGTTTTGTTCGCGTGAAAGTTGAACTGATCAATGCGAAAGACAAACGTTGTGAGCTTCTTTTCTCTGTTGAGGACAGCGGTATCGGCATTCCGCAGGATAAACATGAAACTATTTTCGATTTGTTCTCCCAGGCGGATGACCACACGACGCGCAAATACGGCGGTACTGGTCTCGGGCTTGCGATCTGCAAAAAACTGGTCGAGATGATGGACGGTCGTATATGGGTTGAAAGTAAAGCCAACGAAGGAAGCGCCTTCAAATTCAACATCTTATACGAAGTGGCGTCCCACCAGCCTCTCGCCGGAGTTTCCGACTCTGCTTCGGAATCAACCGCAGGTGCTTCACCGTCGGCCGTCTCGCGTTCGGGGGTGCGCATTCTGGTGGCTGAAGACAATCACGTCAATCAGAAGATCATTTTAAAGATGCTGGAGAAGCGGGGTTTAAGCGCGACGACAGTGGTCAACGGCAAGGAAGTCCTCGATCTACTCAATAAGCAGTCGTTCGATATTATTCTCATGGATGACCAGATGCCCGAAATGACCGGTATTGAAGCGACCCGTCAGATCCGCAATGAAGAAAAGCAGACCGGCAATCATGTGATCATCATCGCCATGACCGCCAATGCAATGGCGGGCGACAAGGAATTTTATTTAAAACAGGGAATGGATGGTTATGTTTCCAAGCCGATCAACCGCGAATTGCTGTATTCCGAACTTGAGAAACAGATCGAAAATAAGAATTAATCGTTTTAAGAAAAGGTGACCTATGAGTGAAATTATCGATTTGCCGGATTTTATGGAACGTGTTCAGGACGACAAGGAACTTCTTCTGGAACTTTTGGATATCTTTCAGGAAGATTTTATCGGCAAGCGCCAGTTGCTCGACGAGGCCATCAAAACCAGCGACATCACCAAAATTAAAGAGGTTGCTCATTCACTCAAAGGGGCTTCCGGAAACATTTCAGCTAAAACAATGCATGCCAATTTTCTTAAAATCGAGCACGCGGCGAAAACTGACGATGTCAACCAGATTGCGTCGGTCTTAAAGGATGTTGACGTCCAGTTTGAGCAGATCAAACAGTTTGCCGTCAAAGTCAAAAAAGAGTTTACCGCCTGATCCCCAAGATTCAGCTCATGCCAAGCCCAAAGGAATCCAGACTGTTTGATTGTGTTTGCCGGTTTCTTGATCGAGGCTTTGCCGCGCACATTGTCCTGCTTGTTGTTCTCGGACTTTGTATTTATTCCAGCGCCATTTTCCATCCATTCGTTCACGACGATGTTGTCTTCATCCTGAAAAATCTTGACATCGGCCGCTGGGACAACATCGCGGATGCCTTTCTCCGTCCGTCGGTGCCTGACTTTTTTCATGGCCTGGTCACACCGTATTACCGGCCAGTACTTGAGGTTCTTTACCGCCTGCAATTTTTATTGTTCGGTGCGAACGCCGCCGGTTTTCATTTCTTTAATATCCTTGTTCATATCGCCAATGCGATCTTAGTCTATGCCGTCAGCCGCAGGCTTATCCGCACGACGGCCCCGGCGTTTGCCGTTGCGCTTTTATTTCTTGTTCATCCCGTGCAGACCGAAGCGGTGGCCTGCGTGTCTGGCATTTCCAACCTGGTGTGCTGCTTCTTCATTTTGGGCGCTTTTTATTACTATTTGCGGGCGAGAGAGGGCGGGCAAGAAGGGGAACGATCGTTTGCCGTATCTTTTGTTCTTTTTATTCTGGCATTGTTGAGCAAGGAACAGGCTGTCGTTTTTCCTTTCTTTTGTCTGGCTTATGAAGTCTTTGCCGACAAACGGCAATCATCGTCCGCTAAGCGGGTCTTGCTGATGTTTGCCGCGCTTGCCGGATATATGTTTATCCGTCACGCGCTTTTCGGCGGTTTTGCGTCGACTATTCTCGAGAATACCGGTGAATTAAAATTACGCCTTCTGGCCATTCCCGGCACCATCGGGATGTATGTCAAACTTCTGTTTCTTCCGACGGGGCTGCATTATTATCGCAGTATTGATATTTTGGCTCCGTATGCCGGAGCGTGGGCGGCGGGTGGGCTGGCCGTTGTTTTACTGGTCCTGGCTTTGCGGCCTTTGCCCTCCGATCAGAAAAAACTCGCGTGGTTCGCTTTGGCCTGGTTCGCGGTTGCGCTCGGGCCAGTCTTAAATATTATTCCTCTGGTTCATGAGTATTCTTTTGTTGTCGCTTCGGAGCATAATCTCTACCTTCCGTCCGTCGGTATCTTTCTTTTTTTCTCTATCCTTGCGGGACATTACGCGAACGGCCGCCGTTTGCTGACCGGCGTATCGATCGCAGCGGTTCTTGTTTTGTCCGCGCTTTCTTTTAATCAGAATTCTTTCTGGAAGAATGAAATTGTCCTTTTCGAACGCTCATCGCAGATGGAACCGCGATTGGGGAGAGTTCGTATTCTTCTGGCCAAGGCATATTTTCAGGCGGGGCGGATGGATGAGGCAATCGGGCAATACGCCGAAGCGGAAAAAATCATGAGCGGGTATGCAGGGAAAACACAGTCGCCCAAAGCCAGGCGGTTTTATGAAGGAATGCTTAAGGGGATTTATTCCGACAGCGCGCAGAGTTATGCGTTTAAAAGAGATTTTGTAACATCTGTCGGGCAGTATGATAAGGCCATCGCCCTTGATCCCGGTGACAGTTACCTTTATTCCAACCGCGCGCTCAGTCTCATCGGCGCAGGCGACATGCCGGGCGGTATCAAGGATCTGGAGAAGGCATTGTCACTTAACCCGGACAATCTGCTGGCGGCCAATAACCTCAGTATCTGTTATATTCAGCAGGGGAATGCCGGAAAAGCAAAAGGGCTTTTGGAATGGATACTAACTAAGGACCCTGGACTTGCGGCCGCCCGTGATAATTTGAACAAGCTTAACTCGGTCACCGCCGGCAGACCGCAACGTTAAACATATTGTCAAAGGTTTCCCTTCGGGTTAGACTAACCGTCGGGTCTGCACCCGGCTTTATAAATAATATCAATATTGTAGGGGCGAATTTCAATCCCGTCCCTGCATCGAAACGGAATTTCTTATGGAACTCATCTGGATTGCCATAATCGGTTTTGTGTGTCTCATGGGGCTCACGATATTTATTTACAATCTTCCGGCGTCGAGGCTTAAACGCAAACGCGTAACGCCTCCGCCTCCGGTGAAAGAAAAAGATTGGGAAGAAATATCAAAGCGCTGGGAGAAAAATAATTCCCTCCTGGTCAATGAAATTGAATCTCTAAAAAAAGAGCGTAAAACATTTCTCGAGCAGATTGAGGACGGAAAGAAATTAGTCCAGGAGCAGATCGAGCAACTGGCGCGCGAAAAGGCCTGGCGCGAAAAAGAGGGCCAGATGGTCGAGAAGGTGAAGCATGCCGATCATGATCTTAAAGAAGAATTGCGCAAGACTCAGAACATTCTTAACGAAGGTCATTCCGTAAAACTCCGTCTTGAGATCGAAATCCAGGAAAATAAAATTACGATAGCCAAGTTTAAAGAGGAAGTCCGTTCCCTGATTGCCAAACAACTGGCTTGGGAGAAGGAATCGGAAGCCAATAAGAAGGAATTGCGTGAGTTGAAATTTACCAATGCGGAATTGAAGAAACAAAAGGATGACATTCAGTGGGTCACCAAGACCGACTACGACCTAGTAATGAGGAGATGCAGACAGCTTGAGGGTGAGATGTCCCGAATGACGCGTGACCGGAATTCACAGCAGTCGTCGGAACAGCCTGCTGTGCAACCGCCCGTCCAGACTTCACAGCAAATTCCTGAACCGCCCTTGGAACAGGTTCCTGAGCAAACATCCATAAAAGCGCCTGAACAGCCGTCTGAACCGGTTCCTGAACAACCTTCCGAAAAAGCGCCTGAACAGCCGTCTGAACCGGTTCCTGAGCAATCTTCTGAAAAAGTTCCCGATCAGCCGTCGGAACCGATTCCTGAACAAGCTCCCGAAAAAGTGCCTGAACTATCGACTGAATCGATCCTCGAACAATCACCTGAGAAAATTTCTGAACAGCCAACAGAACAGATTCCCGAACAAACTCCGGAAAAGGCTCCCGAATTGTCTTCCGGAAATATTCCGCAACAAGCGTCTCAACAATCATCAGAATCGTCTTCTGAACAAGTGTCTGAAAAACCGCCTGAACAACCTTCTCCGAAGGTTCCCGATCTGAATCCTGAACAAAGTCCGGAGAAAGATCCCGAGAAGAAGCCCGAAAGCTGATTATGCCGTCCGACTTTAAATTTTCTTCCCGTACCGACTGGGAAATGAGTGCTAACCGACTAAACGATGAGCTGGACCGTCTGCGATCAAGCGGTGCCGAAATCATCGATCTTACCGAATCTAATCCGACACACTGCGGTTTTGACTATCCTAAAAGTCTTTTGCAGGCTTTTGAAAATCCAGACAACCTTCTTTATTCTCCTGAATCCAAAGGAATGTTCTCCGCACGACGGGTGATTGCCGATTATCATGGCGGGCAAGGCAAAAAGGTGGATCCGCAGTCGGTCGTTCTTACTTCGAGCACATCGGAGGCTTACACATTTCTGTTCCGGCTCCTTCTTAATCCTGGTGAGAAAGTACTGATCGCCCGGCCCAGCTATCCGTTGTTCCAATATCTGATCGAATTAGCTGATGCGGTCTATGATTTTTATCCGCTTATCTTTGAGAATGACCGATGGAGTATCGATATGCGCGCGCTGGAAGAAGCGATCGATCCAACTACGCGCGTCATTGTGCTCGTGAATCCCAATAACCCGACGGGATCCTACATCAGCGCGGAAGAGCTCGATGAGCTGAATCGTTTATGTCTCCGCCATAATCTTGCGCTCATTAGCGATGAGGTCTTTTTTGATTATCGTTTGGATCCGGCCGACCGACAGGGAGTGAGTTTGGTGAACAATGCGAAAGTGCCGACATTTGTTTTGAGCGGTCTGTCCAAAACGCTCGGTCTTCCGCAAATGAAACTTTCCTGGATCACCGCAAGCGGACCGAATGATTATATTGACGAAGCCCTGACGCGGCTGGATATTATTGCTGATACATTTCTCTCTGTGAATACGCCGGTGCAGAACGCGCTTGGTCCTTGGCTGTCCTGCCGCAACAACATACAGAGCGGCATTCTTGAACGCGTCCGTTGTAATCACGATTTGGTCAGGGAATTCTGTCTGCGACACAATGGTGAGTTCCTTCCAAGCCGTGGCGGGTGGTATGCGGTTCTTCAGATATCTTCCATTGCCGACGAGGAAGAATGGATTATCGATCTGCTGACCAAGAAACACGTGCTGGTTCATCCCGGTTATTTCTTTGATTTTCAGGAGGAGGGTTTTATTGTTTTGAGTCTGCTGCCCAAAAACGATCAGATGAAGAAAGGTCTGGAAGCCATTTCCGGAATGATCCGATGAAAATTTATACCAAAAAAGGCGATCAGGGTGAAACTGGGCTCATCGGTGGAAGACGTGTATCGAAGCACGACCTTCGCATCGGCTGTTATGGAAACGTCGATGAGCTTAACTCGTGGATCGGGCTGATTGCTTCCAAACTTCCGGCGTCTTTGCGGCGCCGTAAAGCCCTGAGCCGGGTTCAGGACCGCTTATTTGTCGTCGGCTCGCTGTTGGCGAAAGATCCTGAGGGTTCGCAGATGAAGCTGCCGGAACTGCAGAATGAGGATGTTATATTTCTCGAGCAGGAGATCGATGCGATGTCGTCCAAACTTCCGGAGTTAAAATCGTTTATTCTCCCGGGCGGATCGTCCCTGGCGTCCGAATGTCATGTGGCGCGCTGTGTCTGCCGCCGGGCAGAGCGGGAGGTGGTGGCGTTGTCCAAAAAAGAGCCCGTGGACGCGCTTGTGATTGTGTATCTCAACCGTCTTTCGGACTATCTGTTTGTTTTGGCCCGCGCGGTCAATCAGGCCAAGAAAGTCAAAGATGTATTCTGGAAGGCCCAGCTTTAGCCGTCGGGGAAAACGGCCCGGTTTTAAAGTTTTCAATCGGTCAAATCTTTGGTAATATACAGGCCTCACTAATGCCAATGAAGGTAGGAATATCATGAAACGACCCGAATGGGATGAATATTTTATGAAGTTTGCTATGCTCGCCTCCGAGCGCGCCACTTGTCCGCGTATG